>Ga0207433_10012044_pt1 | contig 13037 bp, 16 predicted proteins | sample YelNatPaOPGAMG01_FD_187559 | JGI IMG/M metagenome (GOLD analysis project Ga0207433, IMG submission 187559) | Hot spring thermophilic microbial communities from Obsidian Pool, Yellowstone National Park, USA - OP-RAMG-01 (SPAdes) (version 3) | ecosystem: Environmental > Aquatic > Thermal springs... | reverse complement strand
GGCTTCGTGGAAGAGGTCAGCGCGCTGATCGCGCGCCACAGCATGCCGGCCATCGAATTGAAGCTCGAACTCACCGAAACGGTGATCATCAACAACCCGGAGCAGGCGCACGATCTGCTGAACAAGCTGTCCCTGCTGGGCAGCCGGCTTGCGCTGGACGACTACGGCACCGGCTATTCCGGGCTCGACTCGCTGCAGCGCTACCCGATTGCGACCATGAAGATCGACCGTGCCTTCATCAGCACCATGGCGGCCTCGCCGCAAAGCCGGGAGATCGTGCGTTCTTCGATCGGACTGGCGCACTCGCTCGGCATGGATGTGATTGCGGAGGGGATCGAGACCGAGGACGTGCGCAACAGCCTGCTCGATCTTAACTGCAACCTGGGCCAGGGCTGGCTGTTCGGCCGTCCCGCCGCGCTGGACGGCTAGTTCGCCGCCGCCCTTTCATACCAGCCCCGGCTGGCATTGACCAGCCGCACCACCAGCAGCATCACCGGCACTTCGATCAGTACGCCCACCACGGTGGCCAGCGCCGCGCCCGATGCGAAGCCGAACAGGCTGATCGCGGCCGCCACCGCCAGCTCGAAGAAATTGCTGGCGCCGATCAGCGCCGAGGGGCAGGCGATGTTGTGCCGCTCGCCGAGCGCGCGGTTGAGCCAGTAGGCGAGCGCCGAATTGAACAGGACCTGGATCAGGATGGGCACCGCGAGCAGCGCGATTACCAGCGGCTGCCGGATGATGGCTTCCCCCTGGAACGCGAACAGCAGTACCAGCGTGGCGAGTAGCGCGCTCAGCGACCACGGGTGCAGGCGGGCGATGATGCGCGCCAGCCGCGCCACACCGTGCTCATGCACCAGCGCCCAGCGCCGCCAGACCTGCGCGATGATGACCGGGACGACGATGTACATCGCCACCGAAATCAGCAGCGTGTCCCAAGGCACGGTGATGCTGGACAGCCCCAGCAACAGCGCGACCAAAGGCGCGAAGGCGAAGATCATAATGACATCGTTCAGCGCCACCTGCGACAGCGTGAACAGCGGGTCGCCCTTGGTCAGGTGGCTCCACACGAACACCATCGCGGTGCAGGGCGCGGCGGCGAGCAGGATCAGCCCGGCGATATAGCTGTCGAGCTGGTCTGCCGGCAGCCAGGCGGCGAACAGCTGGCGGATGAACAGCCAGCCGAGGAAGGCCATCGAGAACGGCTTGACCAGCCAGTTCACGAACAGCGTGACACCGATGCCGCGCACGTGCTGGCGCACTTCGCGCAATGCGCCGAAATCGATCTTCAGCAGCATCGGGATGATCATCACCCAGATCAGCAGGCCGACCGGAAGATTGACATGCGCGACCTCCATGCGCCCGATCGCATGGAATGGCGCGGGAAACAGCTGGCCGAGCGCGATACCGGCGACGATGCACAGGAATACCCACAGCGTGAGCAGGCGCTCGAACACGCTCATCGCCGCACCGCTCGCGGCCTTCGCTGTCGCCTCGCATTGCGCGCTCATGTTATTCGCCCCGTTCACGCAATTTGCCGATCTCGTTGAGCTTTTCCTTGAGCGCGAGCTTGTCGAGCGACCGCAGCGGCAGGCTGAGGAACAGCGAAATGCGCGTGCGCAACTGCTTTTCGGCCAGCGCAAAGGCACGGCGCTTGTCGTCGTCGCTGCCTTGCGCTGCCGCCGGGTCCGGGACGCCCCAGTGTGCGGTCATCGGTTGGCCGATCCACACTGGGCAGGTTTCGCCCGCCGCGTTATCGCAGACAGTGAATACGAAGTCGAACTCGGGCGATCCGGGTGCGGCGAATTCGTCCCAGCTCTTGCTGCGCAGGCCGTTGGTGGCTATGCCGGTCTTTTGCAGCAGTTCGAGCGCATACGGGTTGACCTTGCCGGCCGGGTGGCTGCCCGCGCTGTAGGCGTTGATGCGGCCCTTGCCCAGCGTGTTGAACAGCGCCTCGGCCAGGATGCTGCGCGCCGAATTGCCGGTGCACAGGATAAGTACGTTATAGGTCTTGTCTTGCATGATGTCCTCGGTTGATGGTTATTTCTTCCTGGCGGGGGCGCAGGTCTTGCCGCCGCAGCAGTTGTGGGTCAGATAGTCGATCAGGCCGAACATGATGGCGAAATTGGCCGAACAATAGACGAACCTGCCTTCCTGCCTCTGCCTTACCAGCCCGGCGTGCGCCAGCGTCTTCAGGTGGAAGGACAGCGTGGTGGGCGCCACGTCGACCGCTTCGGCGATGCTGCCCGCGGCCATGCCCTGCTCGCCGGTTTCCACCAGCAGGCGGAATACGGCGAGGCGCGTGGGTTGGGCCAATGCGGCCAGGGCACTGACGGCTTGATCGTTTTTCATATTTTAATAATACCAGAATTATAAAAACGACAAGGGGGAAAATAACTCCGCCGACCGGCGGGGCGGCTACTCGATGTTGAAATGCGGCAATGCACCTTCGGCCGGTTCGCCGGTATCGGGGTCGGGAAAAGCGGAGATGCCGATTTCCTCTTCGGCCTCCTCCAGCGATTCGCCTTCCTCGAGGTCATGTTCCGCTTCGAATTGCATGTCCTGCTGGGCGGCCAGCAGCGTGGGGAACGGTCCATACAGCATGCCGTCGGCCGGGTCCTGCCAGTAGAAACCATCGGGGCGTTCGCTAATGCGTCCGCGTTGTTCGGGGCTGGGGCTCTCCATGATGGATACTCCGTTATTGAGGGTTGCCGTGGTTCCTGTCGGCACGCACGCGTTTCGCCTGCAGCCCTTCGGTTGCAATGTCTTCGAGGAAGTGCACTTCCCCGCCCACGGCCAGTTTGTCGAAATCGCCGTTGGCAAGGTTGACGCGATGGAAATACAGTTCGTTGCCGTCTGCGGCTTCGATGAAGCCGTAGCCCTCCTCGGGGACCAGCCGCGTGACCCGGCCATGCAGTACCGGCGCGTGCGCCTTGACGTCGCCGCGTTGGCGGCGGCCGAAGTTCTCCAGCTGGCGCCTGGCGGCATCGAACGCATCGCGCAGCGCCACATAGGCGTCGCCATCGGACTCGCGGTTCACCACCAGTTCGTTGCCGGGGACGGTGATATCCAGGCGCACATTGAACTGGCGGCCCTAGTGTTTGTGTTTGTGCGGTACCTCAACCACTACCCGGCAGCCCATGATGTGCGGGTAGAAGGTTTCCAGCTTGGCGACTTTCTGGCGGATATGGCTCTCCAGTGCCTCGGAGTGGGGGATGTCGCGGGTGGTGATTTGCAGCGGAGATTGCATGGTGTGCCTCCTCGGTGTTCTCCTGGCCGATACTGCAGCCGTCATTGCCGAAAGGCGGCGCTATTCGCCGCGTATCAGCAGGATGGGGGTATGCGCACCACGAACCACGCCTTCGGCGACGCTGCCGAACAGCAGGCGGCTGACACCGGAGCGCCCATGGGTTCCGAGCACCACCAGGTCGGCCATCCAGCGCTTGGCCTCGGCCACGATCAGGTCCTCGACGCGGCGGCCGTCCGATTCCAGCAGGTCGGTTTCCGCTTCCAGCCCGGCCTGCCGGGCTGCGGCAACCGCGTGCGCCAGCACCTGCTCGCCGCTGCGGCGGGCCATTTGCTGCAAGGCGGTGTAATCGATCATGCCCTCGGCATCGAAGAAGCGGGCATCCTCGATCACATGCACCAGCTTGAGCATTGCCTTGTGCTGTTGGGCGAAGCGGATCGCTTCGTGGAGGGCGGCATTGGAAGTTGCACTGCCGTCGACTGGAACCAGAATGCGTTGATACATTTGTCCCCCTCTCTCGCAGGGCTTCGTGCATCATGGTGCGATGCCACGGAAGTCCTGTAAGGACATTCTGGGCATCCGGCGCGCCTGCGTCAAGAATATTGTGCACGTGCCGTGGCCTTTGCTGTCATGGTGCCGCTGGAAATTTACCAGGCACGGCGCACCCAATGCAGCTGACCCGCTGGTCGGTATGGCGGGTGGCCTGCTATGCTTCATGCATTCGATTCTGGTATGCATTTTGATGAGATTTTTATTGTGGGTGTGGCTGCTACTGGCAGCCGCCGGGGCGGTCGCTGCGACGAATGAAGATGACGACTTCATCGCGGCGCGCGATGCCTTCCGCAGCGGCAATGCGGTCCAGCTTAACCGGCTGGCGCAAGGCTTGCGGCATTCCCTGCTCGAACCCTACCTGACTTACTACCAGCTGCGTCTCAACCTGGAAACGGCGGATCCCGCCGCCGTCGAGAAATTCCTAGCGCGCCCCGCAGACACCCCGCTGATCGACCGCCTGCGCGGGGAATGGCTCAAGCTGCTGGGCAAGCAGCAGCAGTGGGACGTCTTCGACAGGGAATATCCGCAACTGGTGAACGGCGATGCCGAGCTTACCTGCTATGCGCTGCAGTCGCGGCGCCGCAGCGACGAGCAGGGAGCGCTGCAGGCGGTGCGCCCGCTGTGGTTCAGCGGCGCCGGGCAGCCGGCCAGCTGCGCGGAGCTGTTCGATGCGGCACTGCAGGCGCACGTTATCAGCGAGCCGGACGTCTGGCAGCGCCTGCGCCTGGCGCTGGAGGCAGGCAACGTGTCGCTGGCACGCCAACTGGCGCAGGATCTGCCGTCCAAGGAGGCGCCCGACCCTGCCGCGCTGGAACGCGCCTACTTTGACCCGGAGCGTTATCTGCAGCGCATTCATCTGGATGGCAAGGCGAGCCGCGGGCAGCGCGCAGTGGCGCTGTTTGCGCTGCAGCGGCTGGCCAAGCAACTGCCGGAACTCGCCTTCCGGCGCTGGCAGAAAATTGCCGGCATTTTCCCCGCCGAGGAACAGCATTATTTCTTCGGCTGGCTGGGCTATGAGGCAGCGCGCAAGCTTGATCCGCATGCGCTGGACTGGTACCGGCAGGCGGCCGATGCGCCGCTCAACGAATTGCAGGCGGCATGGCTGGTGCGCGCCGCGCTGCGCGTGCTGAACTGGCGTGCCGTGCTGGACGGTATCAACGCCATGGATGCACAACAGCAGGCCGACAAGACCTGGCGTTACTGGAAGGCACGCGCACTGCGCAGGCTGGGGCGCCCGGCAGAGGCCAAGGTGCTGTTCACGGCACTCAGCGCCGAATACAACTTCTATGGCCAGCTGGCGGCGGAAGAACTGGGTGCAACGCCGGGTGCCGCGCTGAGCTCCGCCGGCTACCATCCGAGCGCGGCGCAGATCGCCGCCATCGAAGTGCTGCCGGGCATCCGCCGTGCGATAGCGCTGTACCGTATGGATATGCGCAACGATGCGCTCAAGGAATGGTCGTGGGCGGTGCGCAATTTTGACGACCGACAGTTGCTGGCGGCGGCCGAGGTGGCGCGCCGCAACGAGATGTACGACCGCGCCATCGGCACTGCGGAACGTACCCAGCAGCTGCACGATTTCAGCCTGCGCTACCTGGCGCCCTATCGTGCCGAGCTGCAGCAGCATCTGCGCGAAACCGGGCTCGACGAGGCGTGGGTATACGGGCTGATGCGCCAGGAGAGCCGCTTCGTCACCCAGGCCAAATCCGGTGCCGGCGCGGCGGGGCTGATGCAGATCATGCCGGCCACAGCGCGCTGGGCCGCGCGCCGGCTCGGCATGCGCGATTACCGTGGGGCGCTGGTGCACGAGCTGGAGACCAACCTCAGGCTCGGCACCTACTACCTGAAAACGGTATTATCCTGGTTCGACAACAACCCGGTGCTGGCCTCGGCCGCCTACAACGCCGGGCCGAGCCGGGCGCGCCAGTGGCGCGGCGATATTCCGCTGGAAGGAGCGATTTATGCCGAGACCATCCCGTTCGACGAGACGCGCGACTACGTCAAGAAAGTGATGAGCAACACCGAGTATTACGCCCGGCTGTTCGGTCAGCCTACCATGCCGCTCAAGCAGCGGCTGGGGGTGGTTGCGCCTAAGGATGCCGCCAACCAGACGCCGGTCTCCGATGAAAAGTGATCTCAAAATCTACCGCGTCGGCGGCGCGGTGCGCGATGCGCTGCTCGGGTTGCCGGTGCAGGACACCGACTGGGTGGTGGTCGGCGCCACGCCGGAAGACATGGCGGCGCGCGGCTTCCAGCCGGTGGGCAAGGATTTCCCGGTGTTCCTGCATCCAGTGACGCACGAGGAATATGCGCTGGCGCGCACCGAGCGCAAGACGGCGCGCGGCTACAAGGGCTTCGCCGTGTATGCCGCGCCTGACGTGACGCTGGAGCAGGATCTGCTGCGCCGCGATTTCACCGTCAACGCGATGGCGCAGGATGCGGACGGCACGCTGATCGATCCCTGCGGCGGCCGCGCCGACCTCGACGCGGGCGTGCTGCGCCACGTCAGTGCGGCGTTCGCCGAGGACCCGGTGCGCATCCTGCGCGCGGCCCGTTTTGTGGCGCGCTTCGGCTTCTCCATCGCGCCGGAGACGCTGGCGCTGATGCGCAGCATGGTGGATACCGGCGAGGTGGATGCGCTGGTGCCGGAGCGCGTGTGGCAGGAGCTCGCGCGCGGGCTTTTGGAACAGCATCCGTCGCGCTTCTTTACCACGCTGCGCGAATGCGGCGCACTGCGCAAAATATTGCCGGAACTGGATGCACTGTTCGGTGTGCCGCAGCCGGCGCAATACCATCCGGAGATCGACTGTGGCGTGCACAGCATGCTGGTACTCGATGCCGCGGCAGACGCCGGCGCCGGGCTGGAGGTGCGCTTTGCCGCGCTGATGCACGACCTCGGCAAGGGACGTACCCCGCCCGACATCCTGCCGCGCCACATCGGCCACGAGGCGCGTAGCGTGGACTTGCTGAAAGGCGTGTGCGAGCGCCTGCGCGTGCCGGGCGAGTGCCGCGACCTCGGCCTGCTGGTGGCGCGCTATCATGGCGACATCCACCGCGCGCAGCAGCTGCGCGCCGACACCATTGTGCGGCTGCTGCACGACTGCGATGCCTGGCGCCGTCCGCAGCGCTTCGCACAGGTGCTGCAGGCCTGCGCGGCGGATGCGCGCGGGCGCAGCGGTCACGAACAGGATGCCTATCCGCAGGCGGATTATCTGTTGCGCGCGTTGCAGGCGGCACAGGCGGTGGATGCCGGCGCGATTGCGCAGCAGGGAGAACGGGCTACAATTGCCGAGCGCGTGCGCCTGGCGCGCGTGGCGGCAGTGGAGCAGGTCATCGAACATCATTCGGCAGGGGGGGCGGCATGAGCAAGATGGTCTGGATGGCAGGGCTGATGCTGATGTCCGGTGTGGCGCTGGCCGAGCCGGAGCGGGATGTGCAGCAGCATGCCGATTCGTTCGCGGAGAATTTCAGGCGGGTCGACACCAATCACGACGGGCGGCTGTCGATGGCCGAAGCGGAAAAAAATGCGCCGGGACTGGCGCTGCGCTTTGCGCCGATCGATGCCAATCACGACGGCCTCCTGAGCGAGCAGGAAATCCGCGATTTCGTGAAGACTTTTGTGCAGCAGCAGCGCAAAAAATCCGCGCAGCGCTTCAAGGATGCCGACAAGGACCACAGCGGAGCCCTGTCGCGGGAGGAGGCCAGGGCACTGCCCGGCCTGTTCGCCCGCTTCGACGAGATGGATACCAACCGCGACGGCCAGCTGACCCTGCAGGAAATCGGCGACTACGTGCGCGCCCAGGCCGGGCAGCGGCGTCAGCCGCAGCAGCGCGACAAGATCAACTATTGAGCGGGGCGGGTTGCCGGGTGGCGCATGACCGCGCGCCATGCCGTCAGCTTGTCCGCATAGCGCATGCCGGCATGCGCCGGGCTGGTCGAGGGCAGCCGCTGGAGATGCAGCGGCGGCAGCACCTGCCGTCCCCGCACGAACTTGCGGAAGCTCTGTTCCGCCTTGCTGTCGTTGAAGAATACCTGGGTGATGTGCGGATGCCGTGCGAAGAACGACGCAAAGTCGTTGGCGGATTCGCCGCTGATATGCGCATCCAGGCTGCTCGCGCGTTCGCATGAGGCGAGCACGTCCCACAGTGCGATGCCGCTGTCGCGCAGCCGTTGCAGCCGCTCCGGGTACGGCAGCGCCGGAGCGGCGCCGACCAGTTCCCCCATGATTTTCCAGAACGCATTCTGCGGATGGGCATAGTACTGCTGCTGCTGCAGCGACATCTTGCCCGGCATGCTGCCGAGAACCAGCACACGCGCATCGGCGCGGCTTACCGGCGCAAAGCTGCGGATCCGCGCAACGCAGCGGGCCGTGCTCATAGGTGGCGCGACAGGTCGCCGTGCTCGAAGCCGCTCAGCGTTGTTTCGATGCCCTTGCCGAGCGCGATCACCTTGAACAGTTCACCCATCTCCGCCGGGCTGGTCAGCTTCTGCACCTGCATCGACAGCGGCAGGTATTCGCGCAGGTTTGCCGGCGAGGTTTCCTGCAGCAGCACGGTGATGCCGCTGTTGAGCAGGAAATGCGCCTGGGAGGTGTAGCCCAGCAGCTGCGCACCGTGGTCGACCGCGGCTTCGGCGACGGCGGTGAAGTCGACGTGGGCGGTAATGTCCTGCAGGCCGGTGAGGAAGAACGGGTCGTCGTGCGCGCGATGGCGGTAGTGGCACATCAGCGTGCCCTGGGTGCGCTGCGGGTGGTAGTACTCGCGTTCGCCGAAACCGTAATCGATCAGCAGCAGTGCGCCCCGCTCCAGGTGCTGGCACAGGCTGGCGACCAGGCCGCGCGCGGCCAGCGAGATCTCGCTGATGCTGCCGGGCGGCATGTTGATCTGCTGCGCGATCTGCAGCAGCCTGGCGTTTTCGGTGCGCCGCTCGCGCCACTCGAAGTTGCCGCCCTTGCTGCCCACGCCGCGTTCGAGGATTTCCTCCTCGCCCCAGTGCATGAGATGCACCGGCAGCGCGTCGAGCACCTCGTTGCCGATTACGGCGCCGTTGATGCGCGGCGGCAGCTCCTCCAGCCAGTGCACGCGCGGGGCGAGATGCGCGGCGTGGCGCTGCAGCAACGCCTGCTGGCGCTGGCGCAGATCGGCGCTCACCTCGAGGATGGCATAGCGCACGGGCAGGCATTGCAGGCGTTCCAGTTCGAGCAGCATGTCGCAGGCCAGGCGGCCGCTGCCGGCGCCGAGCTCGAGCACCTCGGGGGTGCTGTGCTGCATGATCTCGGCCACCTGGCGCGCCAGCGTGCGGCCGAACAGCGGCGAAATCTCGGGCGCGGTGACGAAGTCGCCCGCGCTGCCGAACTTGTGCGCGCCCGCGGTGTAATAGCCGAGTCCGGGTGCATACAGCGCGAGTTCCATGTAGCGCGAAAACGGGATCCAGCCATCCTGCACTTCGATGTCGTGCAGGATCAGCTCGCGCAATCTGGCACTGTGGGCGAGGGCTTCCGGCGTGGGTGGCGGTAGAGCGGACATGGTGGCTGTGGTAAATTGCAGGGAGACAGTTTAGTGGAGAGCGGCATGCAAGGCAAAGTGGTACTGGTGACCGGCGGGGCGAAGCGCGTGGGCGCGGCGATTTGTCGCCGGCTGCATGCGGCCGGCGCCAGCATCGCGCTGCATTACCGGCATTCGCTGCATGAGGCGCAGGTGCTGGCGGACGAGCTCAACGACCTGCGCGCGGGCTCGGCCAGGCTGGTGCAGGCCGACCTGCTGCACGCAGAGCTGCTGGTGCGGCCGGTGCACGAAACGGTGCAGCACTTCGGCCGTCTCGATGCGCTGGTCAACAATGCCTCGAGCTTTTTCCCGACGCCGCTGGAGGAGATCGGCGAGCACCAGTGGCACGACCTGATCGGCACCAACCTCAAGGCGCCGCTGTTCCTGGCGCAGGCCGCGGCGCGCGAGCTGCGCCGCAACCAGGGCGCCATCATCAACATCGTCGACATCCATGCCGACCGTCCGATGCATGGTCACCTGGTATACAGCGTGGCCAAGGCCGGGCTGGCTGCGCTGACCCGCGGCCTGGCGGTGGAACTGGCGCCCGAGGTGCGCGTCAACGCAGTGGCACCGGGCGCCATCATCTGGCCGGAAAGCGGCGGCTGGGCAACGCCCGGGGTGCGCGAGAAAATCATCGAACAGACCCTGCTCAAGCGCGTGGGCGATCCCGACGACATCGCCAAGACCGTGTTGTTCCTGCTGCGCGACGCACCCTACATCACCGGCCAGATCGTCAACGTCGACGGCGGCAAGAGCATCAACCATTAAGCCACGGCAATGAACGCAGTCACGCAACCCATACAGTTCGAACAGCATTCGACCAACCTCAACCGCCTCAAGGGCCGCCTCGAGCACCAGGTGGGCCGCGCCATCGCCGACTTCAACATGATCGAGCAGGGCGACACGGTGATGGTGTGCCTGTCCGGCGGCAAGGATTCCTACACGCTGCTCGACATCCTGCGCACGCTGCAGAAGCGCGCGCCGATCGACTTCAGGCTGATCGCGATGAATCTCGACCAGAAGCAGCCGGGCTTCCCGGCCGACGTGCTGCCGAATTATCTGGAGAGCATCGGCGTCGAGTTCCACATCGAGACCCAGGACACCTATTCCATCGTCAAGCAGAAGATCCCCGAGGGCAAGACCACCTGTTCGCTGTGCTCGCGCCTGCGCCGCGGCATCATCTACAAGGTGGCGGGCGAACTGGGTGCGAACAAGATCGCGCTGGGGCATCACCGCGACGACATGGTGGAGACGCTGTTCCTCAACATGTTCTTCGGCGGCAAGCTCAAGGCGATGCCGCCCAAGCTGGTGACCGACAAGGGCGACCACATCGTGATCCGCCCGCTGGCCTACTGCGCCGAGAAGGACATCGCGCGTTACGCGCGCGGCATGGAATTCCCGATCATTCCGTGCAACCTGTGCGGTTCGCAGGAGAACCTGCAGCGCCAGGCCATCAAGCAGATGCTGCATGAGTGGGAGCGCCAGTATCCGGGCCGCACGCAGACCATCTTCAGCGCCATGCAGGACGTGCGTCCCTCACACCTGCTCGATCCTAAGCTGTTCGACTTCAAGGGTCTCCGGCTGGGCGATACGGTGGCCGAGGGCGATATCGCCTTCGATTGAGGACATGAACAAGCCGCTCGACAGCCTGGCCATTCTGTTCGCCGACATCAGCGGCAGCACCGCACTCTACGACAAGCTCGGCGACGAACGCGCCGCCGCCATCGTGGCGCAATGCGTGGCCACCATGGCGGCCCAGGTGGCGCCGCAGCAGGGCACCCTGATCAAGACCATAGGCGACGAGATCATGTGTACCTTCCCTACCGCGGAACAGGCGCTGCGCGCCGCCTGCAGCATGCAGCTTGCGGTGGAGGAGGGCCATCGCGGCGGCGCATTGCCGGTGTATATCCATGTCGGTTTTCATTACGGTAGCGTGCTGCATGAACAGGGCGATGTGTTCGGCGATGCGGTCAATGTGGCGGCGCGCGTCGCCGAGATGACCCGCGCACGCGAGATTGTCACCACCCGGGCCACGGTTGACCTGCTGCCGGACGATTTGCGCGCCCGGGTGCGGCCGATCTGCCGCACCGGTTTCCGCGGCAAGCAGGACGAGATCGAGGTGTTCCGCGTGATGTGGGAGCTCGACGACACCATGTCCACGCGCGTTGGCCTGTCGCTGGAGCGGCGGCCGCACGGCGGCCAGGCACAACTGCAGCTGCGCTATCATGAGCAGGCCTGCAAGCTGGATGAGCAAAAGCGCAGCGTGGTGCTCGGGCGCGGCCAGGACTGCGCGATCGTGATCAGCAACAACCTGGCCTCGCGCCAGCATGCGCGCATCGAATACCGCTTTGGCAAGTTCGTGCTGGTCGACCACAGCGCCAACGGCAGTTACTTGCGTTTCAAGGACGGCCAGGTGGTGCGCCTCGCACACGAGGAAGCGGTTCTGCACGGCTCGGGGGCGATCAGCCTGGGACAGCCGTTCGGCGAGGCGGCGGGCGAGGTACTGGAGTTCCTGGTGCAGTAGTGTGCGGCCGGGAGCCGATTTCGGGGAGTGGCGCCGATGGCAGTTGAGCAAATGCAGCCGGCAGCAATCGAGCCCGTGGCCGGAGCGGCGGCGGTACGCTGTGCCGGGGCCTGGACGGTGCAGGGCGTGGCCGTGCTCGAGCGGCAACTGGCTGCGGTTGCCTGGCCTGCCGGTGAGGAACTCGCCATCGACGGTTCCGCGATTGCCGCGTTCGATACCGCGGGTGCCTGGCTGCTGCAGCGCATACTGCGCCAGCTCGAGCGGCAGGGGCGCCGCACCCGCATTGACGGCCTGAAGCCGGAATACGCTGCGCTGCTGCAACTGGTCGCCGCGCGCGCGGCGGTTGCCGAAGTGGCGGTGCCGCCGCGCCGTGGCATGCTGGCAAAGGTCGGGCGCTGGGCGTGGGACGCCGTGCACGGGCTGTATGACATGCTGGCATTCAGCGGCGAGAGCGCAAGCGTATTGCTGCGTTCGCTGCGGCATCCGCGCAGCATCCGCTGGCGCCCGATTCTGCACAACCTGCAGACCGCGGGCTTCGAGGCGTTGCCGATCACCGGCCTGCTGTCGTTCCTGATGGGCATCGTGATCGCCTATCAGGGGGCAGACCAGCTGCAGCGCTTCGGTGCCAACATCTTCATCGCCGACCTGGTCGGGCTGTCCATGTTGCGCGAACTGGCGCCGTTGCTGACCGCGATCATCGTCGCCGGCCGTTCCGGCTCGGCCTATGCCGCGCAGATCGGCACCATGAAGGTCACCGAAGAAATCGACGCGCTGCGCACCATCGGCATCGGCACCCACGAACTGCTGGTGCTGCCCAAGATGATCGCGCTGATCATCGCGCTGCCGCTGCTCACCGTGTACTGCGACGTCACCGGCGTGTTCGGCGGCATGCTGATGGCGCGTTCCAAGCTCGACGTCAGCTTCGATGTGTTCCTACATCGCCTGGGCGACGCGATCCGCCTGTCCTCGTTTCTTACCGGCATCGCCAAGGCGCCGGTGTTTGCCGCGATCATTGCGCTGGTCGGCTGCTTCCAGGGCCTGCAGGTCGGCGGCAGCGCCGACAGCGTGGGGCGCCAGACCACGGTCAGCGTGGTGCAGGCGATTTTCCTGGTGATCGTGGCCGATGCGCTGTTCTCGGTGGTGTTCAACTGGCTCAAGATATGAACCCGGTCGTCGA
>Ga0207433_10012041_pt1 | contig 13040 bp, 8 predicted proteins | sample YelNatPaOPGAMG01_FD_187559 | JGI IMG/M metagenome (GOLD analysis project Ga0207433, IMG submission 187559) | Hot spring thermophilic microbial communities from Obsidian Pool, Yellowstone National Park, USA - OP-RAMG-01 (SPAdes) (version 3) | ecosystem: Environmental > Aquatic > Thermal springs >... | reverse complement strand
GTAACTACAAACTAACTATTGAGGTTACTGATAGAGCAGGTAAAAAAGTAAACGCTGACTATGATATTACAATAGAAGGGCCCGAATTTAGACTAACACTAAGTGATATTCTCCTAAGTCGAAACCAAACTATCAATATTGATTTAGCAAACACAATAAATGAAGGAACACCACCTTTCACATTTAATTTTTTGGGTAACGCGCCAGAAGGTTTGACGATTGAAAACAATGTGCTAAAAGGTATCCCCACAGACTTCATAACCAAAGTAAAACTTGTCGTAGAAGATGGAACGGGGCAGAAAATTTGGCCTGAATTTTTCATATACAGACCTTCGGTATTGGATGAAGGCAGTTTTGACAAAATCAAGGGCCTGCGAAAGTATCCAGAATCGAATGAATCAGGGTTATCTCTATATGTAGGAAGTGGTATTTTAAGCTCCTATCGTATAGAAGATTCCGAAGATGTGCTCGTTTCTAATGCATATCTACAAATTACAGAGACCCCCGACGGTGCAAAAGACACAGGAATTGGAACATCAATTGGCCGTGGAAATCTGGTTTTTGAAGAAGGGGATTATGTATATATTAAGAACTTAGATAAGCAAAAAATATTCTGGGATCGCTCTACTCCTTATGAAACAGTAAGGGCTAAGGTGAATTTTGAGTATACAGTAACTTTGAATACAAGAGTTTGGAAATCGGGACAGAGTTTTTTGAACGAAACAAAGATAACTTTAATTGCTAAAGAACCTTTTTATGTCGACACAGGAGACCTCGTCATTGTAAGAGATAGTGAGTTATATTATTCATTCAGGTTTTCTAACTTTGACACAGACACCCTTGACTGGAATCTTTATCGTGACTTTTTCGGTTGTGGAGACCTTTACGATTGTATTTGCCTCGATGGTTGCCCTTGCTGTGATGCAACGGCAGATTGCTGTTGGTGGGAACCAACGACTGGATACATTTATGATCATCTTTATAGCGGTTTAGCCAAAAATGGAAACTGCTTTGGTATGGTTATCAGTGCCTGGAAAACTAGGGGAGTTACACCAATTGGTGGAGAATGGACAAAGATACCGAATTTCGAGGCGGATTTAAATGATGTTGTAGATCCTTCACGAGATTCACCACAGATCTGGGGGACTCTTAGGCGATACATCAATGGAATGCATGGTTGGCAACTTGACTGGGATGTAATGAAACATATACTCATTCAAATAGATCCACTACATAAAGATGTAGGAAATTGGACTACGCAAGTGCTGAATACACTATTAAACGATAATCCACGAAAATATGTAATAGGTATCTCAAGCACTTCAAGCATTGGAGAATATATAAATCAATCTTCAGGTCATGCGCTTGCACCATATGAGGTAACAAAAATAGGGGATGATTATTATATACTGTGCTATGACCCCAATAGACCGCTCAGTGAAAATGTTATGAATAACCATGGCAGTTATATAAAAATACGCCCCGGAGGAGGCTGGGAATTTACTTTTCCTGATGGCCAAACCTGGCGAAACGGTTATATATCAACCATACCAAAGTCCGCATTTATGGGTGACGATAGACCTACTCCTTTTGGATGGGAAAATCTACCCGAAGGTGTTGGCATATTACTTTTCGGCGCAAATACAGAACAGGTTACGGATGAAAACGGAAAACAACTTTTTGATGAAAAAGGAAATATTATAACTTATAAACCAACAACAGATGTTATTTTATATCCTTCATTCGGTGGAAGTAATGATACACACCTTTTCTTTGCTGGGAAAGGTAACTATACCTTTAATCTAAGCGCAAAAGGAGCATATAGGTTTACGATCTTCTCCCACGACTTCCTATTAGAACTTGAATCGTCTGCTGGTAGTGAGGACACGCTAAACATCAATGTCAAAAACAACATAATCAATTTCTACTCTCCAATAAACAAAAAAATTAGTGTCAAACTCATAAAAGAATTCCCTGTTGTTAATGACAAAATGAAAGCAAGTGAAAAAAAGATAATTGATATTAGTAATTATGACCTTCACGGCAGTGTTTCTTTTTCTATAGATGGTGAAAATTTGAGAGTTTTTGGTTCAAAAGAAATTTCTTATGATATGTCTTCGCAATGGGTTAAGCCAGATTTAAGCAAAGGTAAATTTGAAGTTAGTAAAGAGAACCCATTTAATGTTGAAAATGTTTCAACGAACATAGAAATTTCAAAACTTGCACTTGATAAAAATTCTTATACGCCTGGTAATACAGTAAAACTAAGTATTGACTTAAAAAATACAGGTAAAGCACAAGATATTATGATTCAAGGCTCAATAAAGGAATCAGATTCTCATACAATTATTACTACACTTAAACCAATTTCTCTTAAAAGTTTCACTGGTCAAACTTCTCTTACAAATGAGTGGAACAGCATTGGGGCAAAGGAAGGCAAATATTATGCAGAGCTAATGGTAATTGATGCCTCTGGTACGATACTTGATAGAAAGATCGCCTACTTTGAGATAAAGAAAACACCTGCTGCAACAACCGTAATAAAACTTTATATAGGCAAGACAACATACTATGTAAATGATGTTAAAAAAGAGTTAGATGCTGCACCAATAATAAGAGAAAATAGAACCCTTCTTCCAATAAGAGCAATAATTGAAGCGCTGGGTGGAACTATCGATTGGGATGCAAAGGAACAAAAAGTCACCATCAACTTCAAGGGCACAAATATTCAACTCTGGATAGGAAAGAATACTGCACTTGTTAATGGGGAGTATAAACTCATTGACCCTAAAAACCCCGAAGTAAAACCAATAATAATACCTCCTGGGAGAACAATGCTCCCTATAAGATTCATTGCAGAAAATCTTGGTTGCCTTGTAGAGTGGAATGAGACTCTTAAGGAAGTTAAGATAACTTATCCTAAACCTTGAATCTGAATTAAAGGGCGGGGGTAAAGAGCCCCGCCTCTTTGTTTGTTGTCTTCTATATGTTCAATTTGCGTTCGTGGGAACCGAATTTGCGATACCTTAAACACCTGATTTTATGCCATTTTTAATTTTTGAGCACCTAAAATTTACCTCTTAAAACCCCGCATATTTTCGTAAAGACCGCATTAATACTTATTTTAAACCACGCATTTAGAGCGTCGTAGAGCGTCGTTAATACCCTCAAAGGGGTAAAAGTACCTATGAACAAAATTTCGTGCCTCTAAATACACAATTTTGAGGTTCTATTATCTCCACCCGGTTGCCATTGTGAGAGCCATTATCGCCTTCTGGACATGAAGCCTGTTTTCTGCAATATCATAGATGATTGAACGAGGACCACTTGCTACTTCATCATCCACTTCGTTTCCTCTATCAACTGGCATAGGGTGAATAAAATAAGCATTGTTTGTCAATTTATAGAGTTCTTTTGTTAATCTCCACTCTTTGTATTGAAGGGCAAGTTTCTGCTCTTCTTCTTTCCCAATGATATACCTTTTCGGGCTCATCCAGTGCCTTGCATAGACAACATCAGCACCTTTAACTGCCTCAAATCTGTCATGCGTAATTTCAAACTTTGCTCCAACTGCTTCTGCATTTTTCCTTGCAGCCTCGATAACTTCAGGGTCAAGGTCAAAACCTTCAGGATATGCGAGAGTAAAGTTCATTCCGTATCTTGGAAGAAGGAGAATGTCCTCTTGAACTGAGCTCCAGGAACGCACCATTGAGGAATATCCCCACATCATTGTTATTTTTGCACCTTTTACATCTCCCATATGTTCCTGTAATCCCATAAGGTCTGCAAGTCCCTGGCAGGGATGGTATTTGTCGTGTGCCATTGAAACAACAGGGATTGAAGCATATTTTGCATATTCTCGTAGCAGTGCATCGCCTTCGCCATACTCCTCAATAGCATCTTCAAGGATTCTTATTCCAATCCCAACACCATATCTTGACATAACATTCGCCGCGTCCTCTATTGTCTCACCAGCTTTTTCTTTTGACTTTAACCTCATCGACTTTGGCTCGAGAAATTGGGCGTGCCCTCCTAATTCTGTTGCTGCTGCTTCAAAAGACTGTCTTGTCCTTACAGAAGGATTGTAAAAGAACATAAAGAAAGTCTTGTACTTAAGGATTTCAGTGTATGGTTTTTCATATCTATGTCTTTTCATTTCTTTTGCAAGGGCAAGTACTTCATCGAGCCATTCTTTTTCCCACTCTTGTGTCGTAATTAAATCTTTACCATAAAGGTCCATTGTTTACCTCCCAGCATATTTTATTCTCTAACGATTGTTGTGCCTGCTTTTCCCTCAAGTGTTTCAAGATATTTTGAAGTGAGGGATATGTAAGCCTTCTTTCCGCCACCTTCAAGGAATTTTATAATTGCAAGAATCTTTGGCCCCATACTGCCTGGAGGAAAGTGCCCTTCAGAATAATATTTCTTTGCTTCTTCCAGAGTGAGATATCTTAGGTCAACCTGATTGGGCTTCTGATAGTAGAGTTTCGCTCCGTCTTCTCCTGTGAATATGGTCAGTGTAACATCAACATCTTCTCCTCTTTCTTTTGCTCTCTTTATAAGCATTGTACCAAGTAATGCAGAGGCAAGATCCTTGTCTATCACTGCTTCAACACCTCTATAAATCTTCAAGTCTTTGCCATCTTTAAAGGTAAAGCCATAGTTACTATGATAAACACCATTTTCGTCAGGCTCTTCCAGGACAACTGGAATACCACCGCCACCCACTGTTATCGGAATCATACCCCTTTCGAGCGCTGCCTCCACAAGATCAATCTCAACGATATCGAGAGGCTCAGGTGAAGGGACAACTTTTCTCCAGATTTCGTTTCCCCTGTCATCTTTCTTGTATAGTTTCACGATCCATCCATCTGTCCTTGCCCTTTCCATTGCTTCTTCCTTTGTATAGGGTGGGCCAATAAATTTCGTAGGGTTCTTGAATGCGGGGTCATTCTTATCCACAACAACCTGCGTAACGATACCAACAACCTGTTTGCTTATCCCCTTTACCTTCAATTGATTACCAAGGATCTGTGCAATCATATAGCCCATAGACCCCTGTGTATCAGCACCGCATACATCAAGAGGCAGGGGAGGGAGTATGGGTCTTGAATATTCTGAACGTAAAAGGACATTACCCACCTGAGGTCCGTTACCGTGTGTGATCACATAACTATCGTCCGGGAAGGAATTAACAATGTTTGATATATGTTCGCAAGTTTCTTTTGTCCTTCTCCATTGCATCGCAATGTCTGGAATAATCGGTTTTCCTTTTTCGTCTGTTAAACCTACAGGAGAAACTTCATTGCCACCGAATGCAAAGATCCTCACCTGTTTCTTTGTCATGCCAAACTCCTTTTAAATTATCTCATTGTCAAGGCCATAATTGCTTTTTGAACATGAAGCCTATTTTCTGCCTCGTCATTAACAATAGAAATTTTCGGGTCGTCAATAAGTGCATCTGTTACCTCGAAATTTCTATGTGCAGGAAGACAGTGCATAAAAACCGCACCTTTATTGGCAACCTTGAAATGCTCATGTGAGATGCACCAATCATCTTTGTATTTATCTCTCACGCTTGCATGCCTATCAGGATCTCTTGCCCAGGACTTTGCGTAAATAACATCGGCGTCTTTTGCTGCCTTCCAGATATCATTCTCAATTGTAATGGAACCACCGCTTTCTTCAGAAGCCCTTTTTGCAAATTCAACATATTCACTATCAACATCGTAAAGTCCGGGTTCATCAGGGTAAGCAAGTGTAATATTTAACCCGAGTATAGCGCCTGCAGCAATCATTGTCTGAGGCACTCCTGCAGATTTCGCCCTATCGTCATATGCCCATGACATCACAATCTTTTTCTTTTTAGCTCCTTCCAGCCCACCGAATTTTTCCATCATCGTGAGGATATCACCCATAATCTGGCAGGGGTGTTCCTTATCATCGAGCATATTAATTACAGGGATGGTTGCATATTCAGCAATGCCTCTTAAGACTTCTCTTGCATCCCCATACTTATAGGTTGGTGCACCCATCTGGGTTTTGAGATTATAGAGACGAATGCCAAAACCATCCAAAAATCTTGAAATCATTTCTGCTGTATCCTTCCAGGACTCTTTGTGGGCAAGTTGTAATTCCTCGGGATTATAGACCTGGGCAGTCCCTCCAAGTTGACTTATCCCTGTTTGAAAAGAGAGTCGGGTTCTTGTGGAAGGTGATGCAAAAAGTAATCCCAAAACCTTTCCTTTGAGAATTTCTGTCTGCGATTCGCCTACGGCATTTCTCATTTTAAGCCATTTAGCAACTTCAAGAATTGTTTCCAATTCCTCTCTGTTAAAGTCAAGCACGCTAATAAAATCTCTACCTCTTAGATCTGTTTTCATTTTTTACCTCCTTAAATCTCTTATATAAATTATATAACATCCCTTAATTTGGGGTGACTACAAACTCTTTCATCTTTAATTGTACTTCTTTCGTTTGCAAGTATAACAAAATTAAGAATTTTGTCAAGAGGTCGAATTGTTACAGATTTCAAAATCTTTCGAAACTTTTTGCTATGTCTTGTCCTTGTTTTTCTATTTTTCATCTCGAACTAATTCGAAGGAAAGGCAGTGGGGACCAGAACCGCCCATTAGAAATTGACTTAAAGGAGGATCGTAAACTTCCAGACCGAGGCTTCTAAGTCTTTCGTTGCCAACTTTATTCTCTTTAAATGAGAGCACTTTTCCATTTCCTAAAGCCAAAAGATTTATAGTTCCATCAAATACAGCCTTGCTAGGAATAGCGATAATTTCATATTTCTCATTCTTTAGATATTTTAAAAACTCGTATGGTAAGGCCTCGGGACATAACATAACTGTTTTTTCAGCAACTACTGAAAATATCATGTCAAGATGATTCCACTTTTTTTCAAAACGAACTGGAATAACCTTGATACCAAAGGGTTCAAGAATTTTCTCTGCTTCTTTTATCCCTTCCATTGTAGTACGATTTCCTGTTCCTATCACCATAGTATGTTTATTTAAATACCAGCAATCGCCTCCTTCCATTGCCCCCCGCGTTACTCTCCCTATTATAGGAATTTTTAATCTCTGAAGGGCTTCAATGGCTAATTCCGTATCACCCTTATTATCTTCGTAACGAAATTTACCAATTAATACACCCTCAGCCGTATTAACTCCAAAATCTCTGGTTGCTACTTGATCAGGGTTTCCGGGTTGAGCAATTTGCCACTCAATGTTTATTCCTAATCGTTTAAATACTTCTATAAATTCTTTGTGTTGTTCAATGGCAATTTTTCGGTTTACCTTAAATCCCTCCTTTATATGTTGTGAAGATACCTCGCTGAAGTTACAGATTTCATAGTAATCCGGTTTACAAAGGAGAACCGAACGCAATGCTCCATATGAATTTGAAACCATACTTGTTCTCCTTTTGAATAAGGTGCAATCTTATTTCTTTACTAAATCCTTTCCATATAGTTCTGGACCAACAAACAACCCGGGAACTCCACCAGTATGCCAGAAAACAACTACATCTTTTCTAGAAAAAACTCCTTTTTTACTTAGATCAATCAATCCAGCCATGGCTTTACCAGTATATACGGGGTCAAGTAAAATGCCTTCGGTTTGTGCTACAAGTAATATTGCTTCTGAGGCCTCCTTAGTAGGGTGGTCGTATCCGTCTCCGACATAGTCTGGACTTGCTTTGACTTCATCTGGTTTTATTGATAACCCTGGGTACCCCACAAGACTCAATGTTGCAGTTGCTTCTTGACTTACTCTTATTTCAAAAGGCTCGAAATCATAAGTTGCGCGAATCCCAAGAACCTCGATTCCAGTCTGTAATACCTTATTTCCAGCAATTAATCCAGCCTGGGTACCTCCAGTGCTTGTGGAGTGAACAATGTAATCTATGTGAACGCCGGCTTCGTTTGCCTGATAAAGTAATTCAAGTGCAGCAAAGGCGTAAGCAACACTTCCTTGAGGAGCAAAGCCACCAATAGGAATTATGTAGGGATTTTTACCTGATCGTCTTAAATTCCTGGCTATTTCTTCCATTTTTCTTTCCACAACATCTTCGTCCATTGTATTAGCTTCTACGAAATGGAGTTTTGCACCAAATACATAACTTGCTAAAAGGTTACCTTTGTATTCTTGAGGCTCTTTTCCTTGGAGAATTAAATGTGCTTCAAGTCCAAGAGAAGCCGCTGCGGCTGCTACTTGTCTACAATGATTAGACTGAACAGGACCACTAGTAAGTATAGTGTCTGCTCCTTTTGATAGAGCATCTCCAAATAGGAATTCTAATTTTCTGACCTTGTTGCCTCCCAAACCGAGACTTATGAGGTCGTCACGCTTAAAAAAAATGCGAGGCCCACCTATTTTTTCAGATAGTCTCTTTGCTTCATGAAATGGGGTAGGCAAATAACATAGTCTTACTCTTGGAAGGTTTGTAATTTGCATAAATCCTCCTTGTTGAGAAATGTTTATTCTCTCTCAATATCCTCTACTTCCCTATACCACTGTATCCTTTCGCCTACTTTTGCTCTAAGTTTCCAAGCAAGGGTCTTGGGTTCTTCGTTTATTCTTTTTTTAAGAAAATTAACCTTTTCAATAACATCCTTCTTGTCAGTAGGTGTTAGAATTTCGCTTCCTTCTGTGTAACTGATAATTTTATCCAAATTAAGCTGGATAGTCTTCCAGAATCCCCAATCGCGGGCGCATATTTGAGCAACGATCCTTGCATTGATAGTCTCGTTGTCATTGTCGCCAATTTTATGCTCTCTGATTAAAACTACAGAGTCAACAGCATCTTTTGGTTCAAAATTTACAATTTGAAGTTTTTCTAAAAGTAGTTCTGCAAGTGGTATGGTAGGAAAATCGGCTTCTAACCTGCCGTGGAAATCAATATCGTGGCAAAATTGCAATTTATCTACGAAAACATCTACATGCCATCCTGTTTCGGGGTGATCAAAAATTCTTCTTTGGTTTCCATGTAGGACCTTTACACGTTCATTCTGGACAAACCCAAGTTTCAAAAATACAAATTCCATGCCCCTAAGTTGAGAAGAGTAAGTGGCAAGATCTAAATCCGATAGTAACCTTTTTGCACTATATTCGAGGTACTTAAATTGAGGGCAATGAATACGGAAGGCAACAGCCCCTAAAACTCTTAGTAAGACATTTTCTTCTTTAGCCAATGAGGTTATCTTTTCAGCTAGTTCAATTAATTGGCGTTCCTGTTCCTGATTTAAATTTTCTTTAGCCATGTTTTAACCCTCCACTCTCCAGAAACGTTCAATTTTGGTACCAGAAGTTTGGATAATTATTCCTCTCAGAATGTTCTCTCCGTACTCAGAGCCTGGATTAATAACAGGGACACCATCAACAAAATCCTCACCTGCTGATTCGTGGATATGTCCATGAAGCCCGATCAATGGCTTGTATTTACTGAGGGCATTTCTAACCGCTTTACTGCCAACATGGATCATCTTTACGCCACCAGGACCCGTAACAGGCGAAAGATCGGATCTCAATTCAGGAGCTAAATCAAGTCTTGTCCCATAAGGAGGAGCGTGGAAATTAAAAATGGAATTTTTTGGGTTTATAAGTTGTGAAATTTGTTCTTCTATTAACTCAGCAAGTTTTTCCTCCTCTGCCTCTCTGGGAGTATTCCATGGGGTTGGATTAGTGTAAGATAAGCTTGCAACTTGTATTCCTGCTATTTCTACAGGGTGGTCGAGAGGCCATAGCACTCCCGCTCCTTGATATTCTTTTATTACCTCGTCAATAGCGAAATCGTCATCGTTTCCTGGCATTACCATTACTGTGATCTTTTTTAAATCTACGCGGTTAATTAACAATTCCATCCATTCCTTCATTCTTTTAACAATCTGAGAGCGCATAACTTCTTCAAGATAGTGTTTGTCATTACTAAGTTTATTTACTTCCTCGGGTGTCATCCTAATAACATAGAATCCCCCCATAGATAATTGTTCTTCAATTCTTATTATATCTTTTTCTGTTTTGAGAAGCTGTTTTCTTCCATAATATGAGAGTATATAACCATTTTTATCCTCGATAAGAGGAACTATTGCTTTACCAGTAAGATCACCGCATAGCATCAGTGTATCTACACCAAAGAATTCAGGCGCTTTAAGCCACTTTCTCCAAAGCCCAGTTGCTCCGTGGACATCAACTGCGAAAAAGATCTTTGCCATATTTTTTCTTCCTCCTCGTCCGTCTGGGGCCTAACAAGACCCACAGACGGACAAGCAAAATTTATATATTATTCTGGAGGGATTTCAGTGTATACCTTAGACACATCGATCCCCTCATCAACTGCTTTCTTTAGACTTATCACATGGACTAAATACATTAAAAATATTATACCACAGAGTATTGCTACAGAGGCATTGTTCATTTCAGCGCCAGCAAAAAATACAAAGAATAATCCGATTGCCGTCGTCAATGTACCTAACCAGGTAATAACTGGCAACCCAAGGAAATCTCTCTGTATAGGAGAGAGTTTATAAATATCTGGGCGGCGGAAAGGTAAAACCATGGCAGAAATCCCAAAGAGCCAGAAAATAAACAGAGTAGTAACATCCAACATTGCCACAATGAGCGTTACATTCCGGGCAAAAACAAGAATTGCTAGAAGCCCGAAGATCATTGCAATATGGGTTGCTATGGTTGGTATACCTCGAGAATTAACATTCGCAAAACTCTTAGGGAGAGCTCTATCGAAACTCAATGCAAAAATAGCTCTGGAGGTGGCTACAAGAACAGGTGGAATAGTATTATAGAACCAGAAACTTGCACCTACGATCAATATTACTGCAAGCCAAGCATTTGGTACGAGAGAGCCTACAAATAGAGGAACTGAAGGGCGTGAAAGCGGCATTATAGTCTTAAGAACATCGGGTTTGGTATCATATAAAAAGGTATAGGCAGCAATAAACTGGTCCTTCACAAAAGGGAGCCAAGTAGTCCAAGCGACTATTATGTAGAGAATTGATGTGGCAATGAAACCACCTATTAGACCACTGAATAAACTATTTCTTGGATTCTTAACCTCACCTGCGGCAAAAGTAATAGATTCCCAACCAACAAAGGCCCAGAATACAACCAGAAGTAATCCAAAAGTAGAAGACCACGAGAAAGATGAAGGTTTCCATCCGTTAGCCCTAGCTGTATCTAATATTTTTTGGTAAACCCCCTGACCCCAGGTATTGTCCCATGCAATTTGTGCATTAGTTTTGCTAACAAAACTGAATATTATAAAAAGGATTGTAGAAACTAAGGGAATTATGAAAAGTACACGTTCGAGATTCTTTACTGCCTTCATACTGATAAGCGATACTAGCCAAAATATAATCACCAAGACAATTGAAAAAATGGTTCTGCCTGTAGTTGCGCTCATCCACTCTCCTATTTTAACCAAATTAGCAGAGTGTGTTGAAGCTCCTGCCAAATTAAAAGCAGAACCTAATACCCCGGTGCCGACCCAAGCCATGATACCAATAGCCATTCCTTCACCAAACACATATAGGGCCGACCCTAAAAATCCTAATGATGGATCTAAGATACGGCTAATAACAACATACATACCTCCAGATCTGGGCATAATTTGCAGCATTTGAGCAAGAGTTAAAACGATTGGCAGAATGATAATAGCTCCAATTAAAAAAGCCAAAGCAGCATTTCCTCCAGGAAATTTATTCGAGTTTGCCACCATGTAATAGAGCATCCCTGAGGCTGCAGGGCTCGCGATGGTCCAAATGACGACATCCCAAATGTTTAACTCTCGAACCAAACCAGACGCTCTTCGCGCAAAAATACCAGGTTGCTTTACTTCCATCGTTTTCACCTCCCTTTAGATTTAATTTTACATAAAATACTTCGACAATATTATATAAAGAAAAAATTTTTGTCAAGACTTTGTTCGAGTTCCTGACTTTGTCAGTTTGAGCCCAATTTTGGGATTTTATGTCTAAAGAAGCAAGTATTTATGCAAAGGTGATTTTTCGTTTTCAAAATTTGTAGTAGCAATATTTCTGTATTTTCTTTCAAAATTCTCTGTATTTTCTATTGTATTTTTAGAATTTCTATGGTATAATTGTGTATGTTCATAAAGATTACAAAATCTGGTAAGTATGAATATGTCTCTGTTGTAGAGGCATACAGAGATAAGGAATCAGGGAATACAAAGCATAGAGTCCTGTTTAACCTTGGTAGATTGGATAAGATAAAAGATAATCCCTCCTTTCAGAAGTTATTGATAAATCTTGAAACACTATCAGGAATAAAGAACAGGGTAAACCTGGATAGTGTAGAAGAAGGCAATCTCTTCAATTACGGATATGTTGTATACAGGAAGTTATGGGATAGATTAGGGCTCACAGAACTTCTACAGAGTATAAAAGATAATACACACATCCAGTTTGACTTAAACACATCTACCTTCCTTATGGTAGTAGAGCATCTTATGAGACCTGATAGCAAGTTGGGCACATATGGTAAGCAAAATAGATATCTCCATCTTCCTTATTCAGACTTGAATCACCTCTATCGTTCCCTTGATATCCTGGAAGAACATAAAGAGGAAATAGAAGACTGTCTCTTTAATAGAGAGAAGTCCCTCTTCAATATGAAAGTTGATGTTGTATTCTACGATGTAACAACATTCAGATTTGAAAGTGTAAAGAAAGATACACTGAGAGACTTTGGTTTTAGCAAGGAGAACAGGGTGAATGAGGTGCAGGTTGTCTTAGGACTCCTCATTGATATGAATGGAAGACCCATAGGATATGAACTATTCCCTGGTAATACCTTTGAAGGTAAAACACTCGAGGTAGCCCTTGATAAACTCAGTGGAAGATTTGGTATACGGAGGGTAATCATCGTTGCAGATAGAGGATTAAACTCAAAACTAAATCTAAAGAGAATAAAAGAAAAAGGTTATGATTACATTGTCTCATCAAGGATAAAAAGTATGAGGAAGGAAATCCAGGAAGCTATTCTCAATGAGGAAGG
>Ga0207433_10012040_pt1 | contig 13040 bp, 19 predicted proteins | sample YelNatPaOPGAMG01_FD_187559 | JGI IMG/M metagenome (GOLD analysis project Ga0207433, IMG submission 187559) | Hot spring thermophilic microbial communities from Obsidian Pool, Yellowstone National Park, USA - OP-RAMG-01 (SPAdes) (version 3) | ecosystem: Environmental > Aquatic > Thermal springs... | reverse complement strand
CCCCAGCCACGAGCTGGCCGCGGCCTGTCGCGCGCGGCATGTGCGGTTCATCGGCGGGGTGCGGCTAAGCGCACAGCTGGCCCACACCGTCGTGACACTGCCACGATCACGCTGGCAGGCAACGATGTCTGCCGATGCAAGCGAGGTTCGTGACACCGGCGAGGTGGCCGAAATCACCGACCTGGTCTCGTTGTCGGGCTGGCCGTCCGGCACCCGCATACTGGTGCGCCGCGAACAACCCCACCCGGGCGCGCAACTGCGCTTTACCGACCTCGACGGCTACCGCTACCAGCTGTTTGTCACCGACCTGCCCGATGCAGACCTGGCCTACCTGGAGGCGCTCTACCGTGGCCGTGGCCGGATGGAATGCGCCATCCGCGACCTGAAGGACACCGGGCTGGCCAACCTGCCTTCCCATGACTTCGCCATCAACAACGCCTGGCTGATGTTGGTGCTCATCGCCGCCGACTTGCTCGCCTGGACCAAAACGCTCTGCCTAGATGGTGCGCTGGCCATTGCCGAGCCCAAACGGCTGCGCTACACCCTGCTGCACACCGCCGGGGTGCTGGTGCGTTCGGGGCGGCGCACCACACTGCGGCTGGGCGCCAGCTGGCCCTGGGCCACCGAGCTGCTCACCGCGTTCACCCGACTACCCGGATGGGTCGCAGTCCCCGGCTAAACAAACCCACACCACCCACAGGGGCCCTCGGCGACACCCCCGAGGAGGTAGTTGAAAGCTGTTTCCGCTCAACGATGCTGATACAGCACGCCCCGAATCGACCCACCAACAACCCGTCGAGGGTTAATCGGCTCAACCACATTGCAGCACGCGAGCTTGACCGACCTCCACCGCACTCGACCCGAGCGGCAATGCCCACACAATCACCTCTCTCCAGGCCCTACCGCAAAATCCGGGTTAACCGTGTGGGCATGACTGCAGTTAGTTCCCTCGTCATGGATTACCTCGACGGCAAAAGCCCAGACCGCGACCCCTACGTAGCCAACCAGGAAAAACTCCTAAACAGCCACTTAGCCGACGTGCGTTTTTACTGCGGCCACCCGCCACCGCCGTAGCCACTGGCCGTAGCCGCAGCGCCCGTACGTCCCCCGCGGTGAGGGCGGAGACCTCAATTATTTGCGGCGCGAACTTCGCGACCGGCTGCGCGCCCATCCATTTGAATGCTGGTCAACCGCTCTGCTGACGGTCGTCGTCGACGCTATCGACCTCGAGGTCATCACTGCGCACCCATCGTGCGGCGGCGAAGGTACTGCGCTCAGGGATGTCGGAAACGTCGTCTACCTCACGGGTCGACGTAAGGGGGCAAGGGCATGAGCGGCGACGCCTACCGCCGCGCTGTGCGGTTCTTTTGGTGCACGTCGATCGCGGCGACCGGCGCGTCGGTGGCAGGGAACATTGCACACGCGCTGCTCGCCGCACCGGACCATGCTTCGATCGCGGCCGCGGCGTCGGTTGTTCCGCCGGCGGTACTGCTCACTTCGACGCCTGGTGTTGCGCTGCGCCTGTTGCGGGAAGCCCCCGGCAGGATGCCCTAGCTTGCGCCAGTCGACCTTTCGCTGGCGATCAGCTTCAGGAGCTGCGCGCGGGCGATCGTGGATACCGGCAGTTCGCGGCGCTCGGCGATGCGCTCCAGCGCCTCGTACTCGTCGGGGTTGAGCCGGACATGCAACATCTTGCTGCGGGCGTGGCCAGGCCGACTGGCCTCGACGTGTGCGGGCAGGGGCCGCTCGGTCTGTTCTGCCTCGGCTGCCTCGATGTCCTCTCCGATGAGTTCTTCGATTCGTTTGCTCATTTTCTCTGTCATCCTGCTAATCCATAGTCGCGCCAGTTGCGGCGTAGTTTGCTGCGCTGCTTGCGACGCTCGCGTCGCCGGCGCTGCCGCTCGGTGCGGTCCGGGTAGTCGTGGCCGTGGCACAAGGGGCAGCAGCACGTCATCGTGCCAGTGAAGACAAACTCCCGCGACACCGAGTGGTGAGACGGCTGAAGGCAAAAGCGTTGTATGGGTCGGGCAGATCGCATCGACCGTTGGCGTGGTTGTGAACCTCGACCGCCTTCAGGTCGCCATGAGCAAGTTTCACCCAAAACGGCTTGCTGACTGCGACGAACTCGACCTCGTTTTCGGTCGCTTAGATAGGTAGCCGGCGGATACGTATCGTCTTCTCGCCGAGCACAACGACGGCCCCCTCCGCTAGCTCGTCCTGCACGACAGGCAGGTTGGCGATGAGCAGCCGGGCTTGTTGGGACGCACGTCGACCGACCGCGCGGCGTATCAGCACAACCGACGGCTCGCTGGCACCTGACCGAGCCAGCAAGGTGCCAAAATCCGTATCTGCGCTGATCAACACACGCCCCTCGGCCGCAGCCAACGCAAGGACCACATCATCGGTCGCACTTGCCAATCCACGGTCACGAACATGGACGACGTCATGACCGTCCTCGATGAGAAATCTGGACAGTGCAGGCGAAAGATTCTCGTCCAGCAACAGTTTCATGCGGTCGGACGCAGCGGCAATTCTCGCTCTCGTACTGCCTCGGCCGCGTAGCGCAGAGCCTCGGCGACATCTTCTTCCTCAAGGTCGGGAAGTTCGGCAAGAATCTCCGGCGGCGTCATCTGGTCGGCAACCATCGCGACCACAGTCGCCACCGGGATACGCAAGCCCCGGATGCAAGGCATACCCCCCATGACGTCTGGATCGACGGTGACGCGGCTGAATCGCATGCCCACAAGGTTAGTCGGTCACGCCACGCCGTGTCGGCAGGTTCCGCGACTACCGACCCACTCATGCTGGTGACCTCACGTGTCTCACATGTCTCAAACGACACCCCTGTCGTCCTCAGGGGCCACTACCAGCTCTTTTGCCGCTGACTTCAGGCCGAAACGACAAACCGACCACACCTTGCTCGCAGGTCGGCAATCTACCCCCATAAGCCGCAATCACGGATGCCGATTGCACGCCCCCACCGGAGGGTTCAACGCCGGCAGGCAAGCGAGCCGCTCAGCCGCGGCAAACCGCGCAACGCGAGGGCAAGCGCGGCGCCGGGAACAGCCATACGCCGCCTTACCTTGTGACATACATCCGCGCAGCAGTAGCCGCGAGATCACTAGTCGCGTTAGTGCTTGAAAGTCAAACCGGCTGTGGTTCAATCCGTTTGATAGTCTTTTGGAATTGTATCCGTTCTGATAGATTACGGCGTAGCCCCATCGACGTAGGAGCATTTAATGATGCTAGTAGTGAAACGTCATATATCTTCTTGTGCCAGATAGTTGCTGAAAAAATTTCACTGGAAGGTGGTGCCGATGCCGAAGACGCACGCCAACGCCGTCTTCCGGCGCTCGACCGGCTGGCTAGTGTGCGTCGGGGGGATGATTGCGGCTTCGGTTGTCGGAAGCATAGCCACCTCGCATGCCGCCCCGGGAGGTGACGTCGACTCGGCCGGGAGCGCAGGCGTTGCGGATGTCGGCTGGACGCTGATCGCCGATGAACTTGGCGAATCAACCAAAGTTATCGGCGCCGACATCGGTGCCTTCACTGCATATTTCGGGCGTCAGATCGCAACCGCTATCGATGAAATCAGTGCTTCGACCGCGCCAAGTTCTCTTCCGGGAAATGAACTCGACGCCGCTAGCGCCAACTTGCAACAGGGTGCGGACGCATTGGCGCCGTTGACCAGTAACTCCGACGGCGGCGACTTCGCCGGAAGCCAAGGCGGACAGTTGGAGGCTTACTTGCCCTCGGTTACCATGCTGCAAACGGCAGAGAACGCTATTTCGTCTCACAGTGGCCTTTTGTCGGTCCCGATCGATCAGCTGATTTTCAACCCACTCGACCAAGCATGGGTCGGCGCCAGTGAGACCGAACTCGACGCTGCGCAGGCATTAGCGGCTGCAATCGCGAGCGGTTCAGGAGTGAACGCGGATGAAATCGGTTCGTTCACTGCGGCCGACCTCGAAATGGATGTCCTTCGAATCCTTGCCGTTCCTATTGACTATCTTGGCGCACTATTCTGAAATCCGGATCGTCACTGCCGGATCGAATTCCGGAGCAGCGGTGAGGGTTTGGTCGTCGACACACCACTGATCTGGTCCTTGGCCTTCGCCGGAGCCAGATACCGGTGAGTGGTCGCCGCGCTCATCTCCAGCAGCTCGGCACGCACGGCCGGGCTGTAGCGGTCACGACCAAAGGCCAGCTCATCGTGGCGCTGTAGGCTGTCGAGCTGCAGTGCCATCGACACAGCCGGATACTTCCCGCACTGCCCACAGGACTCTGGACATAGAGTCGGCTCGCTGCTGACGAGTTTGGCGTTTTTCCTGGTAGCCGCCTGTTTCTGGGTGTGTCGTTAGCGGTATTCGATTGCGGTTTATGCGATCATTCATGTGATGATTTACCTCGGATCGATGTGAAGTACCCCAGGTTTTGTTCCTACTCGGTTGCGAAGGCCGGGGTTGGCCGACTCGGAGGGTGTGAGGTGCCGGTCAGGGCGGCCTCGTACTCGGCTGGCGGAACGTAGCCGAGGGCTTCGTGCAGGCGTTCCTGGTTGTACCAGGCCACCCATTCGGCCGTCGAAAGTTCGACGTCGTCGATGCATCGCCAGGGTTTGCCGCGGTTGATCAGCTCGGTCTTGTAGGCGGCGTTGACCGCTTCGGCGAGGGCGTTGTCGTAACTATCGCCGCGTGACCCGACTGAGGGGGCGATCCCGAGTTCGGCCAGCCGGTCGGTATAGGTCAGCGATAGGTATTGGGATCCGCGGTCGGAATGATGCACCAACTCAGATAGAGGCGAGTTCGCCTGCCAAACAGCGTGATTGAATGCCTGTAACGGCAGATCTTCGGTGCGCATGCTGGCCGCGACCGCCCAGCCGGCGATCTTTCTGGTGCACGCATCGGTGACGAACGCGGTGTAGCAGAAGCCTTGCCAGGTGCCTACGAACGTGATGTCGGCGACCCATAGGCGGTTGGGTTGCGACGCCCGAAAGTTGCGGCCAACCAGATCAGCCGGCCGGGCAGCGGCGGGGTCGGTGATGGTGGTAAACACCGGCTTGCCGCGCTGCACGCCACGCAGCCCCGCCTTCTTCATCAGCCGCCGTGTCTGCTCGCGGCCGACGTTCCAGCCGCGGCGCTTCACGGCCTGATGCATCTTGAGCACCCCATACACCGAGTAGTTCTGCTCGTGCACGGTGCACAGGTCGGCGATCAGCTGCTCATCGCGGATCTCCCGGTCCGACGGTGGCCGGGTGCGCGCGGCCCGATAGCCTCGCGAGGTGAGGAATCCGGGGATAGCTGCCCGCAGCACGCGGCAGATGAGCTCGACCCCGAACTGATCGCGATGAGCATCGATTTAGGCGATCATTTCGTCGCGGAGCGGTCGAACTCCGCGGCAAAAAACGCGGATGCTGACTTCAAAATCTCGTTTGCTCTGCGCAATTCAGCGTTCTCACGCTTGAGCTTACGGATCTCGGCATGCTCAGAACTGATCATACCGGGACGTTCACCCGCGTCGACTTGGGCCTTGCGGCGCCACCGACTCACTGACTCCTCCGAAATATTGAGTTTGCCGGCCACAGACTTAATGGCCTCAAACCCAGACACTTCCGAGGCTTCCATCACGGTGTCCAACAACCGCAACGCACGCTGCCGGAACTCCGGCGAATACTGACGAGGCATAGCTTCCAATCCTCCTATAGGAATCGGAACAAAACCTGGGGTACTTCAGTCTGCAAGTCCCGCCGCCGAGCAAAAAGGAACAACGCGCACAGCAACCCAAACAGGAGCAGCAGAAGGAGGGTAATGGCAATGGCTGAGTGGACGGTCACTGTCGGCGTGGTAGACCACGGCGAATCTCCTGAAACGATGGTCATCTGGGAAGATCGGCTGCGTGACTTCGATGCCTCGATCGCGCGGAACCGCCGGGGCCAGCTCACGTTTCGCCTCCATATGGCGACCGATGATCTGCTGAAGGCGACGAGCGTCGCTCATGACGCCATAGTCGAGCGGATCGGCCGGATTCCGGTTGAGATCGAAACGGTGACGGAGCAGGAGTTCTACCGCCGCGCCGATGAGCCGACGATGCCGGAGCTGATGAGTGCCGCGGATATTGCCGAGGAGCTCGGTGTGAAGCGTCAGCGGGTGCACCAGTTGCGCCATACTGCTGCGTTTCCGGCGCCGCTGGCCGAGCTGGGTGGCGGCGCGGTGTGGGACGCTGCTGCGGTAAGGCACTTTGCCAAGAACTGGTCGCGCAAGCCCGGCCGGCCACGCAGCAGAGTCGTGGCGGGCTAGAACTTCCAGTTCAAATAGTCATCACTGCGGCCGAACCGCTCATTCCACGCCTGGCGCAAAAGCGCAGACATCGGATCTCGGCGAAACTGTCCGGGGTCATCGGACAGCGCCGCCAAAGCCTGCTGCGTGGCCATCGTATCGAGCCAGTGCTGCTGAGCTGCGGCGTAGTCCACCTGTTACCTCTTTATCGGCCACGCGCCCGCACAGGTCTCAACTGGTGCCCCGCCCATCGCGTTATGCGTTGTTGTTGCCCAGCTCGAGCAAAACCGAGGTGGCGCTGTCCGCGGCGACGGCGAACAACCGCGGTCTGCCGCGCAAGACAGCCAAACGCCGCGTGTACCTGTCCGCAGACGACGTGTTTCGGCTGGCTGAGGAGTCCGGGCAGGGAACGCGTCCCAGGGTATGGTGTTGGTGTTGGCGTACTGCGGTCTGCGTTGGGGCGAAGCGGTCGCGCTGCGGGTCCGCGATGTCGAGTTTCTGCGTCGTCGGCTGAATGTCAACGAGAACGCGGTGCAGCTCAGCGTCCGACATGCGGTCGAGCCGACGAAGGGACGCCAGGCGCGATCAGTGCCCGTGCCCAAGTTCGTGTTGGACGAATTGTCGGTGCAATGCAGGGGAAGGCGCCATCCGATCTGGTGTTCGCCGGCCCGGACGGCGGCTACCTGCCGCGGCCTAAGGCGCCGCGCGGATCGTTCGACGACGCGGTCAAGCGGTCAGCCGTGCAAAAGATCACGTTGCACGATCTGCGGCACACCTGCGCGTCGCTGGCTGTCTCGGCCGGCGTCAACGTGCTGGCTTTACAGCGGATGCTCGGCCACAAGTCCGCAAAAGCCACGATCGGCGTTTACGCCGCCTTGTTCGACGACGACCTTGACGCGGTCGCAGAGACCTTGCATGCGCGGTACGCACAAGTAACTGTGACTCACCGAAGTTACTCACAAGTTGCGGCCAAAATGCGGCCACGGAGCGGCCAGCATGATTGTCAGCAAACACAAAACTGCTATCTAACAGAGCAAACGCACCTGGAGCAATGGCGGTGGCGGAGGGATTTGAACCCTCGGACGGGGTTACCCGTCACACGCTTTCGAGGCGTGCTCCTTCGGCCGCTCGGACACGCCACCGCCGGTCAGCTTACCCAAAGCCGGCCCGCTCACCCCAATCGCTGACGGGCGAAGAAGGCCTCGAGCAGCGCCGCGCACTCGTCGGCCAGCACCCCGCCGCGCACCGCGGGCCGATGGTTGAGCCGCCGGTCGCGGACTACATCCCAGAGCGAGCCCACCGCGCCGGTCTTGGGCTCCCACGCCCCGAACACCAGGCGCTGCACCCGCGCCAGCACCAGCGCGCCCGCGCACATCGTGCAGGGCTCGACAGTAACCGCCAGCGTGGCGCCGGTCAGACGCCACCCTTCGCCGCGCCTCCGGGTAGCGGCCCGTAGCGCCAGGATCTCCGCGTGTGCGGTCGGGTCGCCCAGTGCTTCCCGGGCATTGACCGCGCGGGCCAGCTCGGTTCCGTCGGCGCCGATCACGACCGCACCCACCGGCACATCCCGCGGACCGGCGGTCGCGGCGACCGCCAGCGCAGCGCGGATCAGGTCTTCATCGGTGGTCACCGACCGAGACGGTCGAGCACCGCCGACAGTTCGTCGGCGAAACCCATCTCCCGGGCGATGCGGCCCAATTGCTCGTCGGCGTAGAGGTCGGTCTCATCGAGGATCACGCCCAACACGGCCTCGGGCAAGCCGACGTCCGACAGCAATCCGAGGTCGCCTTCCTCGAACGGCTCGGCGTCCTCGAGGTCCTGTTCATCGATGTCGGCGTCCAGGGTTTCCAGCACCTCGGCGGCGATGTCGTAATCGAGCGCCGCGGTAGCGTCCGAAAGCAGCAACCGGGTTCCCGACGGGCCCGGGCGCACGATCACGAAGAACTCGTCGTCAACGTTCAGAAGCCCGAAAACCGCGCCGGCGCTGCGTAGCTCACGCAGTTCCGTCTCGGCCTCAGCCAAACTGGTCAGCGCCTTAGGACGCATCGGAGCACAACGCCACTTGCCTTCTTCGCGCACGACAGCAACGCCGAACCCCTCCGGCGTGTCCGGTTTCGCAGAGGCACGCTGTGCTGCCATGCGGGAAACGCTAGTCCCCGACCAGCAACTTGACCAGACAATCTGGGCCGCGTCTGGGTGAAATCGCGCATCGGCATTCCGCCCGGGTATGCCAACCTTGAAGTGTGGCTAAGAAGCCGGTGTGCGTACTCGGGCTGGGACTGATCGGCGGATCGATAATGCGCGCCGCCGCCGCGGCGGGCCGCGAGGTCTTCGGCTACAACCGGTCGGTGGAAGGAGCGCAGGCGGCCCGGCTCGACGGCTTCGACGCCACCACCGACCTCACCGAAGCACTGACGCGAGCCGCCGGCATCGGCGCTCTGGTTGTGCTAGCTGTCCCGATGCCGGCGTTGCCGACGCTGCTCCGCCACATCCGCGAAACCGCAGCGCACTGTCCGCTGACCGACGTCACCAGCGTCAAAAGCGCGGTGCTCGAAGAGGTCACTGCCGCCGGTCTGCAAGCCCGCTTCGTCGGCGGTCACCCAATGACCGGAACGGCACATTCCGGCTGGGCCGCCGGTCATGCCCAGTTGTTCACTGGTGCGCCGTGGGTGGTCAGCGTGGACGACCACGTGGACCCTGCGGTGTGGGCAATGGTGATGCATCTGGCGCTGGACTGCGGGTCGGTGGTGGTGCCCGCCAGATCCGACGAGCACGACGCCGCCGCGGCCGCGATTTCGCACCTGCCGCACCTGCTGGCCGAGGCGCTCGCCGTCACTGCCGCCGAGGTTCCGCTGGCCTTCGCGCTGGCGGCCGGCTCGTTCCGGGACGCCACCCGGGTGGCGGTGACAGCGCCGGACCTGGTCCGGGCGATGTGTGAGGCCAACGTCGACCACCTGCTGCCCACGGTGGACCGGTTCATCGAACTGCTCACCAATGCACGGGACTCGCTGGCGCACAACCACTCGGTGGCCGAGCTGGTCGAGGCCGGGCATGCCGCGCGCACCCGCTACGACAGTTTCTCCCGGCCCGACATGGTCACCGTCTTCATCGGCGAGGAGAACTGGCGTGAGTCGCTGGCGGCCGCGGGTCGGGCCGGCGGGGTGATCAGATCCGCTCTGCCAAGCCTGGATAGTCCACGATGAAGCCGTCGACGTCGAAGATGAGGGTGGTGTCCGACACCGGCGAGCGCACCTTGATCTCTGTGACGATCTCCGTGGCGGCTGCCCCTGCGGTTCCCGGGCCGGCACTGCTGTAGGCGACCAGAGCCGACGTGACGGACATGTCGGGCAGGCTCACGTAGATGACCGGCACCGTCACCGAGCCCGGCCGCTGGTGCAGGCCGTGGCGGCGGATCGGCAGTGTGTTGAAGAACGGGCTAAAGACCACGTCGACGTCGAGTGCGCCGTCGAAGGCGGCGCGTGACTCCCCTCGCTGATCGGTAACCAGCCACATGTTCTCCTCGTCGCGGGCGATCGAGAGCTGGCGTTCCCGCTCGGCCAGCGTCACGGTCAACCCGAACCGCTTGGTGGCGCCCGCTTCGTCGGTCTGCAGGTCGTAGTAGGCGCCGAACGCGGGGCTAGTGCCGGCGGCGGCCACGATGCGCCCGTTGGCCTTGATCCGGTTGCCGGACAACTGCACCCGCACCGACTCCATGCGGGAGGCATCCGGTGCACGCCACGTCAGGATCGCCGGCCAGGCGCGCGATGTCGCGTCAGAAGTGGCTGGGCTCATCCGCTCTACGGTAAGCGACCGCTGCCCGGCTCGCGCAACCTGGTCGGCCACCAACTACCAACGCCAGTGCCAGTGCCAGCGCCTGACGCAGTGCAGCCAACGTCGCCGGGTTCCGCGGTTTGGGTGTCCTCCCACGCCGGAAAGGGAACAATGGCGCCATGAGCAGCGACACCCCGGGATCCTCCGGCCAGCCGCATCGACCGCCGACCTCACCTGACGACGCCAGTTCACCTCAATCCGGGGTGGTGCTCACCCGCGCCGCTGCGGTATGGACGGCGCTGATCGCGGGGTTTCTGATCCTCACCGTACTGTTGATCTTCATCACCCAAAACAACGAATCGGTGCCGTTGACCTTTCTGGGCTGGCACTGGCATCTGCCGCTGGGCGTGGCCGTCCTGCTGGCAGCCGTGGGCGGCGGGTTGATCACCGTGCTCGCCGGCACGGCTCGGATCTATCAGCTGCGTCGGGCAGCGAAGAAACACGGATCGGCACGCCGGTAGCGGCGGCTATTCAACGCCGGTTACGGGGCAGCAGATCCCATACGTGTTCGGTGCAGTTGACCGCCGCCACGGTGGCCTGCCCGGACCGGGAGAACAACAGGCGGGTCACCGACGCGTAGTCGATGGGGAAAGACAGCAGCCACGCGGTACCGAGGACCTCATGCAGCACAACGTTGATCACCCCGCCGTGGCTGAACACCGCCACCGTCTCGTCCGGCTCGGCGGCACTGACGACGTCGTCGACAGCGGCACCGACGCGGGCGCGAAACCCGGCCTCGTCGACCGACCCGGGCAGATTGCCCTGCGCCATCCGTGCCCACTCCTGCGGATTCTCCGCACGGATCTGCTCGATCGGGATGTAGACCGGCAGGTCACGGTCGTATTCGGCGAACCGCTCGTCGACTTCGACGGTCAGCCTGCGCGCGGCCGCGACCGGTTGGGCGGTTTGCACGGCACGGCGCTGCGGACTGCTCACCACCCGGGTGATCGGGAACCTCGCCAGCGCCTCGGGCAGCCGCGCGACCTGAGCCAACCCGTCCTCGGACAGGTGTGGGTCGGAGCCCTCCCCGGGTTCGCTGCGCAGCGGCAACCCGTGCCGGACCAACAGCAGCTGCATGGTGTCTCCCTGTCGTCGCTGAACAGGGTCATTAATTCACATGCGGTCTGCGATCCACACCGCAGCCCGAGGCTGCCAGGTGGACCGCTTCCCTCTAGAGCAAGCGGAGATCGAATGGGGCGCAACGCGATCGCATTGCCATAAGGCACGGGTGACCGTTCGTCCTCGCTACGCTGCGGGCGCTCTGTCTTGACCCCGCCAGGGATAACCTTCAGCGCGTCGCCGGCCGAGCGATCCCACATTGAGACGCCACACCGAAGGTCCGCCATCTAACCTATCGGAAACCTGGTCAGGAGGTGGCGTTTGTTCGAGGACCTGACCTATGACGACACTGACTACCCGTCAATCGGCTTGGTTCCGCCTGGCACGTCGTGGGACGACGTCCTCGATCACATCAAGATCGCTAAGGATTTTTTGCTGATCCAGCCCGAGGGTGCGGACGGGTGGGCGGGCGCGTACTGGGTCGACACCGAAATGCTGGTGGTGAAAAACCTGGGGCCCAGCCAAGACGAAGCGCTCGACCAGTTCCGCGAGGAACTTCGCGAGCGAGGGGAACTGTGACTCACCGGCCCAGGGCGTGAGTTTGAATAGCCCCGGGTTTTGTGCGCACCCGTTTACTCTGCTCCGGTCGGCTGACCGGTGTGGTGCGCACGGTAGCCGGCCTCGTATTCGATGGCTGGTTTACCCGGGTTAACAAGCCCCTCAAAAAGGTGGACGTATTCATCCAGAACACGACGCGGAGCGTGCATACCTGTTATTATCTTTCGTACAAATTAAAAGATAGTGAGGTGGTCGAAGAGGACGCTGACATGAACCACACGGTGCGCCGCTACCCCGGCATGAGTTATCGCTGTAGTGGCCGCCGACCTTCCGACTGTTCCTGCGGTTGCGCCGCTACCCATCCAAGCCCCTCTACCGAGACAACAGTCCGGAAACCCCCGTACAAGACTGAGGAAGATTGTCTGCTTTACCTCGGCGTCACAAGGGCGTCACAAGGTGGCCGGCCGACATCAGGAGCGCATCTGAGAGCGCGACGAGCACGGCTGAAAGTGCCCGAGCTCGCAGCCGTAAATGCGTCGAGTTCAGATGTTTCCTGCGCGTTGACAGGCAACCCCAGTCTTGCTCAGGGCGGAGATTTCAAAAACTTCGATAGCCTAACCATTCCTAGCCGCGGATCACGTTCGACGAAGCGGTACCACCAATCTCAACGCGATCAGAACCCATATCCGGGATTAGCACGGCTCCGCCGAAGTATGCCACTACCTCATCGATTTCTTGTGCGGCGCATGACAGATCTTGTACCAAATCGAAGACGCGCATGGAGCATCCATGAATATCACGGCACGTAATGACGAGATGTTCGCACGGTCGACCTTTGGATTGATGCCGAGGCATCCCCTGCATCGGAAACCTCATCGCCGATCTGCTGCAACTGGATCTCAGGTACCTGGTGAAGCCGGGAGGTCGCAATGTCAATTGGTAAGGGTCGTTGGCTAGGGCTGGGTCTCGGGCTGATAGCCGGAGCGGAAGCCGGGCTCCTGACGCTCACCGAGACGATGAATGCGGCCGTGGCGTATGCGGACGTTTCACCGGAGCGTGTCGATCCGACGACGATCGGGTTGGTCATAGGCCCCAGCGGACTACCGCTTCCAAACTATGACTCGCCTGGTTACATGCAAGCGGCGAACAACCTCTACATCCACCCGAATTTCCCCGACACGACCTATCCCGAGCCGTATGCGAACGGGCTGTTCACCCCCGAATATCCGCTCCTCAGCGTGCCCTTTTCGGTCAACTACCCCAACGCCACCACCGGTCCGCTGGCCGGCTTTCCAGACCTGAGCACCTCGATGGGCCAGG
>Ga0207433_10012030_pt1 | contig 13046 bp, 10 predicted proteins | sample YelNatPaOPGAMG01_FD_187559 | JGI IMG/M metagenome (GOLD analysis project Ga0207433, IMG submission 187559) | Hot spring thermophilic microbial communities from Obsidian Pool, Yellowstone National Park, USA - OP-RAMG-01 (SPAdes) (version 3) | ecosystem: Environmental > Aquatic > Thermal springs... | reverse complement strand
GGAGGAGAAAAAGCCCTTGTTGCACTGGCATTTATCTTCTCTGTCCTTTCTATCAAAGATGTTCCATTTGCCTTTTTTGACGAAATAGATGCTCCTCTTGACGATATTAACATCCAGAGATTTGTATCCCTTTTGAGAAGGATGTCAGAAAATTCTCAGATAATTGTAGTTACTCATAACAAACTGACAATGAGTTATGCGAATGCTCTCTACGGAGTTTCAATGGAAGAGCCTGGAGTTTCCAAAATTTTATCTGTTCATCTCAAGAGTTGAAATTCAGAATAAAAAAAATAGGAATTGATACATATAACGAAGCTGTAGCATATATAAGAAAAGAAAATCTATTAATTCCCTCGCTGGGACTTCACCTTTTTGAAAAAACGAGGATATGGAAAGGAAAAAATGAAATCCTTGCTACCCTTCATTCTGTTGATGGAATAATAGAAATAAATGAGGTGGGCTTAAGCAAATACGCATTTGAAAAACTTGGGTTGAAAGAGGGGGATTATGTTTATCTTGAGCCTTCACCCCCTATACACAGTATTGATTTGGTGAAAAAAAGATTGAGCGGAGAAAGGTTCACCGAGCAAGAGGTGAAAGAGCTTACAAAAGATATATCCAGAGGAAGGTATTCTTCTGCTGAACTTTCTACATTCATAACATCCGTCCATTTAAATCCTTTCTCCGATGATGAACTTTTCTGGTTTATAAAGGCGATGGTGGATAATGGGAAAAAGTTAAAACACGATGTTTCCCCTGTTCTTGACAAACACTGCATAGGTGGGGTTCCCGGAAATAGAACCTCCATGATAATTGTCCCTATTGTAGCCTCTCTTGGATTGAGAATTCCAAAAACTTCATCAAGGGCTATAACATCTCCTGCAGGGACTGCGGATACAATGGAAGTGCTTGCAGAAGTTGAGAAAACATCGGAGCAGATAATGAAAATTCTTAAAAAAGAAAACGGATGTATAGTATGGGGAGGATATGTTCAACTTGCTCCTGCAGATGATGTGATAATTTCTATTGAGAGACCTCTATCCCTTGATGTGCAGAGCTTGATGATAGCCTCAATACTTGCTAAGAAGATTGCGGCGGGTTCAGAGTATGTAGTTATTGACATCCCTGTAGGAAAATGGACAAAGGTGAAGAGTATAGGAGATGGATTAGTATTAAAAAGGAAATTAAAGAAAATAGCAAATAAATTTGGAATTCAATGCGAAGTAGTATTTACCGATGGGAATGCACCTGTGGGAAAAGGAGTTGGACCTGCATACGAGGCTATGGATGTCCTATCGGTTTTAAAAAATGAGAACCCACCCCTTGACCTTAAGGAAAAATCTATTATGCTCGCGGGGACCCTGCTTGAAATGTGTGGTTATGCGAAGAAAGGAGAAGGAGAGGAGATTGCTAAAAAGGAGCTTGAAAGCGGAAGAGCCTACGAGAAGTTTGAAAGGATAAGGATTGCTCAGGGGAAGAAAAATACATCTTTAAAAAAAGGGTTCGGGCTTGAGATCAAAGCAAAAGATGATGGAGTTATTAAAGAGATAAATGTTTCTGCCATTGCAAAGATGGCTAAATATGCGGGTGCTCCGAAGGATATATACGGAGGAGCAGAAATTTTTGCGAGGATAGGGGAAAAGGTTAAAAGAGGTGACCTTCTTGGAGCTTTTTATTCCTCAAACAAAACAGCTCTGGAATTTGTAAAAAAAGCAGTGAAAACTACCGAGATTTTTAAGATAAAAAGTTAAGAGGGGAAATTGTATGGATGCTCTTTACCTCCAGACTTTCCACGGGTTCAGGGGTAATTAAAAATAGTTGTGCTTCTTCGTAAAGGTTTTTAAAGAACAGGATATTTGCTAAGTCTTTCTTTTTGATGTGGGTTTTACACTTCACTTCATAGGCTTTGAGTTCTTTATCTTTTTTTATCACAAAATCAACCTCCCTTCCGTTTTTGTCTCTCCAGTATCTTATTTCTGTCCAGTAGTCCTTTTTCTTCTGAAATTCTGAAAAGACGAAATTTTCAAAAATGAAATTTCTGTCTGTTCGCAGGTCAAAAGGGGTGAAGTCCTTAATGAAATAATTTCTCGCACCGAGGTCAATAAAATAAATCTTCGGCGCTTTTACAATTTCTTTTTTCTTATTGGTAAAGAATGGAGGGACAATTTTGATAATGTAGGTTTCTTCAAGGATGGAGAGATATCTTTTTAAAGTATTGATATCTATATGAGAGCTTGCACATAGTTCAGAGTAGTTTGTAATCTGCCCAATATTTATTGCAAGATAGGTTAATATCTCCAGTGCTGCGCGAGGATTCTTTAATTTTAAGAATTCAATTAAATCCTTTTTCACAAATAGGTCAAATATATTTCTCAAAATCCCCCTCTTTTCGTTTTCCTCTTCCGCCAGCACACATTCAGGGTAACCTCCAAAAATACAAAATTCTTTAAGATAAAGACTCAGTTTATCAAGAACTATTCTGGGAAGTGGATAGGTGGCTTTTTCTTTTAAATTTCGTGCTAACTCTTCGTCCTTAAAAGATATGAATTCCTGAAATGTAAGGGGATACAGGTAAAAGATGCTTTTTCTTCCTGCAAGACTTTCTTTAAGATGGGTTACAACTTCAAGAGATGAGGAACCGGTGGCAAATATCTTTATATCAGGATGATTGTCATAGAGATTTTTTAGAATTTTTTCAATCCCTGGAACTGTATGGAATTCATCAAGGAATAAGACAAATTTTTCTTTTTCTCTATATCCGTTGAATTTCAGATAATTTATTGCTTCTGAATATGAACTGAAAATTTTTCTGTTTTCATAAATATCAAGGTCAATAAAAAGGTTCTTGTGAGGGGTAAGTTCTTTGATTCTTTTTAAAAGAGAAGTTTTTCCCGTTCGCCGTGCTCCCAGCAAGATGGTTATCTGCTTTTTTCCCATCTGTTTGAGCAGTTCCGGTTCTATTTCCCTTTGTTTGTACATTTTATTCCATTTTATAAATTTGTTTATATTTTAGAATAATCTATTTTATAAGTCAATTCATATTTTGGTAGAAATAATGTTTTGAAGCATGGGGGCAGGATTTTTGCAAAATCATTTTCCATTTAGATTTGACTTTTCAACGGTTCTTTTATATATGTATCCAGATGAAAATTCTTCACACATCGGACCTCCATTTGAGAAGAGAAGGTGATGAGAGGTGGGAGGCACTTCAAAAAATTATTGAGGCAGGAAAGAAAGAAAATATTGATATCCTCGTAATAAGCGGTGATTTGTTTGATAGGGAAGTAAATGCGGAAGAATTGAGAGGAAAGATAAGGTGGCTTTTTTCAGATGTGGAATTTGAGATATTAATAATTCCAGGAAATCATGACAGAGAGGTTTTCAAAAGCGGTTTGTATTTCGGTGAGGTCCATATTTTCAGGGATTTATACCAACCCTTTGAATACGAAAACCTGAAAATATGGGGATTTCCATTCGAACCGTTGGAAGTAGAAAAAATTATCTATAAACTGCGCTCATTGGGAAGATATTTGGATAAGGATAAAATTAATATACTCCTTTATCACGGTGAACTCATTGATGTATCCTTTTCCAGAAATGACTTCGGAGAGGAAGGGGAGGAAAGGTATATGCCTGTCAAACTTTCTTATTTCAAAGATTTAAAAATAGATTATGTCCTCTCAGGGCATTTCCATTCCAAATTTAATATATGGAATTTAGAAAACGGGGGGTATTTTGTTTACCCGGGCTCTCCTGTTTCTATTACAAAAAAGGATAAAGGTAAGAGAAAGGTAAACTTATTTGAGGCTGGAAAGCCTCCAAAGGAGTATCCTCTTGATACCTACCACCTTGAAGAGGTAAATATAGAACTTGACCCTTTCTATGAAAAAAATCCGCTTGATATAGTGAATGAGGCTCTTCAAGGGGTTCACAATAAAGCAAAGATTTTACTTAGAGTTGGAGGATATATTGACAGCAAAAAAATTAAGATGAGTGAAACTGAACTTATAGAACGGATAAAAAGAGTTGTTGAAGGTAAAACCTCAGAATCGCCAAATCTTGAATTCAGGGATATATCCAGGATTACGGAAGACTCTCTATTTAAAAGCTTTATGAAGAAATTGGAAGAAAAAAACTACGATGAAAAAAACAAGAGGGAGTTATTGGCTCTCGCCATAAAAGCGATGAGTGCTACGGGATTATGAAGATAAAGGAGTTTTCAGTAACGCGATACGGTCCTCTGCCCGAGAAAAGAAAAATTTCGTTAAGCGATTTTAATCTCTTCTGGGGTAAAAACGAAGGGGGTAAAACACTTTTAATAGAAGCAATAATAAAGTTAATGCTTTGGAAAGATAAGGATATCAAGAATTTTGAGAACATAGATAGGGTGGAGGAAAAGCCTGAAGGATATGTGGTTATAGAACATGGTGGAAAAGAAATTAAACTTCCACAAAAGGGAGATAAATCAAAATTTATAGAGATGATAACTTCACAGGAATGGAGAAATATCTTTATAATAAGGGATAGCGACCTATCTATTTCTGATGAAGCAGATTTCTACACAAATATAACAGATCGGCTTACTGGTTTAAGGACAAGTGATATTTCAAAAATAAGGGAAAAAATCATAGAAATCGCTAATTTAACATCCGAAAGATTAGACTTTAGGAAAGATATAAAAAGAAATATGGATATTGCCCAGAATCTAATAAGGGAGATCGAAGTTTTAGAAAATGAGATTAAAGAAAACAGAGTCGATGAACTTGAAGAAGAAATGGTGAGGAAAGAAGAGGAAATAAAGATGATTGAGGAAGAGATAAAAAATTTTGAGGATGCACAAAAAAGGGAGAAATATGAAAAGGGAAAGGAAGCCCTTGATACTTTAAATGAATGTTTGCAAAAGTTAAACGATTTAAAAGAATATAACGAGAAGGATGCTCAGTTGTGGAGGGATTGTGAGAGGGATATTGAAAGATATAATAAAGAAATAGAAGAGTTAGAAAGGGAAATCAAAACAAAAATGGAAGAATTTAAAAATATAAGCAAAGAATTAGAAATTACGGAAAGGGATTTTAAAAATCTGGACGAGAGAAAGAAAAAACTGGATGAAGATGTAAAACTGGAGCTCAGGAATTACGAAGAAAAAAGGGGAAAGATAGAAGGAAAAAAGGAAAAGAATGCATTTTTTGGTTTATTGGGAATTATCTCTGGAATTCTATTTGGAATATCTTTAATTGGCATTATTTTTAAACCCTCATTTTTACTTTATCCTCTTTCAGGCTTATTTTTAATTTTATCCGTTATTTCCATGATATTTAAATTTCAACTGGTGAAAGAAAAAGCCCGGCTTGCAGAAACATTTGAGAAACTAAAAATGACCCTTTCAAGATTTGGACTGGGGGCAGAAAATGTAGAAATGATACTTTTCAATATCCAGGAATTTGAAGAATTACATCGGAAGAAAGTCGAGGAATTACAGAAAGGGAAGAACAAAAAAGAAAAAATAGAAGATGAGATTAATAATCTAAGAGATAAAAAACTTTCGGAAATAAGGGAGAAAATTGAAGAGGCAAAAAATAAGATATCAGAGATAAAAACAAAATCACGAGAGGATTCTTTAGAGGAATACAACAAAAAACTTAAAAAGAAACAGGAGTTTGAAAGGTTAATAGAGGAAAAGCAGAGCATTTTAAAAAGTCACTTTAGGGAAAAAAACAAAGGTTTGCAAGAAAATCTTGTGTACTGGAAAGAGAGAATAAAAGAACTGGAAAAGTATAAAGAAAGAGCCAAGGAGTTAGAATATAATGAAGCGGTTGTATCTGAATTGAAAGAGAAAAAAGAAAAACTTGAGATGGAAAGAAAAGAAATAAATGAAAAGTTGAAGTCTATTCAAAAGAAAATGGAAGATATAGAACGGGGGGTGAACGTAATTCTCAAGGAAAGATATGGATATTTTTACTGTAAGACATCGGCGGATTTGAGGAATGTTAAGGATAAACTTAGAGAATTTATTAACGAAAATATCATAAATGCGGAAAATGCGAGAAAAGTTATTCAAATTTTTGAAGAGATAGAAAAGGAGGAGAAGGAAAAAATTGCGTCTCTTTTTGGGAAGGGAAGCCAGGTATCTGAACATTTTAGGAATATTACAAATGGACTCTATGAAGAAGTCCACTTTGAAAACAACACAATAAAGGTAAAGAAAAAAGATGGAACTTTTCTTGGTCCAAAAAACCTCTCAGGAGGGGCATACGACCAGTTATATTTTTCAATAAGGCTTGCTCTGGCGGAGAAAATTTTGAAAGGGGAGAAAGGATTTTTTATCCTTGATGACCCATTCATAAAATCCGACCCTGACAGGCTTGAAGAGCTGATTAAGATGTTGAAAAAAATTTCAGAAAGCGGATGGCAGATTTTATATTTCTCTGCTAAAAAAGAAATAAAAGATGCCCTTCAGAAGTATTGTGAAGAAAGGAATGGATATTTTGAAATGAGGGAATGGGAGGGTAGTTAAAATTATTAAATCATCACTTCTGACTTTTCACCTTAATGCGGTTGAAAAGAGGATAAAATTTTGCTAAAAGGATAAAAAGGGCGGATAGCTCAGCGGGAGAGCACCTGTCTTACACGCAGGGGGTCAGGCGTTCAAATCGCCTTCCGCCCATAAATTTTTAAGGAGAAAGAGATGATTGATGAGAAGAAAGTTCTGGATGCGTTGAGAGAGGTTTATGACCCTGAAATTGGAATGGACATTGTTACACTTGGACTCATATACGATGTTCAAATAAATGGAAATGATGTGCATGTGAAGATGACCCTAACAACCCCGAGATGTCCTCTTGCTCAACCATTAAGGGGAGAGGCTGAAGAGAGATTGAAGAAGATAGAAGGAATTGGAAATGTAAAGGTTGAACTTGTGTGGGATCCGCCCTGGACGCCAGAGATGATGTCTGAGGAGGGGAGAAAGAAGTTCGGGATAAAGGGATAAAATTTTGCTAATAAGTGAAAATAATAACAGGGCATGGATTTGGGAATTTTCCTATTAAGTTTGAAAACCCAAAAATTTGTGTATCTTTTGACGGAAAAAGGCTTTTAAAACTGGAAAAGGATGAGAAAGAGGATATATATTTTGAAGAACTTTCTTCTCTCATCAGGAAATGGGAGGGACATATATTTGGTGTTATAGGTTATGATTTTGGTGAGTGGCTTCACGGAATAAAAAGAAAAAGACGGACTTTTAATCACTTCCCCTTGCTTTCCCTTTTTTTCTTTGACGACTTTGAACCCGCAACGGATTTTTGTGAAAGACCTGTGGTGAAATTTTCAGGTACAATTTTTTATCCGAAGGATGAAGAATTCGCCTTTTCAATTAAAAAGGCAATAGAGAAGATGGAGGCCAGAGAGATGTATGTGATAAACCTTTCAAGGGTGTTAAAAATAAAATCAGTAAGATGTTCATCGTGGCTTGATTTTTATTTAGCCCTTCAGAGGCATCATACCGCAGACTTTTCTTTTTATATGGAAATAGGAGACAAAGTTGTAATATGCAATTCCCCTGAACTATTTCTAAAAAAGGAAGGAGACACAATTTTTTCAGAACCAATAAAAGGAACTCTTTCCACATCGGTAGAGAATGGAGAAGAATTTTTGAGGAACAATCCAAAGGAAAGGGCTGAAAATATAATGATTGTTGATATGATGAGAAATGATTTGAACAGGATATGCGTCCCGGGTTCTGTGCATGTTCCTGCTCTTTTCTCTGTTAAAAAACTTCCATCTGTGTATCAGATGTTTTCTATTGTATCTGGAAAACTTGTATCCGGAATAGATTTTATGGAGATAATGATAAGAACATTCCCTCCTGCTTCTGTAACAGGGGCTCCTAAAATTCAGGTTATGAAAAACATATCTATCCTTGAACCTTTCAAAAGGGGAATATACTGTGGAAGCGCCTTCCTTTTAAAACCGGATAAAAACTTTGTGGCTAATGTTATTATAAGAGTTTTGGTAGTTGAAGGGGGAGATGGTTTTTATTATACAGGTGCAGGAATAACTGTTGATTCTAATCCTTTTGATGAAGTTGAAGAGACAAAGACTAAGTGTCTTAACATAATTCCCTTTTTGAATGAGAAACTGGCTTAATACTAAATTGCATTTAAATTTTTTAAATGTTATAAAAAAACAAATGGTCCCATCGGCTAGCCAGGTTAGGCCACAGGCCTCTCAAGCCTGAAGCAGGGGTTCAAATCCCCTTGGGACCATTATTTTTTTATGAAAGGGAAAATCAGGATAGGACACGCAGAAGATTTGAAGGGAAAGACGGGTTGCACGGTCTTTCTATTTGAAGAGGGAGCTGTTGCAGGTGCTGATATAAGGGGTGGAGCAAGTTCAACGAGGCAGTTTGATTCCCTTTCTCCATTTCATATAGGAGAAAAGATAAATGCCATTTTGTTTGCCGGTGGTTCAGCCTTTGGATTGAATTCTGCACAGGGGGTTATGCAGTTCCTTGAAGAAGAAAATAAGGGGATGAAGTATTCAGCTGCCTTAATCCCTGTGGTTCCAACTGCAATCATTTTTGACCTTTTCTTTGGAGATTACAATGCCCGTCCGACACCTAAAATGGCATATCTTGCGTGCAAAAATTCAAAGTTTGTAGATGAGGTGCCACAGGGAAGCGTTGGTGCGGGATGTGGAGCCACAATCGGTAAGGTTCTCACAGTTAAAAACGCCACAAAAGGTGGATTCGGGATTGCGTTTGATTTTGAAAAGCCCTCGGTAATCGCCTGTGTGGTTGTAAACTGCTTCGGCGATGTCCTTGATGAAAATGGAAGGATAATAGCAGGGGCGAGAAAGAGCTCAGATAGTTTTGAATTCCTTAACACTGAGAAATTCCTTGAGGAAAACGGCCTTCCCTTTGGCGGGAGTTCTCAGGAGAATTCAACCCTTTCCATCTTGATTACCGATGCCAGACTCACAAAAAGGGAATGTTTTTTTATCACACAGATGATTTCTTCGGCACTTTCAAGCTGTATATCTCCTTTTAACACTCCTGTCGATGGAGATGTAACCATCTGTGTTTCGTGCGGAAATGAAAAATACGATATTTTTTCCATAGGGATGAAGGGAAAAAGGCTTATAAAAAATGCCATCTGGAATGCGGTTAAAAACGCAGACGGCTTTGGAATACTTCCCTCTTTTCGTGATATATTTAAAAAATGAATGAAAATCTCTTGAAAATTCTTATACCCCTTTTAAAGGATCCCGATGAAAATGTGAAAAAGGCAGCTGCCTATGCGATTGAACAGATTGAAAAAAAAGCAAAAATAATTCAACTTGCCAGTTCAATAAAGGGGCAGGATAAGGTTACAAGGTTGAGGATTGTAAATGCAATGGCCGGAATAAAAGATGATGTTGTCCGGGATGCTTTGAAGGAATCAGCAAACGATGAAGAACCGGAGATAAGGGCAGCAGCAGTAAAGGGTCTTGCAATGATGAAGGACGGAGCAAATTTAGAGATATTCGTGGAGAAATTGAAAGACCCGGTTAAGGCAGTAAGACTCCATGCGATTATGGGACTTGGACTCTGCGGAGATAATAGGGCTACGGAGTTTCTTATTCCGCTACTTCTCGTTCAGGACATAGAAGTTGTTGATACTACCTTAAAAGCAGTTGCGGAGTTAAAGGACAAAAGGGTTCTTGAATATGTGGGAAGGCTTCTTTCACATCCCAATCCTCTTATCAGGGCGAGAGCCTGCGTGGTTATAGGAATTCTGGGAAGTGAATAGGTGAAGGGGTTATCAGATACTGCAAAAAGGGTTCTTGAGGCAAGATACCTCTTAAGGTCAGATGAAGGGAAAATTATAGAATCTCCAGAAGAGATGTTCAGCAGGGTGGCAAAATCTATAGCGAGTGCAGAATTTCAATACAGGGGCTATAAAGAGGCTGAGAAAAAAGAAGAGGAATTTTTTTTGCTCCTCTCAAACCTTCTTTTTTTACCAAATTCTCCTACATTGATGAATGCAGGAACATCACTGGGACAGTTATCAGCCTGCTTTGTCCTTCCTATTGAGGATTCTCTTGATAGCATATTTAAAGCCCTTTCTGATATGGCTAAAATCCAGCAGTCAGGAGGGGGAACGGGCTTTGATTTTTCAAACCTTCGTCCAGCAGGAGACATCGTGAAAAGCACAAGAGGAATTGCATCAGGACCTGTATCCTTTATGAAAATTTTTAACTCTGCAACTAATGAGATAAAGCAGGGTGGAAAAAGGAGGGGAGCAAACATGGGAATTTTAAGATATGACCACCCTGATATCATGGAATTCATAAGGGCAAAGCTGAAGGAAGGGGAGCTTACAAATTTCAACATCTCCGTTGCAGTTACAGACGAATTTATGGATGAGGTAAGAAAGGATGGGTGGATTTTTTTGAAAAGTCCGAGAACAGGAAAAAACACTGGAAGAATAAAGGCGAAAGTCCTGTTTGATGAAATGGTGGAGTCAGCATGGAAATGTGGAGACCCCGGCTTAATTTTCCTTGATACAATTAATAAGGCCAATCCTACTCCGGAACTCGGCAAAATCACAGCAACAAATCCATGTGGTGAGGTTCCATTGCTTCCATACGAATCCTGTAATTTAGGTTCTATAAATCTTTCAAAGTTTGTAAAAGGTAAGAAATGGGAGGGGAAGATAGATTATGAAGGACTTTCAAAAGCGGTTCACACTGCTGTAAGGTTTCTTGACAATGTCATTGATTTGAACAGATACCCTGTTCCTGAGACGGAAATTATAACAAGGGGAAACAGGAAAATAGGGCTCGGAATTATGGGCTTTGCAGAGATGCTTATAAAGATGGGAATTTCCTATTATTCCAGAGAGGCTCTCAAGGTGGCTGACGAGGTTATGAGATTTGTAAAAAAAGAGGCATTTAAAGCATCTGTTCTCCTCGCAAAGGAGAGAGGGAGTTTTCCCAATATAGAAAAAAGCATCTACAGACCTCCATTAAGAAATGCCACAAGGACGAGTATCGCTCCAACAGGTTCCATAAGCATAATAGCAGGGACGACAAGCGGGATAGAACCCCTCTTTTCTGTCCTGATGAAAAGGGAGGAAATACTTGAAGGGGAGAAATTTGAGGAGATAAATGCTTTATTTGTGGAATACATTAAGAGCAGAGGTATCAAGCTAAGTTCTGCTATAGAGGAGGTGAGGGAAAAGGGATTTATAGGAAATACAAAGCTTCCTGAGGATGTAAAGAGGCTTTTCATCACAGCCCTTGAGATTCCTCCTGAGTTTCATGTGAGGGTTCAGGCTGTTTTTCAGAGACATACGGACAATGCGGTTTCAAAGACAGTTAATATGAAGCCATCTGCCACAAAGGATGATGTGAAAAAAGTTTACCTTCTGGCGCATTCCCTCGGATGTAAGGGAATAACGATTTACAGATATGGAAGCAGGCAGTCACAGGTTCTGAAGATGGATATAGGCGATGGATTTGACCCATCCCACCTATTTAAATGCGAGATAGACTGCTGTTGTCCGGTGCTTTAAAAATTTAGATAAGGGGCTCAATAAGTAAAGGCTTAAGGCCAGAGGGTTGATTTTTTAGAAATTTCGCAATAACTTCATCTATTAACCCTTAAAAATTAATTTTTACCTCTTCCCCTACCTTTTCAGGTTTGTGGGGACGATAAAGGGGGTGTTCCCTACTTTTACGACAGTTAACAAATCACCATAGACTTTTTTCAAAACTTCCTCTGTAAAAATTCCTGATGGCACATCAATGGAGATAATTCTTCCGTCCACTATAAGCATTATTCTGTCAGCAAAGTTTGAGAGGAGGTTGATGTCGTGTGAGGCAATCACTATTGTCTTCCTCTCCTTTTCCTGAAGGCTCTTTAAAAGAGCCATAATCTCAATAGCAGAAGACAAATCAAGGTGTGCTGTTGGTTCATCAAGAAGCATAACATCAGCCTCCTGTGCAAGAGCTCTTGCTATCGCAACTCTTTGCTTTTCACCACCGCTTATTTCCGTCACCAATCTTTCTCTCAGATGAAACACTTTGCATTTTTCCATTGCTCTTCTAACAATTTCGTGGTCCCTTTTCCCCTCAATTCCCAAAATTCCAAGATGTGGATATCGCCCCATTAAAACCGTCTCCTCAACGGTAAAGGAGAAGGGGAGTTCATGTTCCTGAGGGACATAAGAAATTCTCCTCGCGATTTCTTTTCTTGAGAGTTTATGAATTACTTCCTTTTCGTAATAAACCGTTCCTTCCTCAGTTTTTAAAATTCCGTCCATTATTTTTAAAAGGGTTGTCTTTCCCGAACCGTTCGGACCAGCAATTCCGAAAAACTCTCCCCTTTTTATTTCAAATGAAATATCTTTTAGCACAGGAAGGTCTTTGTAGGAGAAGGAAACTCTTTCTACTTTGAGAATGGCTTCCTCCATTTTACCTCCTTTTCCACTTAAGAAGGTAAAGGAAAAATGGGGCTCCAAAGAATGCTGTTATTACGCCTATAGGAATTTCGGAAGGTGAAAGAATTGTCTTTGCTACTATATCTGAAAGGACAAGAAAGGATGCTCCGGCAATCCCGGAGGCAGGAAGTAGGAGTCTCGCATCTGGTCCGAAAACAATTCTTATTAAGTGAGGGACAATGAGCCCGACAAATCCTATTGCTCCGCATTGGGAGACTATGGATGCGGTAAGAAAGGATGAGAGAAGGAAGAAAATTGTTAAAGTTGATTTCGGATTCACTCCCAGTGCTGATGCCTCTTCTTCTCCTGCTGAAAGAAGGTTTAACCGGTGGGAAATTATAAGAACAGGAACTGAAGCGATGACTACCCAGGGTATAACTTTTACCACACTTTTAATTTCAGCAGAAGATAGGTCACCAAGGAGCCAGAAAAAGATGCCCTGAAGTTCCTTTTTGGGGAGAAGTGTGAGGAGAAATGTGATACATGCCGAGAAAAATGTTCCCAGAATTACCCCTGCGAGAATCATCCTGCCTGTATTCAGTGTTCCGTTAACAATTCCCATGTAAT
>Ga0207433_10012025_pt1 | contig 13048 bp, 22 predicted proteins | sample YelNatPaOPGAMG01_FD_187559 | JGI IMG/M metagenome (GOLD analysis project Ga0207433, IMG submission 187559) | Hot spring thermophilic microbial communities from Obsidian Pool, Yellowstone National Park, USA - OP-RAMG-01 (SPAdes) (version 3) | ecosystem: Environmental > Aquatic > Thermal springs... | reverse complement strand
AAAATTTTTGGATGGGTGAAAATTTCTCCTACTGAGTCTAAAAAAGCATGAATTCTTCCTTTGAATTTTATCACTTCTTTCAACCAATCGATGAAATAATCTTTTTCCACCATGTATTCAGTCACATGATACTTTGAAAATTTGCCCGCGTCTGTGCTGCAGAAGACGCAATTCAAATTGCAGATAGAAGTTGGTCTTAACTGAAGCAAGTTTGTGCCTCTGTCGATTATTCCAATTTGAATCAAACCTATTAAGGGAAGTTCAGCATCTTTCGGTATTTTTACCAAACTCTTCATAATTAAGATTTAGAATGAAAATTAAAAAGTAGCAATTAAAGATTTAATTTCTTGAAACCTATCTCAAAATATTGCAGGGGTCCCGTAGTCTGGTCAATCGGGCTGGGCTTAGGTGTTTAGAGGAAACCCAGCGGCTTAGTGCCTTCGTGGGTTCAAATCCCACCCCCTGCACCTCTTTTTATTTATAAATCTTTCACTTTTCTCTTTCTACATTTTTTGGAACAAGGTAGTAATAATGAAGACCTGTAAAATTTAAGGTAGTTTATACAAAAAGTCTTTATGGGCATTGAAAAAATACAAGAAATTCTAAGTTCTGCTGAGACAATAAGTTTTAGCAAACATTTCTATGAACCTTAATGTTATAACTGCTCATATACTATTAAAAGGAGGAAGGTGTTTGAACAATGGCTAAAGAAGCAAAGGTAGATTACGACGAGGAGAATGACATACTTTATGTGTACAGTAGTGAAAAGGCTAAAGATAGCTTGGAAATAGACAATTTTGTGTTAGACATATCTGTAGACAATAAGGTTGTTGGTGTAGAGATATTTAATGCTTCAGTTTTTATTAGCAAATTGAGTGGTATTAAAATAAGCAAAGAAATTTTATCAGCAGTAAAAAAAGCGATGATGAGTTTTTATTCGGGTAAAGAATTTTTTTATGTATTTATTATTCTCCCAATCAAAATTGATGGAATAGAAAAGGAAATAAATTTGCAGGTTCCAGCTCCAGCTGTCGTAATGGTTGAAGCATGATTACTTATTTAATGTTTTATCAGAAGCTCTGACAAAAATGAAATAAATTAAGAAAAGGAAAAGAAATTGAGGACCTCTTGTTTTTGTTGGGTTATAAGAATAATTACTTTATTTTTAACTTTTGTTTGACTTTCCCCATGAATTCTCTTACTTCCCCTTTAAAGTCCGAAAAATCTTTCCAAAGCAATCCTATGGCGCCAACTAAAGCAGCTATTATTGCTTCAAAACTTGGAGAACCCTTTAAACGTAGTATGAGAAGCAACACAGCTATTGCTATGAAGATCCAAAATAGAATTTCTTCTTTCTTCACTTTAAACCACCGAGAAGCGAAATTATTATCAGAATTATCACTATTGCTATGAAGATCCAAAATAGAATTTCTTCTTTCTTGATTTTCATACTTTTAATTTATTTCTTGATATTTAAATTCTTTAAATACAAAAGAATTGAGGAATGGCACAATTTAAAATGGATAGAAGAATTAAGAAAAATAATTGACCTTATCGGAAGCCTCTACGGATTATAAAATCTTAAAATTTAGCATTTAAATCTTTAATTCAAAAAATAAACATGAAATTTTTTGAAATTTACAGGAAGTGGAAAGAAGATTTTACTCCGATAAAGACATTTTTATGTGTATATTATCCATCAGAAAAAGCTTATGTTGGGATGAAAAGCTATGCATGCGACGAAAAGCGCATAAATGTGTGCAAAGCCCTCTGCTGCACCCTAAATGTTTACGTTTCCCCTCTAGATATAGCGCTTTTATCTTTTTCACTTCACTTACCTCCCTCTTCTTTTTTAGAAATAGAAGAACCATCTTACCTTTACTCTAAAGAGGAGAGCAAACTCTGGAATCTCTTTAGGCTGAAGAAATTAGGAGAAAGATGCTTATTCAACGATCCTCAATCTTTTAAATGTAAAATTCATGAAAAGAGACCAATAGCCTGTAAAGTTTATCCCTTCGCTTATGCTCCTTCTACAGGCCTTGTTCAGAAAAAGGGTTGCCCGGGATTTAAGAGAGGAAAGCCTTTAACTGCTGAAGATTTTGGTGAGCTAACAAAACTTGCTAAGCTAGCTCACCTTTCAGACTCTCTTGCGTACAATGTTAATCCAGAAGTGATTACTGAAAAGAAATTTGAAGAAGAAGGAAAAAGAATTCTAGAAACTCTTGAAATAGAATGGAATGGCATCGTGAAAGAAATAAATTTGACGCAGCTTATCAAAAAGCTTTACACAATTTCTAACCTTGAGGAAGAATTGAAAGAAATAAATTTTTCTGAGAAAGAGCTTGAAGAGGAACTGCGTAAATTTTATTTAAATTAAGAATCAAAAAATCTTAGGTTAGAGCCTGATTATATTGTGTATTGCAGCTCTTATCTCTTTCAGTCTTTTTCTTTCAAATTCTGGATGATCTTTCAACCATTTTTTATTTGCTGGAGATGGATGAGGCAGAACAAAAGCAAGCTTATTCAATAAAGTTTGATTGGTGAAAACAAGCTCTGTGAAGTTTTTTTTTGGAAAAATGAAATCAGCCGCATATCTGCCAACAATTAAGAATAATTCTGGATTCAAGTAAGATAATTCTTGCCATAACCACTTTTTTGCACATTCTATTGGTGGCTTTGCATCGCCGCTTTTATTCTTTCCTGGAAAGCAGTGAGCTACTGCTGTTATGTAGAAAATATTTGGGTTATAGAATACCTTCTTTGGAATGTCGTACCATTTCAATAGCTGCTTCCCACTGGCATCTGGCGTATTTTCATCTTTGGAAAATGGTCTACCTAAGATGCTTGCATGCAAAGAAGGAGCTTGGCTTATTTGTACAATTTTTGATTTCCGATTTCCCCATACAAGCGGCCTAGGTTCAAAACTGAGATGAAGTTCTTCTTTACAATACTTGCAATCTTTCAACTTTTTTTGAAACTTTTCAAAACTCATAATAATTTAATAATAATCTCAAAAAATTAACTAGGCAGGATGCTAAAAATCTCATCCGAGATTTGAAAGAAAATAACTTTAATTATTTCATTCTATTTAGTATTAAGGGAAAATGGTTAGGAAAAAAGGTCTTCCAAAATGGAGTGAGTTTGTTCTTGTTACTGTGGAAAAGCTTAAATTTTTTATCTATTAATTAAAATCATGAACTACGTGGAAATAGAATCGATTGATGAAGAAATAGAGAGAAAAATAGAGGAAATAACAACAAGAAGATACATTGTGGAAAGGGGAGTATCTGAATGTAACAAACTTATACCTGAAGTGAAAAACCTTGTTGATGATTATATAAAAACATTAGAAAAATACACAATTAATTTTCATAAACCTTTAGATATTGTCTGGGAAAAAGCTGAGAGAACTGCCAAAGAAAATGGTAGGGAAGATAAATTGAATAATGTTCATAAAAGAGCTTTTAATGAGGTTTGGGATATTGTTAATAAGAGTGTTTGGAAAGCTGCCTGGCCTGCTCCTGTGAGAAATTCTTGGTGGGAAGGAAGTAATGAGTTCAATACAGCTAAAGTAATTGCTGCTAGAATTAGTTATGGTATTGTCAATAATGTTGCTCGTGAAGTAGCTTGGTATGTTATAAAAGATATCCCAGGCTTTGAAAATAACCCATTTGAAAAGCGTAATAAAATGTATGAAATAGGCGTTCTTCCAGGAGATTTTAGGTATGTAAATCATGAAAGAAGGTTTATTGTTCACTTTCCCTTAGATGATTATAAACTTGCATGTTGGACAGAGGGTGATGAATATTTATATTTCGAGCATCTTTGGTATGAAAATTGTAGTAAAATACAACCATTGACAATCTCAAGGATAATAGAAACAGAATTTGAATAATTTCGAACGATTTTATATTTTCCCACGCAACAACAAACTTTAATTATTTCATTCTATTTAGTATTAGGGGAAAATGGTCAGAAAGAAAGGTCTTCCAAAATGGAGCGAGCTTGTTCTTGTTACTGTGGAAAAGCTAAGCCCTTATGCTGCCTGGTGCAAGCTTGATGAATATCCTGAAGTTGAAGGCATGATTCATGTGACAGAAGTTGCTGGAAAGTGGGTTCATGATATTCGTGATTTTGTGAAAATAAAGAAGCAGTATGTTGCTAAGGTAATCAAGATCGACTATCAGAAGAATTTTGTGAATTTGAGCTTGAAGAGAGTGAGCAAGCAAGATGAAAAGGAAAAGATGAATGCTTTCAAAAAAGAACAAAGGGCTGAAAAGCTTTTGGAGCAAGCGGCAAAAGAGCTTGGGAAAAATTTGGACCAAGCTTATGAGGAAGTTGGCTTCTTGCTTCAAGAAAAATTTGATGGTCTTTCTAATGCTTTTGAAGTTGCTAAAGAAAACAAGGAAGAGTTGATAAAAAATGGGGTAAGCCAAGAATGGGCAGAAGCCATAGCAAAAATAGCAAAAGAGAGCATACAAGAAAAAGAGTTTGAGATAAAGGCTGAGCTTGAGCTTAAATGTTTTGCCAAGGATGGAATCAAAAAAATAAAAGAGCTGCTTTCAGAAATTGAAGAAAAGACTGGTGGTAAAGTTAAGTACATTTCTGCTCCTAAATACAGAGTTGAAGTTAAGGGTAAAGATCCTAAGGCTTTAGAGAAGAAATTGGTTCAAGAGCTTGAAGCTGCTTGCAAGAAAATTGAAAATTTTGGTGGAGAAGGAAAATTCAAGCTTCTCAAAAGTTGAAAATAGTTCTTGTCAAAACATAAATTGCTTTTAAAACGTATAGAATCGCAAAGATGTGAAAAGTTTGAAAGTTTATTCCAATCGAAATCAAGAAAAGAAATAAGCCTGCCAAAACATCAAGGATTCCCATCCAGTCAAAATACCCAAGCGGGAAGCTTGTGAAAATTGAAAGGATTCCTTTGATCAAAAGCATGTAAGCGAAAAAAATGCTGTAAGCTCCCAATATCGGAAAGCTTGGGCCAAAGTAAAGTATAGCAGCACCGCAAGCATCTATTATGCCCAAAAACAAAAGCAGGGGATTCATACTTTTTCATTTTAGAGTTTAAAAATAAATAATATGAAGATGAGGAAATGTTTAGCTTGCAAAATTTACACTTTCAAAGAAAAATGTCCTAAGTGTGGGGCTGAAACTGTTTCTCCACATCCCCCAAGATTTTCGCCTCAAGATAAATATGGCGAACTTAGAAGAAGTGCAAAAAAATCTGGAGTTAAAGATGGAGCTCTCAAAATATCTTGAATTGTACAATAAAAGGAATATAGGTAGAAAATCTGTATACATGCAAGACCTTCTCGAAATCTTAAAGGAAAACTCAACTTTGCGCAAAGAGTTGGACGAACTTTTCAGCAAATTGAACAAAAATGAGGAAATCAAAATTAGGAAATTTGAAGAACTGCGTTCTGCTTTATATTTTCAGCTGGTAAAAAAGGATATAGAAAAAAGGCGAAGCTATTCAAAAAGGGGAGAAAGAATTTCTAGATTTCTCAATCAAACCCTTACTAATGCTTTAAAAAGATATATAAAGGATGAACAAGATAATCTATATGTGAGCTCATGACAACAAAAATAGTTGAATTTGAAAGACCGAAGCTGAAAAACCCAATATTTGTTGAAGGTTTGCCTGGAATAGGAAATGTTGGCAGGATTGCAGCTGGCTACTTAGTTGAAGAGCTCAAGGCAAAGAAGTTTGCAGAACTTTTCTCTTCCCATTTCATGCCTTTTGTCTTGCTGCATGAAAATTCTTCTGTCCATGTGCTGAAGAATGAATTCTACTACTGGAAAGCCAAAGCTCCAAACCAAAGAGATTTGATAATTTTGATTGGAGACAGCCAAAGCATAGACCCAGAAGGACATTATGAAATTGTGGAAACAATTCTTGAATATCTGCAAAAGCTTGGGGTGAAAGAAATTTTTGCTTTAGCTGGCCTAAGCATAGGTGAGGAAAAAGAAAAACCAAAAGTGGTTGGGGCAGTGAGTGATCCTGAACTGATAAAAAAGTATGAGAAATATGAAATTGATTTTCAGTCTGTGAACAAGATTGGAACAATAGTTGGGGCTTCTGGTCTTTTCATCGGCTTAGGCAAGAATAGGGGGATGAAAGGTGTTTGCTTGCTTGGCGAGACTGTAGGCTTTCCCATCATTCCAGACCCCAAGAGTGCGGAAGCTGTTCTGAATGTTTTGACAAAAATTTTGAATTTGAAAATCGATACTTCAAGACTTGGGAAGAAAGTGAAAGAAATGGAAGAATTGATAAAGAAAGTTGAAGATGTGCAGAAGAAGGCTTTGGGCCAACTTCTAGCACCGCCTGAAAAAGCTGGGAAGAAAGAAGAATTGTCTTACATAGGTTGATTTTATGCCAGTAAAGCTTTTGATTCCTAGGCAGCAATATTTGGCTTCTGGAATTCATATGGGGATGAAGCTTAGGACAGAAGACATGAGAGAGTTCATCTACAAGATTAGGCCTGACGGTCTTGCTGTTCTTAACCTGAGAAAAATTGATGAAAGGATAAGGATTGCTTCAAGATTTTTGGCTAGAGCTAAAAACATACTTGTGGCGAGCAAGAAAAGTCCTGTTCAGAAAGGTGTGAAAAAATTTGCTGAATTGATAAAAGCTCAGGCTTTTGTTGGAAGGTTTTTGCCAGGCACTTTAACAAACCCTTCCTTTGAGAAATATATGGAAGCTGATGTTGTTTTCATCCTTGACCCGATGATTGATAAACAAGCTTTGGAAGAAGCTGTCAAGGCTAGAGTTCCTGTTGTGGCTGTATGCAACAGCTTCAATGAGACAAGAAATGTTGATTTGATAATTCCTGCGAACAATAAAGGCAAAAGGGCTTTGGCGACATTGCTCTGGCTTTTGGCTAGGGAGATTTTAAAAGAAAGGGGAGAGATAAAGTCTGATAGGGAATTCAAAGTAAAAGTTGAAGATTTTGAAGAAGAATAGAAAATCTTATAAATACTTCTGCTCAGTAATTTATTAGGCGAGCAGGTTGGGTAGCTTCGGCTTTGCATCGAAGCAAAGCTGAGGAAGTTCCGTCCACCTTGAGAGGGTGTCGCAAGACTGCCTAAGAAGGCAGCACCGATATCAGAAACGAGACTTTCCAGCCTCGATAACGATGAAGTTGAACGGAGTTGAGGCTGAGAAAGATGAAACGGATCGGTGCCCCTGTGAGGTGCAAGTTTGAAACGCTTAGACAAATGCTACCTTGAACAAAAGACGGGCTACAACCTGCACGCCTTTTTATTTTTAAAGGAGAAAGATAAATTATGGCAAGGCGAGATAGAATTTACATGCCTCTAGGAACTGGAGGCTTGCTGAGATATCAAGAAGAAGAGGAGATGCTTGTAATCAAGCCTGAGCATGTTGTGGCTATTGTAATAGCTGTTATAGCCTTAGAGTTCTTGCTCAAATTCTTGGGTTAAAGCTTTTCTTTTTAAAACTAATCTTTAAATTATGAAGATTTTCCTTGGACCTGCTGGTATACCGACTGTGGCAGAAGACAGAACTACAGAAGGTGGGATGAAAAAAGTTTCTGAGCTTGGATTGAATTGTATAGAAATAGAATTCGTGAGAAATGTATACCTCAATCAAAAAAAGGCAGAAGAAGTTGGCAAACTTGCTAAAGAGTTAAACATCCAGCTCACAGTTCATGCCCCTTATTTCATCAACTTGCTCTCGGACAAAAAATCAACAGTTGAAGCTTCAAAGAAAAGGATTTTAGAGTCTTTGGATAGAGCTGAAAGAATGAATGCTAAGGCTGTTGTAGTGCATGCTGCTTATTATGGCAACTTGAGCAAAGAGGAAGCTTTTGAAAAGATGAAAAGCATTACAGAAGAAATTCTTGATGAGGCAAAGAAAATTGGTATCAACAAAACACTTCTTGCTTACGAAACTATGGCAAAAGAAAGTCAGTTTGCTGGCTTGGAAGAACTACTCAAGCTTGTGAAAGAGGTAAAATCAAAGCAGCTTACCGTTAATGTAGACTTTGCCCATCTTTTCGTGAGAAATGATGGAAAGATAGATTATGCGGAAATTTTGGAAAAGTTAAAAGGCTTTGACCAAATTTTTTCCCATTTCTCGAATGTTAAGTTCAATCTCAACACGAAAAAATTTGTTGATGTTCATGTAGCGATAAATTCTCATCCACCTTTCAAGCCTTTGGCTGAAGAAATTTTGAAGAGGAAGCTTAACATAACAATAATTTCTGAATCTCCTGTTCTTGAGCAAGATAGCCTTAAAATGCTTCAAATCTTCAAGAAGTTAGACCTAAAATTCAAACTTTAGTCTTTTTCTTCTTTTTGAAATAAGCTTGGTGAAAGCCAAGCCAAAGAGGAAGCCTCCTATGTGAGCCCAGAAGGCTATGTTGCTTCCAGTACCACCAAGAAGGCTGGCAGCACCAAAGATGAACTGAATCAAGAACCAAAAACCTATGACAATGTAAGCTGGGATTCTTATGAAAGTGTATTGAATGCTTGTCAAGACTTTTTCTTTTGGGAAGAGGAGCAAGTAAGCACCAAGGATCCCAGAAATTGCCCCCGAAGCTCCTATGCTTGGTATTGTTGAAAAGGGATCAGTAAGATATTGAAAGAAAATTGCTGAAAGACCTGAGAGAAAGTAGAGCAAGAGGAATTTGATCTTGCCAAGAGCATCTTCCACATTATCGCCAAAAATCCACAAGTACCACATGTTCCCGAACAAATGGTCAAGACCGCCATGTAAGAACATTGAAGTGAAGAGCGTGATGATGGAAAATCTTGCTGGAATGAAACCATAGGTTAGGATTATGTTTTCAAAGTCGCTTAAGCTCCAGAGAAAGACGAAAACGTTCAAGATTATTAAGGTTATGGTTAAAATTGGAAATTTTCTTCTTGGAGCTGTGTCTGAATAGGGAAAAAATTGGCCTTTTTTGCTGAGCATAAAATAGAATAGTGATTTAAAATATTAGTTATTAAAGGTTTTATAAAACTAAAGGTGGTGAGATACAAAAAAGAAAAGAATTTAAATATAACTGACAAATTTTTAAATAGATACGTATGAGTTATGCGGAAAATTGTATTAGATATATTAACTTTAAAAGGAAATGGGAGAAAAACAATTTAGAAGTTTCAAGGGAATCAGAGGAGTATTTTTTAAATCTTGCAAAAGAAGAGAAAGATTTTTTCCCAATTTTTTTAGCACAAATTGATAAAGAAATAGAAAAATCTTTCAATGAGCTTTTGGAGAAAAGCAAATCACCTAATCTTCCTTACAGGAGAGAGATAAACCTAAGAATAGAGAGTGGTAAACCTATAGTCAGTCTAGATCATATTCGTCCTAGACTTGTGTTTGACCCAAAGACAAGAGAAATAATCTACACGAAATCTGGTTTAGTTTTAGGAAGGCTATATTAAATACTCTGGCGGCTTTGAAGCTTTTTCATTTGTGAGTATCTCATTTTCTGATAACTTGACAATCTCAGAGGCCAAGTTCTTTAAATATGGTGTAATATCCTCCAAAGAGCCTGTTTGTCGAGCTTTTTTAATTTGAGATTCAATAGGATTTAAATACTCATTCAAAATATTGGAAATATGCTCGCTCTTTTCTTTTTTTAGCAAGGAGTTTAAGTCACGTTTTAACGAATAAACATTTTTTTCAATTTTTACAATGTCCTTAGCTTGATTTGCATCTTCTAGCGATTTAGTTATTTTTAACGCATGAAGAAGTATATTGTAGTAAACATCTCTCTCTGCTTTTTTAACTTCATCTTCATAACTTATTTTTCTATCCATCAATTTTTCACCCACAACTTCAATGTACGCCCTTGTTAGTTTTACTTTTTCTTCCCCTAAAAGAATTGGTATGATTTCTGAAAGTAGATATGGAGAACATCTTGCCTTTAAAATCAAATCTCCATATTCTCTAGCAATAACTTCAATTTGTTGAAAAGATATACCAACTAACGGCTCTATACCTGCTCCATTATAAATCTCAGCCAACTTTGTTGCTTTAAAACCAATTTTCCTAATCACATCTTCATCTATACCTTTCGCTCTCATACCCTCTTCGATCTCTTTAATTTTTTCTTCATTTAGATGGATTGTTAAATACACAGGCTTATACATTTCACGTATAGCTAAAAGAAGTTCTGACTGTGCTTTCAAGTCTTTATCATATTCTCCTCTATTAATACCAAAACTTTGATAAGCATCATGAGAAATTATGTATTTAGTAAACCTTTTCCATAGTCTTTTTCTTACATTAGAAATTGCCTTTTCTTGGGCATTTGGGTCACTTTTATTCTCATAAGTAAGTTTTAAGACTTCATAAACAATGGAAGGTCCTTCTTCTAACTCTATTGTTAAGTCACGGTCTATTAGGCTTATTAAAAATAAACAATTGGCAAGATGTATCAAGTCGTGTTCTTCTCTTGCGTCTTTTAATTTTTCTTGAATTTCCATTAAATTATACTCTATATATTGTTTTGCTCTTTGAATGTGGTGTTTTCTTATATCTTCCCCATCTAAAGGCACGGAAGCCTCTTCTAACTTTTTGTAATTTTCTAATGAAAGAAAGAAAGTTTTCATCATATTGCCAATTTTTTTCTTTATTTCATCAGTATCTTTCCCAAAAATAATATCTTCAAAAATATCTCTCCTTACCATCCATAATGCTGCTGACATATCTCTATTTTTATCAATCTCTTCAACCATTCTTTTTAAATTCAATAGTTTTTCTTCAAATCTTGAGATATTGGACATGATTTAACCTCTTTTGGTTGAGTTTGAGGTTTAGATTCAGGTTCTTGACTTCACTAGGAAGTCTCGAACGCTTCGTAGCTTTTTGCTACTTTTTGAATCTAAACTGCCTCCTCAACCATTTGATTATTAAAAAATGAGGTATAAATATTTTTCTATTCTGATTCACCACTTTAAAGAAGTTATTTTTGTTTGACTAAATCTTAAGTATGACTGGCCCAGCAGCAGGAAAATTAGAACTGAAAAATGCAAAAGTTTATGTTCATGCAAAACACAAAAAGCTTTTGCTGAAAGATGCTATGGTTTACATTCATCTCAAAGGCTATGCTTTGGCTCATGTGACTCATCTTGACATAGAGCATGAGATTCTTGATAGCATAATTCCACCAAAAAACGGAAAATTCTTAAGCATACATAGAATTAAAAATGGGTTAGAAATCATTTTGGATAAAGCTGAAGAAATAAATTACGAGAATAAAAAAATTGAAGTTGAGAAAATATCCGTACTACATCTTATTTGGCTCAAGTGCTAGAGAAAAATGAGAAAACTAGAACATGGGTTGGAGGAAAGTTCGGTGGAATTTACATAGGTTTCAGGAAAAAGGAGATAGAGAAGCTTGAAAATTTAGCTAGAGAAAGATTCAATTTTCAGATTTAGCTTAAAAATTTAGATTTAAATTTCTTCCACAAAATAAATAATATGACAAAGAAGTTCAAGTTTTTAGACATAACCACAGCAGACATTGCCTTTGAAGCTTACGGTAAAGATTTGAACGAGCTTTTTGCAAATTCAGCTTTAGCGATGTTTGAAGTTATTGTTAACACAAAGCAAATTGAACCAAAAGTTGAGAGAAAAGTTGAAGCTGGAGGAAATGATTTGCAATCTTTGCTTTTTGATTGGCTTAATAAATTGCTAGTTTTTGTTGACTCAGAAAACATTGCTTTTTCAGAATTTGATGTTAAAATTGATGAAAAAAATTTTAAGCTAGAAGCAATTTGCAGAGGAGAAGAAATGAACAGAGAAAAACACGAAACTAGGACACATGTTAAAGCTTGCACCATGCATAAAATGGAAATTAAAAAAAACAAAAATTGGAAAGCTAGGGTAATTCTTGATATTTAGCTTATCTCTTCCACTTCTTTTTTCCCTTTTTCCATTTCTTCTACTTGCTCTTTGTCCATTTCTAGAAGCAAAGTCTGAAACTCGCCAACATGTGTCTTCTCTTCTCTTGCTATCTCAAGCAAAACTTTCTTCAGCTTTTTGTTTTCACACATTGCAGCCAATTGCTCGTACAGATTTATAGCATCTAGTTCAGCTATCATTCCTATCCTAACTATTTCCTTGTCCAGATCTTCTTTTTTCATCTTCTCCAAATTGAAAGGTATTTGAGAGAGCATTTTCTCACTTGAATTATTTTCTTTTTTGTTTATTTAATATCTTTTTATGAGAAAGTGTCCAAATTGTGGAAACAAGAGCTTGCAGAAGATTTTGGACGAATGGGTTTGTGTTGAGTGTGAATATCATTCTAAAAAGCTAGAAAAAGGTGTGAAAAAATCTTTTAGATAACTTTTCATCATTTTTTAAAAAGTTTTATTTCTTCAATTTTAGAAAAATCTTTTTCATTTCTAGTCAATAATTCAGCCTCGATGCAATAAGCTGTCGCTGCTATTATACAATCTAGAAGAGAAATGTTGTACTTTCTCTTAAAATCCCCAGCCTTCTGAAGAATTTCATTGTTAGGATTTACTTTTTGAAAAAATGATAAAAATCTTAGCAATTTTTGTTTTTTGTTTTCATCTTGCAAATCTCTTCCTGAGAAAATTTCAGCTTCCGTTATACCAGAAATAAAAAGCTCATTCTCTTTCATTAGCTCTTTGAGAAGGTCTAAAGAAGTTTGAACATTTCTTATAACATCGATAATAACATCACTATCAACAACGATTTTCATATTCCAATCCTCTTAAGCCTCTTCTCCGAATCTTTTCTAATTTTTCTTACATATTTGTAGCCTTTTTCACCTTTCCAAACACCAGCTACTTCTTCTAGTGCCTTTGAAAATTCTTCGACTTTTTTCTCTTTATTTGTGTCAAATTCTAGCCATTTCTTAAATGCTTCCCTAGCTGCTATGCTTAATGCTCCTTTGGTGTAACCAAATTTCTTTAAAGCCTCTTCTCTAAACTTTTTCAAAAGTTCTTCTTCAATGTTTACTTTCAAGACTCCCATATTTCTATTTTAACTTTTGTTCTTTTAATACTTTATGGACCTTTAAGGACTTATGGCCCTTCAAAT
>Ga0207433_10012021_pt1 | contig 13050 bp, 20 predicted proteins | sample YelNatPaOPGAMG01_FD_187559 | JGI IMG/M metagenome (GOLD analysis project Ga0207433, IMG submission 187559) | Hot spring thermophilic microbial communities from Obsidian Pool, Yellowstone National Park, USA - OP-RAMG-01 (SPAdes) (version 3) | ecosystem: Environmental > Aquatic > Thermal springs... | reverse complement strand
TTCGTGTTGTTCATACGGGTTTCCCTTCTGTTGTTTTGTCTAACAGTTTTTCTGTTAGACTTGGATACGATATGTCCAATTTTAGACATATCTCAAGACTCTATAAAGCATAAACAAAAATATAAAGGTTCACACACACCAAAAACATAAAAAAGCATAAAAAGGCATACACGCCGCCTATTCCAAAAACCCCATAAAACATATAAACCAAACAAAAATAAGTCAAAAACAGAACACAAAAGGCAAAAACCCATGGAAGAAAACCTCAAAAAAGAAATTGTTCAACACATAACCAAAAACCTACTAGACATCCAAATACTACACATAATAAACAAGGAACCAGCATGGGGATACAAAATAAAAAAACAAATAGAAGCCTTCTCAGGCCTAAAAATTCGCCACGGAGCCCTCTACCCCTCGCTTAAAAGGCTTGAAGAAAAAGGCTTAATAAAAAGCCAAAAACAACAACAAGGAAAACGCACAAGAAAAATATACACAACAACGGAAAAAGGAAAAACCTACATACAAACATACCAAAATATAATAAAAGAACAAATGCAAAACAATATATAACATGGAAATGATATGATTGACGTAGCGATTGTTGGTGGAGGACCCGCCGGAGCCTATTGCGCATACAACCTAGCAGAAAACGGTATATACCCAACAATTTTCGACCATTCCCATCCAAGAGAAAAGCCATGCGGTGGATTAATATCACCGTTAGCCCAAGAACTCTTCCAATTCCTAAAGAAACTTCCAATAGAGCATGTTAAGAGAGAAATGGTTCATTTTATATCTCCTTTGGGACGAAAATTTTCCATTAATATGAAAAGGAAGGAAGTTATTTGCGTTTCTAGACTAGAGTTCGACCTTTTTCTATTGAATATGGCTATAGATAAGGGTGCTGAATGGAGAAAAGAAAGAGTGGTAGAAGTAAAACGTGAGGGAAAAATTTGGAAAATAAAAACCGACAAGAATGTTTACTCATCTAAAAAAATAGTCGGTGCAGACGGAGTAAACAGCATTGTAAGAAGGAAAGTTACTAAACCTTTAAAAGCCGCAGACAAGGGCATTTGCTACGGATATTTCGCTGAAGGATTAGAAGATGAAGTTATCTCCTTCCACTTTTTACCTCAAAGGGAAGGATACATCTGGATAATCCCTAGAAAAAAGAATGCAAGCGTTGGAATAGGATGCACTGAAATATCACATTTAAGCCAAGTAAAAAAGGAACTTGACACATTCATCCAAAAAAAATACCCAAAAATCAAAATAGTCTCAAAATGGACCGCCCTAATTCCAAATATAAAGAAGGTTGAGACATTTTGCAGTCCAGTAGCAGGGCCATCATGGATATTAATAGGCGACGCAGCGGGACATGTACATCCAATAAGCGGGGAAGGCATACTATACGCGCTCATGGACGGCGAATTGGCAGCTCAAGCAATAATACATAACAATACTTTATCATTCGAGAGACTATGGAGATGCGCGTATGGATTAAATCTGCTTTTGAGTGGTAAACTCCGAAAATGGGTGTATAGTAGAGCGTTCTCAGAGTTATATTGCATATATATTAAACTGTCAAGTTTAATTTCAAATTAAATAGTAGCAATGAGATGGATGGAAAGAAATGAAGAATCTAGAAGAACCCATTGTAAAGGTCCAAAGGATGCTGGAGAAAGACGGGGCAAAAGGCTGGAACATGGCAAAAGAGGCCATAATGAAACAAGAGACAGATAACCCGCAACTAAAACAGGCGTTAGCTTACCTCACTTTAATTCCCGACTATTTCCGTCCAGCCATCGTTTCATATTGCTGCGAAGCTGTGGGAGGAGAACCTGAAATCACAGTACCAACCGGTGCTTCATTGGTGTTGCTTGCAAAAGCCATAGGGATTCACGACGACATCATTGACAATGTTAAAAGAAGGAACGAACATGCAACAGCTTATGGCAAATTCGGCAAAGAAGTTGCCCTCATATTAAGCGACATACTTCTATTCAAAGGCTTCACATTAATGAGAAAGAACTTAGAAATAGGCGTCCCGCCAAAAACTCTAAGCAAAATTTTAGAAACCATCGACCAAATATGGTGCATCGAACAAAGTGAGAGCGAAATTCTCGAATACCAATCCCGTACAAAAATAGACGTCCCACCAGAAGAATGTTTAACCAAACTTAAAAAAAGAGCATCAGAATTTGAAGCCATAACACGGATAGGTGCAATACTCGGAAAAGCGACCAAAAAAGAATTGGAATCGCTAGCATTTTATGGACGATCAATAGGTATGATTTCCATTTTAAGAGATGAATTATCAGACATGCTTGATTTTGATGTTCTAAGACATAGAATAAAAAAGGAATCTTTACCTTTACCAATAATACATGTACTTCAAAAAGCCGAAGTCAGACAAAAATTGGTTTACCTAGTTTCTCAAAGGAAGAGCAGAAAAATGGACTTAGTTGAAACTTTGAAGACTGTGGATGCATTCGGCGGCATAGACTATGTTGCAGAACTTATAAATGGAATAGCAGACGAGGCCCTTTATCATATTAGCAAGTTCAATAATAAAGAATTAGAAAGTCTTTTAAATGTTTTAAGAGTAGATAGACATGGATTAAGAGTCTTTCTAACTACGTCCACCAACCGCATATAGACCTGAAAGGAATATTATTTTTCTTTCTCTTAGCCATGCCTTCTCCCTTATATGTATTTGTGTTCAACACACATTTAAGTCTTATGCAAAAATGTGGTTCGCACCAACCCAGAATTCACATTAGCAGTAAAGATTACGAGTACCTTAAGCTTAATTCGCTGTTAAAGTTAAAGACTATCAAGAATCAAAATGCCGAAATTAACTTGGAAAAGCAAAATAGTCAACACAGGAAACATAGCCGTTATTGTTTTGTTATTTGACACTTTCTCCTGGTTTTACCTATGCCGTTTAACAATAAGTAAACTTGGATGCGACGCCGTAACATATTTAACCTCAATCGCAATATCATTTATCGCTGGAGTATTTTTCCTTAGGGAAACCAAAAGATTATGGATCTTGGAGGCATGGGTTGTTTTTGGAGCTTTGTCTTCCTTGTTAACTGTCTTCTTGGCAGAATATTTTCCTGAATGGAGCATTGTTTTCATATTCTTGTTGGGTGTATCGTTGGGTGTTGCTATGCCATTCTGTCTCGATCTACTAACTAAGGTGTCTGCTGCTGAAAATAGGGGAAAAATAGGAGGTGTTATTTTATTCGCAACTTTCTCGACAGTCTTTATTCTTTACGGGAGCATATTGTCACTGGATCTTGTATCTACAGGTATTTTTTTGGCTTTATGGAGATTTTGGAGTTTACCTTTCGTTTTCTTGATTTCAGAAGAGCTGTTTCAAGAGAATGGCTATTCTCAAAAAACAGCTCCAACAACATTTGGATTAGGGAATAGGACTTTTTTGTTGTATTTTGCAGCTTGGCTGATGTTCTCATTAATAGACAGTTTCCAGACCATTGTTATGAACACAAAGGCTGAGGAGTTTGCGTTTTTCATAAAAGGCATAGAACCTTGCGTTGCCGGTTTTTCGGCCATTCTTGTTGGAGCGATTTCAGACATTATTGGGCGAAGACGTGTACTGGTCTTTAGCTTTGCTTTTCTTGGAATAGCTTATGGAATGTTAGGCTTGTTTCCACAATCTTTGATAGCATGGCTTCTTTACTCTATTGTAGATGGAGTATCCATCGGTTCAGCTTCTGTCTTATTGATAATAGTCATTTGGGGTGAAGTAGCAGTAGGCGATGCTGTGAATTTTTATGCGATGGGAGAAGTGCCATTTTTCATTGCGGAAGCTCTTTCGCTGATGCTCAGACCATATTTGATTTTAGTCCCCCAAAATAGTTCTTTTTCTCTAGCCTCTTTCTTCCTGTTTATTGCTGTTATTCCGCTATTGTTTGCCCCTGAGACTTTGCCTGAGAAGACGCTCCGTGAGCGGGAGCTTAGGAGTTATATTGAGAAGGCTAAGCGGGTTAGGGAAAAGTTTACCAAGGGCTAGCATAATTCCTTCCTTTTCTGGTGGGTGTGGCGTGTGTTCTTTCATTTGATGTTGACCACTGAGTGTGATTTGCGGTGTCGTTACTGTTTTGGTGAAGCTGTGGAGGATTTTGATGGAGATTTTGGCGGTTTTAGTGTTGATTATTCCTTGCCTAGGAATATATGTTATGATGTTGGTTTGCTGAGGAGTTTTTGCGGTTTGGACGCCGGCTGCGTCTTAATTTTTTATGGTGGCGAGCCTTTGCTTTGTTTGGACGATGTTAGGCGTGTAATGGACAATGTTAAGGCTAGGCATTTTGCTATCCAAACTAATGGTTTACATTTAGACCAGCTGGAGCCAGCCTATCTTAACCGTTTCAGCGTTATTTTGGTTTCTATTGACGGGGATGAAGCCTTAACGGATTTTTATCGGGGACGAGGCGTTTTCCGCAAGGTCATCGACAATTTGAGGCTTGTTAGGAGAAAAGGCTTTAGGGGCGAGGTTATTGCGCGGATGACGGTTATGGAGGAAACCGATATCTACAGGCAAGTTTTGTGGCTATTAAACAATGAAGAGTTTCCTTTTTCTTCTGTTCATTGGCAGTTAAACGCTGGTTTTTGGAATGATTTTGAAAGGCGAAACTTCCAGAAATGGAGCGAGGAAAGCTATAATCCGGGAATCCGCCGCCTTGTCAAGTTTTGGGTTGACCAAATGGAAAAACATGGCGTTGTTCTTCGGTTGTATCCATTTCTCGGCGTTGCCAAGTCCCTTCTCAAAGGCGAGGAGAAAAAGCCTTTGCGGTGTGGCGCCGGCTGGATAAACTATGCTATACAGACGGACGGCCATATTGTGCCTTGCCCAAGCATGTGGGGCATGCGAGACTTCTATTTGGGGCACATAAGCACTGCGAATCCGCTAAAACTAAAGAAAGTCTTTGTTGGCGAACCCTGCACAAGCTGCAGAATATTCAACATTTGCGGAGGCCGGTGCCTATATGCAAATGTCACAAAACGTTGGAAGCTTGAAGCCTATAGGCTGGTTTGCAAAACTGTGGAGAACATGATTGACGCGGTGTTGGCTGGAATGCCTAGAATCAAGAGGCTGATCGGCGCAGGAAGGATAAAAATTGAGGATTTCGAGTTTATGGAATACGTAGGCTGCGAAATCATCCCATAAGCTTTTCAGTTTTCTGGGAAAATGGAATAGCTTGCAGTTTTATTTTCTCTGGCCTCTTCCCTTTCTAGATTTCCGCCGCATGTTGGATTGTTTATTGCGTTTATTTTTTGGTTTGGACTATTTTTTCTATGGTTTGGGTGAATCTGCAGCTGTCGCATAATCCGTCATTGGCGGTTGCGTCTCTCCTGCCACACTTTATACATTTAACGGAATTGGCTGTTTTATTTTTTGAGAGGATTCCCTTTAACATTTCTTATCCAGAATTTAATGGATGGACATTCAGCGTGAATATAGCTTATGAAAGTTAAATATTGATTTAAGCTCAATATTTGCAAGTTTGTGCGTGGTTAATGTTGGCAAGCTTCGTTGAAGTTGAAGGCAAAATCCTAGAGGGAGTTTTTGAGGAGCGGTTAACCCGGTTCTCGGCCATGGTTAGGATTGACGGAAAAACAGTTCAGTGCTTTTTGCCCAACCCTGGAAGGCTAAGGGAGCTTTTATTCCCCAGCGTGAGGGTGCTTTTAAGAGAAGGAGATTTTGCAAGTGGAAGGAAAACCGTCTACGACATTATAGGCGTTTACGATAACAGCAAGATTGTTTCCATCGACTCTCGTTTACCCAACAAGCTTGTTTTTGAGGCATTGAGGAATGGAGATTTACCGGAGTTTCGTGGATACGCTGCTGTTAAAGCTGAATACCGTTATGGAAATGCAAAATTTGACTTTTTCTTGTCTAACGGAGTTGGATTGAAGCCTTGTCTTTTAGAGGTTAAGTCTTGCACTCTTGTTCGGGATGGAGTTGCCATGTTTCCAGACGCTCCAACGGAAAGAGGCGCTAGACATGTTTTGGAGCTTGCCAAAGCCTTGGATGATGGGTTTAAGGCCGCTGTGCTTTTCGTTATTCAAAGGGATGACGCCTACATGTTTAAGCCGAACGACGAAACAGACCCAAAGTTTGGAAGAGCCCTTCGAGAAGCCTCCAGACGTAGGGTGGAAGTTTACGCTTACACTGCAAACTTTACGGGAAACAGAATATGGCTAGGCAGTAGAGTTAAAGTTACGCTCTAGCCATGTTAAGTTTAGGCTAGTTAGAGGGGAAATTATAAAAACTTGTTTGTATGAGAGCATTAGGGTTAAGCTTGGCGGAGATGTGGATTATGGCTAAGGCTGGTCTGAGAAAGTTTGTGGCTGTTGATCCGGCTAAATGCACGGGCTGCAGCCTATGCGAGTACGTTTGCGTTTTAGAAAAGAACGAGCCTTTTTGGAACCCTTTAAGGTCAAGGATAAGGGTTATTCGGCTAACTCCCGCCTTCAACCTAGCTTTAACATGTCGGTTCTGTGAAAATGCTCCGTGCGTTAGGGCTTGTCCGAGAAACGCCTTAACCCAGTCGGAGGACGGCTTCATCCTTATTGAAGAGGCTAAATGTGACCGCTGCGGCTGGTGTATTCAGGCTTGCCCATACGGTGGGATTTCGCTCCATCCAGACAAGGCTTCTGTATTAGTTTGCGACCTATGCAAAAACAATCCTGAAGGGCCTCAGTGTGTGGACTTCTGTCCAGAAGAAGCCTTGGAAATCGTTTCCAGCGATGATGCTGTGACTAAGAAGTGGGTGGCAGCCATGGAGAAAGTTCCGGCGAACATTGAGAAGCTTACAAGCTTGGTTAAAAAACGGGAGTGGGCTGTTCTTTTTGAGGAGGCCGAGGATAGGGCGAAGAGGCTTTCAGAAAAGCTTGAGGCAATAAACAAAAAGTGGGGCTACAGGCTGAAACAGCTTTAAACTATCGTTTGTTTTCGCAGTCGAAACATAAGTCGCTCTCGCGGTTTGTCCAGAAGACTTTGCCGCACTTTTTACATGTGGTTTTACGTAGCAAGCCCTTCTCCCCAGTTTTCATCGGCATTGCAGCAAGTTGGGGTTTTGGGAAGCTTATGGCTTTTTTGTGGCATAGGGGCTCGCATGCAGTGCAACCACTAACACATTTGTGGGGGTTCGCCACCACAGCCTTTCCGTTTATGAAGGCGAATACGCCGTTGGGGCAGTATTCCACGCAGCGGGGCTTGCCGTAGGGTGCGCATCCGTCGCATTTTTCTGGAAAAATTGTTGGATACCACGGCGTGCAAGCCCTAGTCAATACCACGGCTGTTTCACGCTTCCGCTTTCAGTTTTTTGCGGCAGTCGTAGCAGTATTCCGTTTCAAAGTTTGTTAGGAAGGTTTTGCCGCACCCCTTGCACCGCACTTCTTTTAGCATGCCCTCTTTTATTGGCTGAACAGCCTTTAGGGAGTCTACTGCCTCTTGGGCGCAGGGGCAAGGCCGCTTCACTCCGAAATCGTTTTCGCTTGTCATGGCCTACAACGACCCGCTTAACATGCCGTACAATAGCCCAAAGGTTACGCTCCCAGCCCAGGCGACTATGAAGTAGGTTGCCACAACCTTCCATTTAGCTATTCTGGAAACTGCCATGGCGTTGGCTACATCGTATGGTTGTCCCATAAGCCAGCTTAACAATGCGCCTTTTGACATGCCTAAATCCCACATGGCTTTGCCTAGGACAACCTCAACAAGTGTTGGCGTGTAAAGTGGTCCGCCGAGCACTGAGGCAATCAGTATTCCTGTGACTCCTGTTAGGTATGTTCCAACAATGTCTTCTGGTAGGAATGCTTCTACGTAGCTTACTACAATCAATCCTAGTATGAAGAATGGGAGGATCTGTTTTGCCAGGTATCCGGCAAATTTCAGAGCTGCCCAAAGCCTCTCGTCCAATGGGGGTTTAACAATTTCCACTTTGGCTGAGGCCGAGGCGGCGTTGGCTATTTGATGTTCTTTCTCGACGGCTTTGCCCCACGGCGTCTTTGAAATTATTATGCCTGCAGCCAGAGCCGTTGTTGCTGATGCTATTATGCGGACGCCGGCAACCTCCCAGGAGATCATCTCGCCGGTTAGCAGAATTGTTAGGATATTTGATGCAGGTGCCATCAAAAGGAATGTTATTGCTGGGCCTATTCCTGCTCCTGCGTATAGGACTCCGCCGAACAGTGGGACCATTGTGCATGAGCAAACTGTTAGGAAAGGCGCCATTGCAAGGGCAAGCCCATAACCAACTGCCTTACTGCTTCCCATGTATTTTGTTATAGCCTCTTTAGGGACAAACTCGTAGATTAGGCCTGCGACTGTGAACGCGAAAAGTAGGCATATTGTTCCGTGGCTGAAGTAGTCGATGAGGTAGACTATGGGAATTTCCCATAATGGGAGTGGGCGTAAATCAACGGGTTTTGATTGTGGCGCCATTGAATACGCCACTATGCGGCTGTAAATTAGAAGCCCTATAACAACTATTATGAAGGCTAGGATTACGCTGGCTCTTATGGCTCTTTTTGTTTTTTCTTCCATGTGCTTTTTCGCCTTCCGCCTTTATTTGGCTGCTTCCATTATCAGCTTCTCAACTTCCTGTGGGCTTGGAACCCGCCCCATGATTTTAACGGTGTTGTTTATGGCTATGGCTGGTGAAACTAGGACGCCGTATTTTTGGACAATTTCCTTCGACATTATGTTAGCCTTTTCAATGTTCACCATGACGCCGGCCTGCTTGAGTTTCTCTGCGGCTTTTTCCACGGCTTTTCTTGTTGCTTGGCAACGCATGCAGGGCGGTTCTGTCCCTATAACTTCAACTTTTACTTCTTTCATTCGCTTTTCACCTTGGAGAATTGTGAAGGAACATAGCAATATTTAAATATTGTTATAGACTTTGCTTTAAACGTGCATCCAACAATGAAAAACATGGAAAAGTTTAGGGCTAAAGTCTTCAATGCGCTTGCCGACCCGGTGAGGCTTAAGATTCTTGAATGTTTGCGTAATGGCGAAAGATGTGTCTGCGAAATCATCCCTTACGTTGGGATACCTCAACCACTGGTTTCCAGGCACTTAGCAATTTTGAAACGCTGCGGTCTTGTAAGGGATAGAAGGGACAAGAACAGAAGATTCTATTCTGTTACTAATCCAGCAATTTTCAAGGTGATTGACGCTGTAGATGCTGACTTTGTGGATGCCCTTGTTAGGCATGTTGTTGAACAAATTGTTTAGGAGGCGTGTGGATTGGTTGTTAAGGTTGAAACTTTTACGGCTGAACCGCCATGCGCGGGCTGCCTAAAACTCTTGGAGTATGCAGACTTGATTAAGGCGAAGTATGGTGACAGAGTTGAAGTTGTAAAGCATATCGGCCCATGCGAGGAGTTCGGCAAATACGGCTTGACAGTGGTTCCAGCCATAGTCTTCAACGAAGGCAAAATAAAGATTATGGGCGTTTGCCCAAGCCTCCAAACCATTGAAGCAGCGCTCAAGGAGATGGGGGTATAGCCATGCCAATAAAAGTTGAAATCTTCACCTCTGAACCACCTTGCTCCGGCGGGAGACTTCTACTAAAGCTGATAGAGAAAATTAAGGAGGAGTACAAAGGCAAAATCGAAATTGAAATTTACAGAGGCCAGAATCCAAAGCTAAGCGAGTATGGCATAAACGCAAGCCCTGCCGTCGTCATCGACAAGGACATCCGCATAATAGGCGTATGCCCAAGCGAAGAAACCCTCAAAGAAGCGTTAAGGGAGGCTGGTGTGTAGATGGCAAAAGAGGGAGAATGGCAAGAGGGAATGCCAACCCACGAGAACATACTTTTCTCATGTTTTGGAGGATTATCAAATACTGGACTAACAAGCGCGCTGGCATGCTTAGAAGTGGTTAAGGAACTGGGCCTAGAAAAAGTGGCCATTGGATGCTTGCCATCGGTACCGCTTGGCGTTAAGCCCGTTCTGGGCAAGTCGAAGGCTGCAAAGAAGATAATAACGGTGGACGGTTGCCCCTTTGAATGTGCGAGAAAAACCATAGAGGCGGCTGGCTTCAAAATAGCCAAAAGCATTGTCCTCGCTAGAGATATAGGCATGAAGAAGGTGGCTTTGCACACGGACATTGGAAAGGGTTTAGGCGTTGAGAAATACATTTCCCAAGAAGACATAAGGAAGGCTAAGGAACTAATTATAAAGGCGATTATGGAGAAATAGGTATGGCAGTTCAGCCAAAAATTCTCCCCCTGTGCTATAAGGTTGCCGAACACGAAAACGTCATCTGGGTTTGCGACGGGGCGGCAAACGTTGGCCAAATAGGACACGCAGTAGGCGTCTTACTAACAAACTTGGATAAGGCCAGAATGTGCTGCACAACGGCGGTGGCGGCAGGCTCAAAACCGCATTTAGAAATTGCAGAGAAAGCCATGAAAAACATTGTTATAAATGGGTGTGGCAACAGATGCGCTTCAAAGGTTTTGGAGAAAGCCGGTAAAAGAATAGACTACGAAATTGACATATCTAAGTACTTGCAGAAAGTGCCCACACTTGACATATATGAGGCAGATGTAAAGAAAATAGCAGAAGTAGTCATAAAAGAAGCGAAACTATAGAAGAGACGAAAGATGTGTAGTGAATTTGAGGAGCTTTTATTTGTAGACGCCATTGTTAAAAGAATCGATATTAAAGAGATTTCGCCTTGTACTGCTGACCCTGAAAGAATCAAGTTTTTGGCTCAGGCTGACAAGCCCTTGGAGGATGTTTTGCCAATCCTTTATTTGGCTATTCCAAACGCCAAATATTCTGAAAAGCTTGGTGCACTGAGCTATATGCACCAGCAACATTTGATAACAGTTTTTGCCAATGGCCGAATCACCATGACCTATGTTAAAGACAGAAGCGAGGCGGACCAGCTTGTCGAAGAGACTAGACGATTAATAAACCGCGCATTAATATACCTAAAAACCCATGGAAAACCCAGCCAAGAAATGGTTCAAGCCAAAAAAGAGCTAACCCCAGTCAAGATTTACGAGCTACTGCCAAAAACAAACTGCAAAATGTGTGGAGAGCAAAGCTGCTTCGCTTTTGCAGCCAAACTTTTAAATGGTGAAAAAACATTACAAGACTGCCCGCCATTAAATTCTAAGGAATACAGCAATTACAAGTTTCAAGTAGAGAAAATGATGAATCCCATAAAGCTTATGTAAAGGGCTTTAAAACATATTTAAATATTTTAATTCCACACCAACTTTGGGAGCCAATAAATGTCTGAATCTAAAATCGATAAGAGGCTTATGCGGCTTGTAAGTTCTGGACTTTGCCCTCATGAGGACCCGGCGAAATATGCGGTGGAGCTAAGAGAGCTTGCAGATAAAGTGGCGGGTGCTGATGAAGCAGAGAAGCATTGCAGGGTTTTTAAGGCGTTGGCAGACACTACTAGGCTTAGAATTTTGAAACTTTTGGATGTTAGAGAGATGTGCGTCTGCGAAGTTATGATAGCACTAGACTTAACACAGCCCACTGCTTCCCATCATTTGAAAATACTGGAAAACGCGGGACTTGTGAAAAGCAGGAAAGAGGGCAAATGGGTCTACTACAGCCTTAAAGACCCAGAAACTATTAAGAAAATTTTAAAGTTCTAAGTATCCTCTTATCCCACATCCATGTATAATCTTCTAAATCGCCTTCCTTTCCGGCGACAGCCCTTCTGCTTCTCTTAACTGGTGGCCTTTTTTACATTTTATGGAAAGAGTTCTATTTCCTTTTTTGCTCCACATTTTACACATACAAGCCTAACATGGGACTTATCCTCTGTTAAACCTTCAGCCTTCCACTCATGGTCGCATTGAGCTTCAGCCTTTTTTGCTTCGTTCATTTTGGTTCCTCAGCATAAACTTCATATTCAAGAATTTAAATTTATTGTTTTCAATGAGTAACACTTATATATGTAGCAGTGTTATCTATATAGTGCGCGATTAAAATGTGTGGACCAAGAAGTCATTGCGGATGCTGGCACGAATACCCAGAACGGGGATGGATACAATTCCTAATCATGCGCATACTTTATGAAAAGCCGATGCACGGCTACCAACTCCTAGAAGAAATCGAAGAACGAAGCCAGGGATGCCACAGGCTTGAGCCAGGTTCAATTTACACCCTTCTTAGACGAATGGAGGAACGCGGCTTACTGGAATCGCAATGGGAGAAAACCGAAGGAGGACCAGACAGACGCGTTTATAGGCTGACTGGCAAAGGCGTTGAAGCCCTAAAAATGGGATTAGCCTCAATAGTTAGACGCAGGCAGCTGTTTGAAGACCTTGTGAAATTCTATTATGAAAATTTTGAAAAACCCGTGAAAGAAGAAGGAGGTGAAAAGCCAAATGTGTAGATGCTGTTGTTGTGGAATGGAAGGGCATCATCCACACCACGAACATCGACATGAACACAAGCACATGCGCATGGGCTTCCCATGGCCAATGATGGACGTTGAAGAAGAAGCAAAAATGCTGGAAGAATACAAAGAAGCCCTAACAAAAGAGCTAGAGAAAATTAACAAGCGGCTCGAAGCCCTAAAACATTAAAGCACTAAAACCCCAACCTCACCTCTTTTTTCTATTTAAACTTGAGAAGGTTATGGAAAGATGGATGTAATAAATTTGAAAAGGCTGGTGCAATTTTCAGAGGACAAAGGCTTATTGGACACTATGCAAAAACGTAGGCGCGTTAAGAAGGATTTGCTTAAAACGCGTTGCTTTAATCTTGTGCTTGTCTGCCTCGAGAGAGGCCAAGAGATTCCATTGCGTCCAGAACCCTATGACGTGTGCTTTTACATTGTGGAAGGTTCAGGAACATTTACGGTAGACAATGACAAAACCGACTTATCGGCTGGCGAAATTGTTTTTGCTCCGGCAAACGTTTCCAGAGGGATAAGATGCAAAGAGCAAATGGTTGTTTTAGGCATACAAGAACCCCACTAGGAGGCCTTTATACGTGGAGCATGCAATAGCGGTTCAAGAGCTAACA
>Ga0207433_10012012_pt1 | contig 13054 bp, 11 predicted proteins | sample YelNatPaOPGAMG01_FD_187559 | JGI IMG/M metagenome (GOLD analysis project Ga0207433, IMG submission 187559) | Hot spring thermophilic microbial communities from Obsidian Pool, Yellowstone National Park, USA - OP-RAMG-01 (SPAdes) (version 3) | ecosystem: Environmental > Aquatic > Thermal springs... | reverse complement strand
ACCGCCATGTGGATCGAATGCGACGGCGACCGCATCGTGGCGATGCATGCGCTGCGCCACCCGGACAAGCTGGCCCGGCTGGCCGCGGTAACGAAGCCGGCGGCACGCACGTCCTTGCACTGAACGGCCCATCCCGGCCGCATTGCGAGGATCCACCCCATGCCCCGTTTCAACGTCCAGAAGCGCCCCCAAGCCATCCAGCCGCTGTTCGAACTCGGCAACTACATCCGTGCCAGCGGCCTCGAAAACAGCCTGATCGAGCTGGTACTGATGCGTGCCTCCCAGCTCAATGGCTGCGCCTATTGCATGGACATGCACAGCAAGGACGCGCGCGCCGCCGGCGAGACCGAACAACGCCTGCACGTGCTGCCGGCTTGGCGCGAAGCGTCGTTCTACAGCACCCGCGAACGCGCCGCCCTGGCCTGGTGCGAAGCGGTGACCCGGCTCGACCCGGTCCACGGCGTGCCCGACGATGTCTATGCGCAGGCCTGCGCCGAATTCAGCGAAGCCGAACTGATCGACCTCAACATGGCGGTGATCCTGATCAACGCCTGGAACCGCATCGCCATACCGTCGAAGGCGGCACCGGGGCACTACCAACCCGGCAAGCACTGAGCCCGCGCCGGCCTGCCCCGATCCGGGCAGGCCGGACCCGTGCCCGAGCGAGGTACGAATCAGCCGGATCGTACGTTTCCGGCCCATCGAAACGTACGGTTCCAAGGTCCCGGACGCCATCCGTTGCCCCCATCGCCATGCTGCCTCCCGGTCATCCCACTCACCGGACAGAGGTTCCAACCATGGCTCTTCGCTACCTCACGCTCATTCTCGGCTGCCTGCTGGCCCTGCTGCTGGCCGCCGCCCTCTATCTAGGCATCGTTCGCCGCGACCTGCTGCTGACCGCCACTGGCTCGGTCAGCCATTCGCTGTGCGACGCGGCCTTCCTTGCCCATGTCGACCCGACGCAGACGTTCCGCGAGGAACAGCTGCCGCTGATGCGCGGCATCGGCTGGGCCATCCGCACCCATATCGACCGAAATCGGCGCGAGGTCCGCACCACGGTGCTGGGCGGCTTCGCCGCACGCAGCGTCTATCGCCCCGGCCTGGGCTGCCTGTTGCTGCATGGCGCCGGCCCGGTACCGGATGCAGCCGGATTCCGGCCGGCGCCGATTCCCGCGACGTTTCCGGCTGGCGTGGTCCAGGCGAGCAACCCGGCGATCCGTCGCGCCATCGCCAGGGCCTTTGCCGAACCCGACCCGGCCCACCCCCGCTACACCAAAGCCGTAGTGGTGCTGCACGACGGCCAGCTGATCGCCGAACGCTACGCCCCCGGCTACGGTCCGGATACACCGATCTGGGCCCATTCCGTCACCAAGTCGATCACCAACGCGCTGATCGGCATCCTGGTACGCCAGGGCAAACTGCGGCTTGACGAACCGGCTCCCATCGTCGCCTGGCGCACGCCCGGCAACACCCACCATGCCGTCACCATTGACCAGTTGCTGCGTATGGACAGCGGTCTGCCTTTCGACGAGATCGGCGGCCCGGTCAACCCGCTGACGCGCATGCTGTTCATCGAGCGCGACATGGCCGCCTACGCGGCGCGCATGCCGCTGGCACATCCGCCCGGCACCACCTGGGGCTACAGCAACCTGGGCTTCGTCCTGCTCGGTCGCATCATCCGCGACGCGGTCGGCGGCGACGCCATCGACGTGGAACGCTTCGCGCGACGCGAGCTGTTCGCCCCACTCGGCATGAGCCACACGCTGATCGAAACCGATGCCACCGGCACGCCGATCGGCGCCAGCAACGTCTACGCCTCGGCCCGCGACCTGGCCCGCTTCGGTCAGCTCTATCTCGACAACGGCATGGTCGACGGCAAGCGCATCCTGCCTGCGGACTGGGTGGCCTACAGCCATTCGCAGACACTGGCCACCGGTTATGGTGCAGGCTTCTGGATCAACCGGGTGAACACGGGCAGCGTACCGGTATGGCACGCCCCGTGGGGCATGCCGCAGTTGCCGAAGGACATGTACTACGCGCGCGGCGCACTGGGACAGTACGTGGTGATCGTGCCGTCCGAGCACCTGGTGGTGGTACGCATGGGCATCTCGAACTATTACCGTACGGGCGTGGGCGACATGATCGCCGCGATCATCGCCGCGCTGCATGCCGGTCAGTCAGCGGGTGCAAGACCCGCGGCCACGGCTTTGCGATAGCCGCTGGGCGTGTCGCCGACCTGCCGCTTGAACGCCGCGTTGAAAGTCGACTTCGAAGTGAAGCCGCAGTCGTAGGCGATGTCCAGGATGGTGCGCGTGTCGCCGGCGTCGGCCAGGCACTTGCGCACCGCCTCGATCCGCAACCGGTTGATGTAGTCCCAGAAGCTGCCGCCCAGCCGCCGGTTGATCACCGCGGAAACCAGGTACTCGGGATAGCCGCTGCGCCTTGCCACCTGGCCGATGGTCAGCGCCGGCTCCCGGTACAGGGCCGCCTCGCCGCGCATCAGCTCGCTCAGGCGCGCCTCCACGTCGGGAAAGCGCGCATCATCGGGCGTAACGCCGCCGGGCGACAGGTCCGCCGCTTCGCTCCGGGTCCCGCCGGACCTCGCCTCGACCGCCACCGCCGGCTGGTTCAGGCTGAGCCAGCCAACGATGTAGATCCAGGCCGCCACGGCGCCGAACAGCAGCCCGTAATTGACCAGCGGCAGGTAGACCACCTCCTGCACCAGCGCAATGGACCAGATCACGATCTGGCACAGCGCCATCAGCTCGATCCAGCGCAGCGACAGGCGATCGGCATCGGAACGCTGCTGGCGAAGATGCCGACGATAACGATGCACTTCGATCAGCGCGGCCAGCACATAGGACAAGCTGTAGACGAACAGCGGCAGGTCGAACCACAGACCGATCGAACGCTCGCCGCCCTGCCAGCGCAATGACAATGCCTGCAGTTGCGTCCGTCCCATCAGGAACACGCGGGCGTTCAGCGCGAACATCGCCGCGAAGCCGAGCAGGTGCGCCACGTCGCGTACCCGGAAACGGGTGCCCCGCGTCAACGCGCGCACGTAGAGGAAGAACAGGCTGCCGTAGAGGTAGGGAAACAGCGCGACGAAGCGGTAGGCACGGAACCATTCCGGCGACAGCAGGTGCCAGTAGACCGCCTTCACCGCCAGGTCGATGCCCGACAGCATCACCCAGACCGCCAGCAGTCGATCCGCCTGCCGGTTGGCCTTGCGCCGCCACAGGACCACGCCCAGCAGTCCGGCCTGAACGGCCGCCGCGATGTAGACGAAAGACCAGAATGTCGTATCCATGGCGCCGCGAAAGCCGTAGCCGGTCGAACCGCCGATGCTAGCAACTGGCCAGGACACGGGCCAGAAACGCAGACGCCGCGGCCAGGCCGCGGCGTCTGCTGTTCATCCGGAGGAATTCGTCAGGCGCTGACGCGCCTGGCGATCGCTTCGCCGAAGCTTTCGGTGCTGCCCTTGCCGCCCAGGTCCGGCGTCACGCTGTCGCGATCGTTCGTCATGGTGTCGCGGATCGCCTGGCGCAGCTTGTCGCCCTTGGCCACCATGCCCAGGTGATCGAGCATGTCGGCGGCGGCCAGCAGCAATGCGCAGGGGTTGGCGATGCCCTTGCCGGCGATGTCCGGCGCCGAGCCGTGCACGGCCTCGAAGATCGCCGCGTTCTCGCCGATGTTGTCGCCCGGGGCCAGGCCCAGGCCGCCGACCAAGCCCGCGCACAGGTCGGAAATGATGTCGCCGAACAGGTTGGTGGTGACGATCACGTCGAACTGCTCGGGGCGCATCACCAGCTGCATGCAGGTGTTGTCCACGATCATCTCGTTGAACTCGATCTGCGGGTATTCCTTGGCGATTTCGCGGGCCACGTTGAGGAACAGCCCGGAGCTGGTCTTCATGATGTTGGCCTTGTGCACGGCCGTGACCTTCTTGCGGCCCTTCTTCACCGCCATCTCGAAGGCGTAGCGCACGATGCGCGTGCTGCCCTTGCGCGTGTTGCGGATGATCGACTGCGCCACCTCGCCGTCGTCGGACAGCGTCTGGCCCTCGGCCAGGTAGGCGCCCTCGGTATTCTCGCGCACGGTGATGATGTCGATGTTCTCGAAGCGTGCCTTGGTGCCCGGGAAGCTGATCGCCGGACGCACGTTGGCGTACAGGTCGAAGTGACGACGCAGGGTGACGTTGATCGAAGTGAAGCCGCCGCCGATCGGCGTGGTGAGCGGACCCTTCAGCGCCACCTTGTGCTCGGCGATCTTGTCGAGCGTGGCCTTGGGCAGCAGGTCGCCGTGCTTCTCCAGCGCCACCATGCCGGCGTCGGCGAAGTCGTAGCTCAGGCCGCAGTCCAGCGCGTCGAGCACGCGCAGCGTGGCGTTCATGATCTCCGGGCCGATACCGTCGCCCGGGATCACCGCAATGGTCTTGCTCATGGGGGAACTCCTTGGAATGAACCGGTCGGCCGGCGCCGTGGGGAACCGCGCAAGGGGCCGATAACCGGACGATTATCGCCGATAAGGCAGGCAACGAACAGGGCAGGAGCGACCCCGGGCGTTGCAAATCCTCGCACGGAGCGTTGCGGAAAACCGCATGCTCCGTGTCCGGAAATCCGCGTCAGGCGTGCTCGGCGCAGTGCCCGGCGCTGTCCGTCTCGCCCGCTTCGAGCGTGTCCAGGAAGTCCACCGCACGACGCAGGTGGGGAATGACGATGGAGCCGCCGACCACCAGCCCCACGCTGAATACCTCGAAGAATTCGTCGCGGCTGACCCCGGCTTCCTTGCACTGGGCCACGTGGTAGCTGATGCAGTCGTCGCAGCGCAGCACCATCGAGGCGACCAGGCCGAGCATCTCCTTGGTCTTCACGTCCAGCGCGCCGGCCCTGTAGGTCTGCGTGTCCAGCGCGAAGAAACGGCGCACCACCTGGTTGTCCTCGCCCAGGATGCGCTCGTTCATGCGCTGGCGGAACGCGCTGAACTCGGCCACCCGGTCCTTGCCCGACTTGCCCGCATCACCGCTCATGCGGCTTCGCCCAGCAGCTCGGCCAGCCGGCCGCTGCGGTCGGCGGCCACCAGGTCGTCGTAACCGCCCACCAGGCGGTCGTTGACGAAGATCTGCGGCACGGTGCGGCGGCCGCCGCTGCGTGCCAGCATCGCTTCGCGCTGCGCCGGATCGGTGTCCACGCGCACCTCCTCCCAGGCCAGCCCCTTGGCCTTCAGCAGATTCTTGGCGGCCACGCAGTAAGGGCATACGGCGGTGGAATAGACTTCGATTTTCGGCATGGCATGACTCCACGAAACAGTTGCCACCCACATGGCGACAACGGACGATGAAAACAAGCCGGCGGGCAATGAACCGCACCTGCCGGTCATGGTCCAAGTGCTATTGTCTCGCAACCTATGCCGATGTCACCACGACGCTCGCTTCCCCGCCTTCTGACAGTCCTGGTCCTCGCCGGGCTGACCTTCGGCGCCGCTGCGCAGTCAGAGGTCCGCCTGCCCGACCTGGGGAGTTCGGCGAACGCCCTGATCTCGCCGCAGGAAGCGCAGGACTACGGCGCCGCCATGTTCCGGCAGATGCGCGCGCTGAATATGGTGATCGACGACCCGTTGCTGGACGACTACATCAACAATCTCGGCTTCCGGCTGGTCGCCGCCTGCGCCAAGCCGCGCGATCATTTCGCGTTCTTCATCGCGAAGGACCCGGAGATCAATGCCTTCGCGGCGCCGGGTGGCTACATCGCGGTCAACTCGGGCCTGTTCGTGCTGGCCAAGAATGAAAGCGAACTGGCCGCGGTGATCGCCCACGAGATCGGCCATATCACCCAGAACCATCTTCAGCGGGCCTTCGAGGCGTCGAAAAAGGACTCGCCCCTGCTGGCGCTGGTGTTGCTGGGCGCGATCGCGGCGGGCTCCACCCACAATGGCGGCGACGCCGGCATGGCGGTGCTGACCGGCGGCCAGGGCCTGCTGGAGCAGAAGCAGATCAACTTCACCCGCAAGGACGAGGCCGAGGCCGATCGCGCAGGCATCCAGACCCTCGCCAACGCGGGTTTTAACCCGGAGGCCATGGCGGACTTCTTCCAGCGCATGCAGGACGCGCTGAGCACCGGCGCGGGCGGCGACAACGTGCCGGCGCTGCTGCAGGACCACCCGGTGACCTCCGAACGCATCAGCGACGCCGAGGCGCGCGCACGCCAGCTCATCGCACAGCAGAAACTGCGTGCCTCCGGCGCCATCGTCGACAAGACGCAGTGGGAAAAGCTGACCGCGCCGATCCCCTACGTCAAAGACCCCACCGCGCTGCAGCCGCCGAAGACCAACAAGGGCGGCCTGAGCACCTTCCTGCTGATGCGCGAACGGGTCCGGGTACTGGCCGGCGACCCGCTGCGCCTGAGCACCTACTACGCCTCGAACATGGCCAGGCAGCACGGCTTCGACACGCCATTCAACCGCTACGGCTACGCGCTGGCCCTTACCCGCAGCGGCAACGGGGCACAGGCTGTCACGGAACTGCAACCTGTACTGGCCGCCCACCCCGACAACGTGATCGTACGCCTGGCCATGGCCGATGCCCTGCTGCAGGCCGGCAAGCGTCCCCAGGCACTCGCCATCTACCGTGCACTGAACACCGAAACGCCCGACAACCGGGCCATCGCGCTGGCCTATGCGCAGGCCCTCACCGACCAGGGCGACAAGGCACAGGCGATCCAGGCCGTGGACCTGCTGCGCCCGCTGCTCGCGGACAGCGACGAACCCAGCCTGTACACCGCCTATGCCCGCGCCAGCGACAAGGCCGGCAACAGCGAACGGGCCGGCGAAGCGTTCGCCGATGCGAGCTACCTCTCGGGACGTCCGTTCGACGCCATGGAACAACTCAAGCGCCTGCTCAGGCGCCCCAACCTTGACTACTACGCACGTGCCCGCATCCAGGCCCGGCTGGCCGAACTGACACCGCTGGTCATGGAGCTGCGCAAGCGCAAGATCGACACCCCCGACAACCCGGATGCGCACCCGTCGCAATGAACCATCGCCAGCCGTCGCGCCGCGCATCGTGCAATGACGTGCCGGTTGTCGTAACTTGACGCTGTCATCGCCACGTAACATGGCACGGCTGCAATATCAGCGTCACAGGCCACACGAGCGAGCCCGCGCGTGCACAAACGCATCCTGATCGTCGAAGACGAACCCTCGATCCGCGACATGGTCGCCTTCGCCCTGCGCAAGGCCGACATGGAGGCCGTGCCCGCCGCCGACGCACGCGCCGCGCAGATGGCCATCGCCGAACGCATTCCGGACCTGATCCTGCTCGACTGGATGCTGCCGGGCATGAGCGGGCTGGAGCTGGCACGGCGTTTGCGCCGGGAAGAATCCGGCCGCGAAATCCCGATCATCATGCTCACCGCCCGCGGCGAGGAGATGGACCGGGTGAACGGCCTCGAAGCCGGCGTGGACGACTACGTGGTCAAGCCGTTTTCCTCGCGCGAGCTGATCGCCCGCATCAAGGCGGTGCTGCGGCGCAGCCACGGCGACGACGGCTCGGGCGTGATCGAACTCGGCGGCCTGCGCCTGGACGGCCCCGCGCACCGCGTGTTCGCCGGCGAGGACCCGGTGTCCATCGGTCCCACCGAATATCGCCTGCTGCACTTCTTCATGACCCATCCCGAGCGCGTCTACTCGCGCGCGCAGCTGCTCGACCACGTATGGGGCGGCAGCGTCTACGTCGAGGAGCGTACCGTCGACGTGCACATCCGCCGCCTGCGCAAGACCCTCGAACCGTGGAAGCTGGACGAGCTGATACAGACCGTCCGCGGTGCTGGCTACCGCTTCTCCACCAGCACCTGACCGGGCGACGGGATGGCTCGACCGACGCAACCCGCATGGTTGTCTCCGCTGCTCCTCGCCGCCGGTCTCGCCGCCGGTGCATGGCTCGGTGCGCTGGCGGGACATGCCGCGATCGGTCTTGCCATCGTCGCAGTGACGGAAATCGTCCTGCTGCTGTCGCGTCTCCGTCATCTGACGAACGCCAACATAATGCCCATGTCCGCCCCCAGCCCGCTTCGCCACGATCGATTCATGCGCCGCTCGCGCCGGCTCGCCAGCAGCCTGCACGACCTTCGTCACGCCGCCGCCAACCTGCCTGACGCGCTGGTGCTGCTCGACCAGAACTACGGTATCCGCTGGTTCAACCACGCGGCCGAGAGCCTGCTCGGCCTGCGTCGACCGATTGATCGCGGCATGCCGTTGAGCGAACGGCTGCGCGGCTCGGAACTGGCCAACTGGCTGCAGGTCGACACCAGCGAACCGCTCGGCGACATCGCCGCCCCCGGTCAGCCCAGCCGCCACATCAACGTCACCATGCTGCCGTTCGGCAATCGCCAGCACCTGCTGCTGGCCCGCGACATCAGCCATCTGACCCGGCTGGAACAGATCCGCCGCGACTTCGTGGCCAACGTATCGCACGAACTGCGTACGCCGCTGACCGTCATCCACGGCTACCTCGAACTGCTCGACCCGGACGACGTTCCCGAACTCGCTCCGGTGCTGGGCGAAATGCGCACGCAGTCCAAGCGCATGGGCCAGATCGTGGAAGACCTGCTGACCCTGTCGCGACTGGAGACGCAGGACCACGTGGTGGACGAACGCGTGCCGATGGCACCGCTGCTGGCAACGTTGCGCAAGGAAGCGGAGGCGCTCAGCAAGGGCCGCCACCGCATCGTGGTCGAGGACCTCACCCACATGGATCTTGTCGGCTCGCAGAAGGACCTGCACAGCGCCCTCTCGAACCTGGTCAGCAATGCCGTGCGCTACACGCCTACCGACGGCTGCATCACCGTCCGCTGGGAATGCCTGCCCGACGGCGATGCCATCTACTCGGTCAGCGACACCGGCTTCGGCATCCCGGCCAGCCATCTCGCCCGGCTCACCGAACGCTTCTACCGTGTCTCGTCCAGCCGTTCGCGCGAGACCGGCGGTACAGGCCTTGGCCTGTCGATCGTCAAGCACGTGCTGAACCTGCACCAGGCGCAGCTGGAAATCAGCAGCAGCCCGGGCGAAGGCTCCACCTTCGCCTGCCGTTTCGGCCGTGCCCGCCTGCTCCCGCGGGAAGACGCACCCGCCGGCCTGAATGCCGCCAGCTCCAACGGCGGAAACTGACGCTTTCCACCCTCCAGAGGCGCCCGATATGCCGGGCGACGTGCACGTCATCACGGCATGGGCGAGAATGTCACGATGCCACGTCCCGCCCCATCGCCACCGACCCTGCCCGACCCCACCGCCGCCGAGTTCTACCTGAACCGCGAACTGGCCGCGCTGGAATTCAATTTTCGCGTGCTCAGCCAGGCGCAGGACCCCCGGGTTCCGCTGCTGGAGCGGCTGCGCTACCTGAGCATCGTGGCCAACAATCTCGACGAGTTCTTCGAGGTGCGGGTGGCCGTGCTCAAGCACCACCACAGCTACGGCACGGTGGCACCGGGACCGGACGGCCTGAGCTCCGCCGAGACCCTCGCCCGCATTCGCCAGCGCGTGCTCGATCTGGTCGGCGCCCAGTACGCCACCTGGCACGAACAGCTGCGCCCGGCATTGGATACCGAAGGCATCCACTTCCTTACCCGCGCGCAGTGGAGCGATCGCCAGCGCCGCTGGCTGCGCGGCTACTTCGAGAACGAGGTGCTGCCGGTGCTGTCGCCGCTGGGCCTCGACCCGGTGCACCCCTTCCCGCGCATCCTCAACAAGACGTTGAACATCGCCGTGGTGCTGCACGGCCGCGACGCGTTCGGCCACGAAGGCCACATGGCGCTGGTGCGCGCGCCGCGCTCGCTGCCGCGGATCATCCGCCTGCCCGACGAGGTGTGCGGTCCCGGCGAGCACTTCGTGTTCCTCGCCGAACTGCTGCAGGCCTTCGCCGACCTGATGTTCCCGGGCCTGGAAGTCGCCGGTTCCTACCAGTTCCGCGTCACCCGCAACAGCGAGCTGATGGTCGAAGAGGCCGAGGTGGACAATCTCGCCCGCGCTCTGAGCGAGGAGCTGCTTGGCCGCGGCTACGCGCGCCCGGTGCGGCTGGAGATCGGCAACGACTGTCCGCAGTCGATCGTGTCGATGCTGATCGCCAACTTCGAGCTGGAGGAGACCGACGTCTACCGCTGCAACGGCCCGGTCAACATCATCCGCGCCGGCTCGATCTACGGCCAGTTGGACCGCCCCGCACTGAAGTTTCCGCGCTTCACGCCGCGCATGCCGGCCGGGCTGGACCCGGAAAGCAACACGTTCGATGTGCTGCGCCAGCACGACATCCTGCTGCACCATCCCTACGAGTCGTTCGGCGCGGTGGTCGACCTGCTGCGCCAGGCCGCGCAGGACCCGGACGTGCTGGCGATCAAGCAGACGCTCTACCGTGCCGACGCGGACACGCCACTGGTCGACCTGCTGGTGGAGGCTTCGCGCAACGGCAAGGACGTCACCGTGGTGATCGAGCTGCGCGCGCGCTTCAACGAAGAGGCCAACATCCGCCTGGCGACCCAGCTGCAGGAAGCCGGCGTCCAGGTGGTGTACGGCGTGGTCGGCTACAAGACCCACGCCAAGATGATGCTGATCGTGCGCCGCGAACACGGCGCGCTGCGGCGCTATGTGCACCTGTCCACCGGCAACTACCACCAGGCCAACAGCCGCGTGTATACCGACATCGGCCTGATGTCGGCGCAGCCGGATATCGGCGAGGACATTCACAAGGTGTTCCAGCAGCTGTCCGGGCTGGGCCCCCAGATCAAGCTGAAGCGGCTGCTGCATTCGCCCTTCACGCTCTACACCAGCGTGGTGGCGAAGATCGAGCGCGAGACCGCCCACGCCCGCGCCGGCAAGCCCGCGCGCATCGTCGCCAAGCTCAATGCCCTGAACGAGGCCCACGTGGTCGAGGCGCTGTACCGGGCCTCGCAGGCGGGCGTGGAGATCGACCTGATCGTTCGTGGCGGCTGCACCTTGCGCCCGGGTCTGCCCGGCCTGTCCGAGCGGGTACGCGTGCGTTCCATCGTCGGGCGCTTCCTCGAACATAGCCGCGTGTACTGGTTCGCCAACGACGGCGATGCCGAGGTCTACTGCGCCAGCGCCGACTGGATGGAACGCAACCTGCTGCGCCGGATCGAGGTGGCCTTCCCCATTCTCGATCCCGCGCTGGCCCAGCGCGTGTACGAGGAAACCCTCGCGATCTACCTCACCGACAACACCCACGCCTGGCTGCTGGGTGCCGATGGCCACTACACCCGTGCCGAACAGGGCGGCGCGGAGCCACACGACGCACAACAGACCCTGCTGGACAAGCTTTGCCCATGAGGGCGGCTATCCGGCATGATCGGGCGGGCGGCCTTCGCCGCCGAGAGCAAGGAACCCACGCTTGAGCCAGAGCGACGCCACCCCGATCCACAATGGCGAGCTGATCGCCGCCGTGGACATGGGCTCGAACAGCTTCCACCTGATCGTCGCACGTGTCGAACACGGCGAACCGCGCGTCATCGACCGCCTGCGCGACAACGTGCGCATGGCCGCCGGGCTGCGCGCCGACGGCACCCTCGACCCGGCCAGGCGCATGCTGGCGCTGGAGTGCCTGGCGCGCTTCGGCCAACGGATCGCCGGCATTCCCAGCAGTCATATCCGCGCGGTAGCCACCAACGCGGTGCGTCAGCTGGCCACGCCGCAGACCTTCCTCGGCGCCGCCGAAGCCGCCCTGGGGCACCCGGTAGAGGTCGTGTCAGGCCGTGAGGAAGGTCGCCTGATCTTCCTCGGTGCCGCCCATGGACTGCCCGTCTCGCGCGAACCGCGACTGGTGATCGACGTGGGCGGCGGCAGCACCGAATTCATCATCGGACGCGCCCTCGCACCGCTGCAGACCGAAAGCGTGCAGGCCGGCTGCATCGCCTCCACCCAGCGCTTCTTTCCCGGCGGCAAGCTGACCCGCAAGCGCTGGCAGCGTGCCAACAACGAACTGGGCGTGCTGTTGCAACAGTTCGCCGAGGACTACCGCGAGATGGGCTGGCTGGACGCCTACGGCTCGTCCGGCAGTGCCAAGGCGATCGGCGCCACCGTACAAGCAATGAAGCTCGGCGACGACGGCATCACCGCCGCGGCGCTGGCGACCCTGCGCGATGCGATGCTGGAACAGGGCCAGATCAGCTCGCTCAAGCTGCCCGGACTCGCCGAGGATCGTGCACCGGTCATCGCCGGCGCCGTGGCGATCTTCGAGGCAGCGTTCGAGGCGCTGGGCATCGAGCGCATGCGCGTGTGCGAGAACTCGATGCGCGAGGGCCTGCTGTGGGACCTGCTCGGCCGCGCTGGCGGCAGTGACCCGCGCACGTCGAGCATCGACGCCCTGGCAAGCCGCTATGGCGTGGACCGCGCGCAGGCCCGGCGCGTCGAGTCGACCGCGCTGGCCCTGTTCGACCAGGTGGCCGGTAACTGGGGGCTGGACAGCGAGGCGCGCGAATGGCTTTCCTGGTCGGCCCGCGTACATGAAATCGGACTGGCCATCGCCCACAGCCAGCATCACAAGCACGGCGCCTACATTCTCCGCCATGCCGACATGGCCGGCTTTTCGCGCCAGGAGCAGCAACTGCTGGCGACCATCGTGGAATCGCACCGGCGCAAGCCCGACAAGGCCGCCTTCACTGCCCTACCGCTGCGCTATCGCCAGCTGGCCCGGCACATCACCGCGCTGTTGCGGCTGGCCGTGCTGTTGCGCAGGGCCCGCCGACCCGAGGCACTGCCGCCGCTGCGGCTGTCCGCCACCCACCAGCAGCTGCGCCTGCAGCTGCCGGGCGACTGGCTGGCGCAACACCCGCTGACCGAAGCCGACCTGGGCCAGGAAGTGGCGCCGATGGGCGAGCTCGGGCTGGCGCTGGACGTGCTCCGGGCCTGAGCTTCGCCGCATCGGCCATCGCGCACTAGAGCCGTATTCACCCGCTCCGCGTATGATGGGCGGATATCCCAGCCGCCCGCTTCGCCATGCACAAGTTCCTGCTTGCCTCCCTGCTCCTGCTGTCGCTGCCCGCCCTGGCCGCCA
>Ga0207433_10012009_pt1 | contig 13058 bp, 10 predicted proteins | sample YelNatPaOPGAMG01_FD_187559 | JGI IMG/M metagenome (GOLD analysis project Ga0207433, IMG submission 187559) | Hot spring thermophilic microbial communities from Obsidian Pool, Yellowstone National Park, USA - OP-RAMG-01 (SPAdes) (version 3) | ecosystem: Environmental > Aquatic > Thermal springs... | reverse complement strand
ACAATTTTGCCTTTTTTGGCACAGTCTTGAGTGTTTTTTTACTATGGCTTCTGCCTATCCATAATTACCTTATTATAGCAGTATTTTTTGCATTATGGTTGTCTTTGTCTAAGTTTAACCTAAACCTAAACCCTTTTTACCTTAAGGTAATAATTGTGCTTGGCGCAGTTGTTATACTTAGTATTGAATTGTTTGGTTACTTGTTTATTAAAGACTCAAATTATTTATCATTGCTAATTTTTGTAGTTTCTGTAATTATATTTATCAATGTTTTATCTAAACATTACAAAATTGAGCCACTCTGGCTTATTGTAGCGTTAATGATTTGTTTGAAAGCAAGTTATAGTATGATTATTATACCATACAAGGCTAGTTATTTACCAGATGTATCAGCTTATGGACACAGTATAGCAAATATTATTTTGAAAAATAAAGCAAAATATGTTATGAGTAATAACGTGCATTTAGATTTATTGTATTATGTCGAAAAAACTTCAAATTTCCCCATAAACATACCTCAAAAAGGCAGAGGTGTGCTTATAACTCAAGATAAAGACATACTTAAAAAAGTATACGGTAGTGAGTTTAGCCCATACGGTGTATTTTTTGTTGGTGAGTATTAAAAATATATAGGAGGGACATTATGGCATTAGACGAAAGGATTATTTCTAGAGCAATTATTGAGCGCTATTACCAAAAGCTGCTATCAAACATTGATTGCGATTGTGCAATTGTAGGTGGAGGTCCAGCAGGTTTGGTTTGTGGCCATGAGCTAGCAAAAAAAGGTTTAAAGGTGACTTTGTTTGATAAAAGATTATCCGTTGGTGGTGGTATGTGGGGCGGTGCAATGATGTTCAATGAGGTAGTTGTCCAAGAAGAAGGCAAACTGATATTAGATGAGTTTGATGTTGATACCAAGCTTTTTGAGCCAAATTACTATACAGCAGATTCTATTGAAGCTATTACAACACTTATATCAAAAACTGTCAAAGCAGGCGTAAAGATTTTTAACGGCATTGAAATAGAAGATGTTGTGTTAAAAAAAGTTGACGGAGAATATAGGGTAGGCGGTGTTGTGATAAATTGGACAACCGTTAATATGGCGCATTTGCCCGTTGATCCTATTGTCATAAGCTCTACTTTTACTGTAGATGCTACAGGACATGATGCTCACCTTGCAGAAACGCTTGTAAGAAAAGGTGGCGTAAAACTAAATACAGACTCAGGCGATGTCATTGGTGAAAAACCTATGTGGGCACAAGTAGGAGAGCAAGATACAGTTAATCATACAAAAGAAGTATTTAGCGGTCTTTATGTGTGCGGTATGGCGGCAAATGCAGTAAGCGGTGCGCATAGAATGGGGCCAATATTTGGTGGTATGTTAAATTCTGGCAAGAAATGCGCTCAGTTGATATTGGAAAAATGGAGCAAAAAATGAAAGTTGACGATAGTATATTTAGAGAATATGACATAAGGGGTATTGTAGGTGAAAATTTAGATGAACAATTTGCCTGTCAGCTTGGACAAGCTTTTGCAATTCATCTAAAAAAAGCTTTAGGTAAAGAAAATTTAACAGTAAGCATAGGCTACGATGCAAGGCTAAGTTCAAAGGACCTATTTAGTGCTTTATGCTATGGTTTTAACACACAAAGCGTAAAAGTAATAGATATAGGTCTTGTTGCTACACCTGTTGCTTATTTTTCTCTATTTAATTTAGATATTGATGGTGGTATTATGATAACCGCTTCACACAACCCACCTCAATACAATGGTTTTAAGCTAAGCGTAGGGAAAAACACGATTTTTGGTGAAGAAATCCAAACAATTAAAGAAATAATGAAACAAACGAAAAAATTACCTATAAAAGAACCAGAATTTGTAACTTACAATATAATTAAAGATTACAATGAATATATAATAAACCAATTTAAAGATTTGAAAACCTACACAAATAAGCCCAAAGTTGTACTAGATGCAGGCAATGGCACAGGTGGTTTTATTGCTTACCCTATATTAAAAGAGTTGGGTTTTGAAGTAATTGGACTCTATATTGAACCAGATGGCACATTTCCAAACCACCACCCAGATCCGACCGTTGAAGAAAATTTAAAAGAACTTAAAAAAACCCTTAGAGAAAAATCTTATGATATAGGCATAGGCTATGATGGAGATGCAGATAGAATTGGCGTTGTATTAAAAAATAATGACACGCTTTATGGGGATCAGTTATTGTTGCTTTTTGCTCAAGATATATTGAAAGAACACAAAGGTGCAAAAATTGTAGGAGAGGTTAAATGCTCTCAAGTGCTTTACGACAAAATATCTGAATTTGGCGGTAAAGCTATAATGTGGAAAGCTGGTCACTCACTGATTAAAGCCAAAATGAAAGAAGAAAAAGCTCTGCTTGGTGGCGAAATGAGCGGCCATATATTTTTTGCCGATAGATATTTTGGCTATGATGATGCAATATATGTATCCTTGCGACTTCTTGAGATTTTAACTAAAGAACGCATAAACTTAGAAGAATGGAAAAATAATTTACCGAAAACTTTTAATACACCAGAAATTAGAATAGATTGTCCGGAAGATAAAAAAGTGCTTGTTACTCAAGAAATTGAGAATTACTACATAAAAAATAAAGAAAAGTATTCCATTACAGACATAATAACTATAGACGGTATAAGATTCAACACTAAAGACGGTTGGGGGCTTGTAAGATCAAGCAATACACAGCCTGCGCTTGTGCTTAGGTTTGAAGCAAATAGCACAGAAAATTTAGAAAAGTTAAAAAATGATACGTTAAATTTAGTTAACAAAACAATTTCGTCAGCATAAATGCTAAAAAAGCAAGATTTTACTTACTATCTAGGCTGGCTTACTCTAGCCTTTTTGGGTATATCAATTATATCAGGTATAGCTTTGCTTTTTAGGTATGATCCTACTACATTTCAAAAAGCTCAAGACAGTATGTTTTTAATTAGTGATGCATACAGGTTTGGTTGGTTAATCCGCAATGCACACTTTTATTCCAGTGAGTTATTTTTTATTTTTTTACTCATTCATACAGTATGGCATGTATATTTAGATGATTATAAGGATAAAAAGTATATTTACTGGTTAGCGCTTGTTGCTATTATTGTGGTTGCTTTTTTTGAAATGTTTACTGGGTTTGTATTAAAAGCAAACAATGAAGGCGATTCTGCATCGCTTATAATGCAACATATAATATTGTCAATACCGTTTTTTGGCCAGTATATAGTAAGTTTGTTTTACTCCCAAGAGTACCCATCTATATACTTTTACTTTTATCATATATGTATTTTGCCTTTCATATTGATTTTGCTTAATTATTACCACATAAAACGTATGTTTACAAATTTTGAGAATACTTTGATAGCCTTTTTTGCAACAATTTTTCTTAGCGTTTTTTTTAGTTTAAGTGCGCCATACGATATAGTATCTAGTGCAAAACACCCAATCATTTGGGGCCCGTGGTTTTTTTGGCCAATACAGTGGAGTTTGTTTTATATAGCACCGTTTATCGCTGGTATTATTTTGCCAATTCTAGGACTATCAACGCTTGCATGGTTGCCAAACCCAAGATTTTATTTTTTAAAGAGAGTTTTTTTAGTCGGCATTGTTTTGTATTTTGTAATTATTTTTTATATAATGCTATTTAGATGAAAAGAGGTATAGTTTTACTCATTGTATTTAGTATATTAGTTTTATTTTTTGCGATATACAAGCAAAATCTAAAACCAAAAGTTAATCCACAGAAAGAATCGTGCTTTGTATGTCATAAGGATATTCATATGGATACAGCCCATCCAGTAGATCAGATAGGTTGTATTGTATGTCATCATGGAAACCCATACACTACAAATGAAGCTCAAGCACATAAAGGACTGATTAAAAACCCAGCAGACCTAAGGTATGCCGCAGAAACTTGTGGCAAATGTCACAAAGAGCAGGTTGAACAGGTAGAAACATCCCTTATGGCGACAAACAGAGGCATAATTTCTGCAGTTTTGCACAAATTTGGCTATACTGATAAGCTTTCAAGCGATATTACGGTTAAAGATTTATACGAAGGCAAATATAAAGAAAATAAAGCTATACAATATTACGAAAAAAACTGCGGTGCTTGCCATTTATACAAACCTTATGGACAGGGTCCTACAAAAGAAATACAAGAGCGCGGTGGAGGCTGTCTTGATTGTCACGCCACATGGGTTAAGGGTAACCCGCATGTAGAGTTAACTACACATATAAGTGATGCAACATGTGTAAAATGCCATAATAGATCGGGCAGAATTGGTTTGTCATACTTTGGCCACTATGAGACAGAAGAATATGGTACGCCATTTATGGACGGTGGTCCTTCACATTACAATATTTTGGGTAGCCCAGATAGGTATTATCTGGATTTGCCACCAGATGTTCATTACGCAAAAGCACATATGAGTTGTATTGATTGCCACACTATGTCTGATACTATGGGGCTTGGTTTGCATTATAAAAACATGACCCAACAGGTAGGTATAACTTGCAAAGATTGTCATGAACCGCATTTTGTGCAGGTACCACCCAATTCTTTAGCTTTGAAACTAGCTTTTTTAAATGGGAAAGTGCCGCTTAAAGCAGGTGATTTTGCAGCTATTGAAGAGCGCACAGGACAAATTATATACAATGTACAACAAATCGATGGTAAAGCGATGTTTTTTAGCAAAGAAACAGGTAAAGCCATACCTATACCGCTTGTAAATAATAAACCATACCATACATTTACTGGCCACAAAGACCTATCATGCCAAGCATGCCATTCTGATTGGGCTCCGCAGTGTTATGGTTGTCATATTGTCAATTTTGAAGGCTTAAAACAGCTTAACTGGATAAAGTATAAAGATACACCCGGTGCTTATGCTGAATTAAATAGCTATGTACGATTTGAAACGCCTCAGCTTGCATTTGATCCACACGGTAAGGTTATGCCTGTTGAGCCAGGTTGTCAGGACTTTATTACTATTTTTAATAAAGACTTCAAGTTTGTAAAAAGCATTCGAGGTTTAAGCGTTGCAACAATTGATCCTCATACGACACAATTGCAATCTAGAAGCTGTGAAGATTGTCACCATGACCCACGCACGATGGGTTTTGGTACTGGAAATTTGAGTTTTAATCCCTATACAAAGCAATTTAAATTTTCACCAACATTTGATTCAAAAGCAAGTGGTTTAGGTGATGTACCTCTTGATATGATAGTAAACGAACACGGTAAACAAATGCAGAGTTTTCCAATAAAAGGCGAAAGGGCTTTCAATAAAGATGAACTTATAAAAATTTACGAAGTTGGTCAGTGTATAGTTTGCCACAAAAGTTACGATGATCCTATATATCGCGATTTTTCAAAAAGCTATAAATTGTTTTTAGAACATAAAACACCTTGCAATATTAAATGAATTTTATTACAATTTAGTAAAGTTTGTTTTTGGAGTTAATATATGGGTATGTTTGAAGGTGTTGTTTTTTTTGGGTTGATGTGGTTAGTAGTAGCTGTTTTATGGTTAGTAGCTTTAGTTGATATACTTAAAAGTGAGTTTAAAGACGGTTTAACTAAAGTTATATGGTTGATTCTTGTTATTTTTCTGCCATTTCTGGGTTCCATTTTATACTTTTTTATTGGCAGGGATCAAAAAATTAGAAATGATTAGTTTTTCTTTGACAAATCAATATAAACTAATTAAACTAGTAAAAGTTTATCCAATAAAAGGAGGTTTTATGACAAAGAACGAGTTTGTAAAAGTATTGGCTAAAAAAACCAATATTTCTCAGGAGAAAGCAAAAGAATTTTTGGATGCTACACTATCTACAATAGTAGAAACGCTAAAATCTGGCGACAGCGTATTATTTACTGGTTTTGGTAGCTTTTATGTATCAAACAGAGCTCAAAGAAAAGGCAGAAACCCTCAAACAGGTGAAGCTATTACGATTCCTGCTTTTAAACTACCTGCATTTAAAGTAGGTGCCGTATTTAAAGAAGAAATAAACAAACAGGAAAAGCCAGCCCCTAAGGGCAAAAAAAAGTAATATTTAAAAATCCCTCAAAGTTGAGTTTGTTTAACCCCGCCAGTTATATTTTTGTATTACTGGCGGGGTTTTTGGTATTACATTTTAACCTGCACTATTACGCCGTGGACTTTATTGGATGGTAATCTGTGAAATTTTATAAAGTTTGGTGAGACTTTTTTTATTAAAGCAAAAATTTTCCAAATAATATTTTCTGTAATAATGTCCTCTACACCATAAAACATAACGGTTGGTTTGATTTTTGCATCTTCAAAAATTTTTCCTAGATTTACAATTTCCATGTAGCCTGCTTTTATTTCAAGAATTTTTAAGCCTTTTGCTAGATCCTCGCCAAACGCATAAACTACACTAAATGGATGGCTAGAAGTTTTTTGTGTAACAAAAATATTTGTTTCGTAGATAATACCATTATCTAACATAGTGTTTACAATATAAGGTGGTACTTTTTGTATGTTTCTTGTAAAAAATACTGCCACACCATTTAATTTTGGTTTGTTTTCATAGGATTCCTCGTAGGCTTTTAAAAAATCTTTCATGTCTATTGATTTTAGCGATCCATACAATCTTTTTTGGCCTTGTGTGAAAATAAGTATTACTGTAAGAGGTATCATAGCAATAAATACTGTGAGATACGCACCATGCGGTATTTTGTAGTAAAGGTTTGAAGCAAAGTAAAAGCTTGTTATTATAAAAACAAAAGCGGAAGCTGCCATTTTTATTTTAAGATTTTTCTTATGGAATATCCAAATAAGAAAAACCGCTGTAATTAGCATTGTGCCGTTAACAGCAAAGCCATAAGCTGCTGCTAGATTATCTGATGTTTGAAAGTGCCACATTACATAAAGCACGGCAAACATCAGCAGCCAGTTAACAAAATTTATATAAATTTGAGAGCGCAATTTATCGGATGTATGATCAATTTTTAGCATAGGAAATATATGAGTAACTATTCCTTGATAAACAATCGAAAAAACCCCGCTAATCATAGCTTGTGAAGCAATGATTGTTGCTAAGATGCTGAGGATCAAAAAAGGAATGTAAAATATACTTGTTTGAGAAAATACCATACTAAAGAGCACGCTTGAGCCTGTTGAATGATGTGTAACCGCATAGGCGGCTTGGCCTAAATAGCTCAAAATTAGAACGCTAAATACAAAATACCATGCGTTAACAATGGGTTTTTTACCCAAATGGCCCATATCAGCATACAATGCTTCGCCCCCTGTTGCACACAGTATGACATCAGAAAGCACAACAAATCCTTTAAACCCATCTCTAATAAAAAAATCAATGGCATAATAAGGATTAATTGCTTTTAATACTTGAGGGTAGTGGAAAATGGAAAACAAACCGCTTATTCCTAAACTGATAAACCAAATAATCATAATTGGACCAAAATAGCTTGCTACTTTTTCTGTGCCTTTTTTTTGCAAAACAAATAAGCCAATTGTTATAATGCTTGCAATCAAAAGTAAAACTACATTTGATAGTTGAGAAAATTTGGGCACCAATGTTAAACCTTCAACGGCGCTTAAGATAGATATAGCAGGCGTAATGACGCCATCGCCCATTAAAAACGATATACCAATATAAGAAAGAACCGTCACAAAAGCAATAGCGCGAGTAGATTTTAAAGTTGGCACAAGCACTTCTTTTAAAACGGTTGTGCCACCTTCGCCTCTTTTGCTTATGCTCATTGCAAGCCATACATACTCTACGCTAACAAGCAAAATTAATGTCCATAAAACGAGTGAAACAACACCCATAATATTTTCTTTTGTAGGCTTTGTTAAAATAAACACTACAGCCAGTGTATAAATAGGGCTTGTGCCAATATCTCCAAAAACAAGCCCCATTGCCTTTATTGTGCTTTTTAGCTTCTCTGAGTTTAGATTAAGCATTGGATGATAGCTCTTGTAATTTTGATAAAATTTGGTTGTAACTTTGAATTAAACCTAAGCCTTTATAACATAGCGCTATTTTCATAAGCAGTTTTATTTTATCTTGCGTTATTTGCAAGTGCGATTCATAAAGCGATAAAGCTTTTTCGTACTCGCCAAACTCATAGTACAAATCCCCTAAGTTTTCTCCAATTTCATCTTTTAAGGTAGGGTTTAAACTGAGGGCAGTTTCAAGGGCTTCTTTGGCTTTATCGTATATTTCTTTAGACATATAAATCTTAGCTAGTGCAATGTAAACAAATGGATGGTAGGGTAGCAGGATTTTTGCTTGATTGAGGAACACTAAAGCTTTATCAAACTCATTTTTGTCTATTAAAATGCTCCCCATTAAAAATAGCGCATCGCCAAAAGCAGGGTATTTGTTGTTTAGGTCTTCAAGCACGCTGTAGGCTTGCTCAATGTTGTTTTGTTTCAATAATTCTATGGCTTTATCGTATTCTGGTATAGAGCCTTCGATTTTAAGCTGTTCTCTAATCACTTTTTGTCGCTCTTGCATTGTCTGCATATTTTCTAAATCGTTTATCATATTGAGCCATTGCTTGACCTGTTTGTCATTGGGATCGTAATCTTTTGCTCTTTCTATGAGTCTTTTTGCCGTTATAAAATCGTTTCTGTTTAAAATGGCATCTTTTGCAAGTATTAGGTGCGAGACAATCTTGTATTTTTCGACAGCAAGCTCGTTTTTGGCTAACTCAAAATCCGGGTCAAGTTCAATGGCTCTTTCAAACAGCTCAACAGCTTGTTTATGAAAGTATCTGTAGTTAGACAAAAGCTTGGCTTTGGCAAATATGAGTTTTGGGTTTTTTGTTATATCAATTTTATCAAGTATCTCAAGACCAAAGTATGTATCTCCAAAATCATAGCAAGTCATAAGCAACTCAAATAATTTATCGCTGTTTTTTGTGTTTTCATCAAACTTTTGTAAAAAATCATTTTTTAGTTCAAGATAACGAATTGTTTTTTTAACAAGCTCAAGTAGGCTTTGCGTGTGTTGTTTTACAAGCTCAAAGTATTTATTGGATTGCTCTAATCTTTTTTCTATGTTTTGGTTTTCTATGTCTGTTTCTTCTTTAAAGTAATTGTAAAATTCTTGGAAATAGAAAAAAAACACAAATTTAGTCATTATAGGGTTTGTGTAGAGTTCATTGTTTATTTTGTTTGATTCTTCAACCTTTAAACGGATTTTTTCAATATCATTATATTTTGCGTATGTCTTTTGTATAACTTGGTTTATCTTTAGAGCCCTATCGGCTTTATGTATGGCTTGATTCATCTGTGTAAGCACATTTTTTAATTTTTTAATCCACTTTGACAAAGAGGGCTTTTTGCTAAACTGGATTGCAAAGCTTGTGTTTTTTTTGATTGTTTTTGCTACTTTTTCAAGTGTTTTAATTTCAGTATTTTCAATGTAGGCACCCCCCCCTGTTGCATTTACCACTTGCTTACCGTTTGATGTTAAAAATTTAGCGATTTCTGACATAATGGTGAGTCCTGAGTATAGGTTTTCGTCTGTAGGAACTTTTTCTTCATAATTGCCTTTTACCCAAATGAGTTTTTCTGGTAGGCCTTGCGGGAGTATTGTACCTTTTGCGTGATGCTCTAGCTTTGTATATGCCCAATCTTGTCCTACAAAAACAATAGGGTTTGCTCCTAAAATGTAAGCTGTATTTACAGCCAAATGCGTTACAGCATTTATCGGAAATACCTCGTAGTTTGGTTTTATATCAAGTAATTCTAAAAAAGAGTTTTCTTCTGTTTTATAGATCTTGTTTTTGAATAATTTAGGTATCTGGTAAAATATAGCAGGTTCAAACACAAAAAGGCTTTCAAAAGCCTTGTCGTTTTTCATTAAAGGAGAATATTTTTCAAGTGTAACCTGCTGATAGTCAAGGCCACATATAATATCAGCTTTTATGTTGTTTTGCTCTAAAACATTTATAACTGAATCTACAGCTATAATAATAAATTTATTGCGGTATTTTTTGATTGCTTCTATATCATTTGAAAGCGATGGGCCAGATGCTACAATAAGAACGGGCTTATCCTTAGCTTTGTCTTTTAAAAAATCCAGACCCTGACCAAGTGCTACATCTGATATATTTTTAACCATATTTTCGATGATGTATTGTGATTTTAACAAAAGTGTGTTGCGATTTAGAACAACTGGCGTGTAGAGTTTTTGTATGATTTCTTCTATTTTTTTAGCTTTTTGTAGATCTGAAAGGGAATTTGTTATTACAATGAGATTTCCAAAGTTAAATTTTCCGGCAAATAAATTAAAAGTAGCTGTTATTGTATTTTCTATTTCTTCTTCTTTGTTTGCAAAGAAAAAGAAATTGTCGTGTTTAAAGCACTCTGATACATCAATATTATCAAGCACATACTTTAGATGTTCTAAATCTGTTTCGTAGCATATAATTGTATTATTTGGAAAGTCTTCGATGAGGTTTTTTGCTATTTTTGCATTTCCAAAACCAATAAGCACAAGTACATCTTCTTTTTTTGCATTGGGCTTTATGTATTCTTCTGTATTGTTTTCAAGCGGTTTTGGTTCAATATGCTCAAGCAGGTTTTTTAGATATGATCCTTTTTGGTTAATGACAGATGCGTTCTTTTCTAACATTTTAACTCCTTGTCTTTATTATAAGATATTCTATTGAAAAAATCTCTTTTTTCAAGTTGCTTGCAAAATTTATATTTTTTGCTAAAAATATAATTATGATAAAAGTTTTGTCTGGAAACGAAGCAATAGCGCACGCGCTTTTAGAAAACAATGTAAGGTTTGTAAGTGCATATCCTGGCACACCCTCAAGTGAGATACTAACTACAGCGTTAAAAATTAAATCAAAGTATAATTTAAATGCTTATATTGAGTGGTCAATAAACGAAAAAGTTGCATTAGAAGAAGCTTTAAGTGCAAGTTTCGCTTGCGTTGACTCAGCGTTTTTTTGTAAGCAAGTGGGGCTCAATGTGGCACTTGATCCTCTAATGAGTGCCGCACTTACTGGAACAAACGCAGCTTTTTTGGTTGTTGTGGCCGATGATCCAGGCCCTTATTCTTCTCAAACAGAACAAGATTCACGATTTTTGGCTTTTTTTGCTAAAATCCCCGTTTTTGACCCTTCGGATATTAAAGAAGCTTACGATTTTACAAAGAAGGCGCTGAATTTAAGCATACAGTACCAACTGCCTGTAATGTTAAGGACTACAACGCGTATCTCACATGGCAGACAAAATATAGATATAAAAGAAAAAATTGAAGATATTGAACTAAATGCAAATTTTGAAAAAGACCCATCGCGTTTTGCTGCTACGCCAAAGTTAAGGTATATACTGCACAAAAAACTAAATGAAAAGCTCTATTCTATAGCATCAAAAAATACATTAAAATTTGATTTTTCTGGCAAAAATCTCATTATTTCAAGCGGTTTAGTTTACAGTAACCTATATGAACTCATTTTAGAGCATCATTTAGAAGATAAAGTTACACTTGCAAAGGCAGATATGCCATATCCATTGCCCAATATTGATTTAAAAGGTTTTGAGAGGACTATAGCAGTAGAAGAAACTTATCCTTTAATTGAGCTACAGTTAAACACGCAAGGCAGAAGAAACAACTTAGTACCCAAAGAAGGCGAGCTTACTTTTGATGTGTGTGAAAAAATTTTGTACAATATTGGAGTTTTAAAATCATTTACACCCGTTAGTGTTGATTTTAAAGACAAACCACCCTCGTTGTGCCCAGGTTGTGCGCACAGAAGCGCTTTTTTCGCAATCAAACAAGTTTACAAGGATGCTATTTTTAGCGGGGACATTGGTTGCTACACGCTTGGTGTAAATTTAGGTGTAACAGATACAGTTTTCTGTATGGGGGCAAGTGTTTCTTTTGCTTTTGGCTTTAACAAAGCATTTAACCTTTCTGCAAAAAAACAGCATATTGTAGCTATTATTGGTGATTCAACTTTTTTTCATACAGGTTTGCCTGCATTGATTGATTCTATTCATAATAAAGCGGCCTTTTTACTTGTAATACTTGATAACTCTATCGTAGCAATGACCGGCAATCAAAAAACGCTCTCTAGTCCAACTGATTCGCTTGGTTACAATGCAAAGTCAATCAGTATTGAAAAAATCATTCAAAGCTTAGGCGTAGGTTTTTTGGAGATTATAGACCCATACGATTATAAAAAAAGCATCGAAACACTAATTGCATCAAAGCGCTACATTGATCAAAACCAGGAAATTGCCGTTATAATTTTTAGGCATTTATGCGTAAATACAGAAGAAGGACTTAAAAATAACCCAGTTGCAAAAATTTTTGTAGATGATAATTGCAAAGGTTGCAAACTATGTATTGATGAGTTTGAGTGCCAATCGCTTATATTTAATGAACAAACCCAAAAAGTTGAGATAGATAGAAAAACCTGCATTGACTGCGCACAGTGTATTTATGCTTGCCCATTTAATTCTATTGGTGTATTAAAATGAAGATTGTACTGCTTGGCAGAGGCGGCGAGGGCGTTTTGTACCTCTCAAGGCTCATTATAAAGTTATTTGAGGATAAAAGTATCCTTTCTAGTGAAATCCACGGTATGGCAAAAAAAGGCGGGCTTGTTGAGGTACACTTAAAAATTGGCAATTACAAAAGCCCTATTATTGGGTATAACAAAGCAGATTTGGTTGTGTTGTTAAATAATTTTTTTGAAAAGCTAGGGTCTGCGTACTCGAAAAATGTTATAGGCCTTAGTGATGATGAATTAGCATACATAACAAAAACTAACCCCAAAATGCTCAATATTTATATGTTTGGCAAATTAGCAAAAAGGCTAAATATTGATTATAAAAAAGCACTAAGCTTGATTGACCAAAAAAACCATGAATTTTTTAACAAGGGGTACAATAATGATATTCAATGAGCACTATGAGACTATGCCTCAAGAAGAACTTAAAAAACTTCAACTCAACCGCTTAAAGCAAACGCTTTCTTTGATAAAGAACTCTAACTCTGCG
>Ga0207433_10012006_pt1 | contig 13061 bp, 15 predicted proteins | sample YelNatPaOPGAMG01_FD_187559 | JGI IMG/M metagenome (GOLD analysis project Ga0207433, IMG submission 187559) | Hot spring thermophilic microbial communities from Obsidian Pool, Yellowstone National Park, USA - OP-RAMG-01 (SPAdes) (version 3) | ecosystem: Environmental > Aquatic > Thermal springs... | reverse complement strand
TTCGCCGTCCTGCTCCTCGTCCTCCTCGCTGGAACGGGAGTGGGGTTTTTCTACAAGGGGTTGGGCAAACGGGCCTACCAGCGGCTCTTTCAGGCCGAGCGGGAGCGGCGCGAAGCGCTCGAGGAGCTGGGCGCCACGCTGCGCGGCATCGGCGACGCGGTCCTGGCCACCGACGGGGAGGGCCGCGTGCGCCTCATGAACCCCGTGGCCGAGGCCCTCACGGGCTGGAGCGAGGCCGAGGCCCAGGGGCGGCCCCTGCGGGAGGTCTTCCGCATCGTCAACGAAACGACGCGCGCCGAGGCGGAGGATCCCGTGGCCAGGGTGCTGCGCGAGGGCAAGGTGGTGGGGCTCGCCAACCACACCCTGCTCCTCGCGAGGGATGGCCGGGAGATCCCCATCGCCGACTCGGGGGCCCCTATCTTCGACGAGGCGGGCCGCGTCATCGGCGTGGTGCTCGTCTTCCGGGACCAGACCAAGGAGAGGCTGGCTCAGAGGGCCCTCGAAGAGAGCGAGGAGAGAAACCGAGTCATTGCGGATCTTATCTCCGACTATGCGTACATCTTCCGTGTCACTCCCTCGGGCGAATTGGACGGAGAGTGGATCAGCCAATCCTTCACGAGGGTTTTCGGATTGACCCTGGAGGAGGTCCGCGCGAAGGGCGGATGGCAAGCGCTTGTGCATCCCGAGGATAGGGCGGCGGCGCTCCGGCACGCCCAGAAGGTGGCGGGCGGGCAGGCCGATACGTGCGAGATGCGCTGGCTCACCGCCGGCGGCGAGGTCCGCTGGCTTAGGAATTACGCTATGCCCATCCTCGACCGGCCGGAGGGGCGGGTGATCCGCGTCTACGGAGCCTCGCAGGACATCACCGCGAGCAAGCGGGCCGAGCAGGAGAAGGAGAAGCTGGAAGAGCACCTGCGGCAGGCGCAGAAGCTGGAGTCCATCGGTCGGCTGGCGGGAGGCGTGGCCCACGATTTCAACAACATGCTCAACATCATCATGATCTACGCCGAACTGGCGTTGCGCAAAATCTCACAGGGCGACCTCATGCGCCAGGACTTGGAGGAGGTCCAGAAGGCCGCGCGGCGCTCGGCCGACCTCACCCGCCAGCTCCTCGCCTTTGCGCGCAAGCAGCAGATCCTGCCTCGGGTGATCGACCTCAACGCCATCCTCTCCGACATGGCGAAGATGCTCCGGCGCCTCATGGGTGAGGAGATCGACTTCACCTTCGTGCCGGGCGAGGGTCTCTGGCCCCTCAAGATGGACCCCGTGCAAATCGACCAGATTCTCGCCAACCTCGCGGTGAACGCCCGCGACGCCATGGACGGCCCCGGCAGCGTGGTGCTGGAGACGGCCAACGTGACCCTCGACGAGGCCTACCACGACGCGCACACCTACGCCCCCGCCGGGGACTACGTTCTGATGGCCTTCAGCGACACGGGCCGCGGCATGGACGAGGCGACGCGGAGCCAGATCTTCGAACCTTTTTTCACGACGAAAGGGCAGGTCGGAACGGGGCTGGGCCTCTCCACCGTCTACGGCATCGTCAAACAGAACGGCGGAATCATCCACGTCTACAGCGAGCCGGGCAAGGGGGCCACCTTCAAGATCTACCTGCCGCGCTATGCGGGCGAGGACCGTCCCGTTCCGGCCGCTCACGAGAGCCTCGGTCCGCGCGGGAGCGAGACGGTGCTCGTGGCCGAGGACGAAGAGGCCATCCTCCGCCTCGCCGAGCGCATCCTCGCCTCGCACGGCTATACGGTGCTCGCCGCCTCTACGCCCCAGGAGGCTTTGCGCCGGGCGGAGGAGTACGAAGGCCCCATCCACCTGCTTCTCACCGACGTGGTCATGCCCGCCATGAACGGCAAGGCGCTTTTTGAGCGGCTGCACGGCGCGCGGCCGGAGTTGCGGGTGCTCTACATGTCGGGCTACACGGCCAACGTCATCGCCCACCGCGGCATCGTGGACGACGGCGCGGCCTTCCTCCAGAAGCCCTTCACGATCAGCGGCCTGCTCTCCGCCGTTCGGCGGACCCTCGCGTAGGCGGGAGGGCCGGCGCGGCAGGGGGGCAAGCCCCCAAGAGCGTGTGGCCCGGCGCGGCCTAGGCCCAGCCGTGGTTCAGAGCCGGCAAGGCGGTTGGACAGGCATGGCTGGATTATGACCGGCTCAGGGGTTCCCCGCGAGCCCCAGCAGGGCCTCCGGCTTCAGCAGACGGAAACGGCCCTTGCCGACGCGCTCGATGAGACCCTGACGGCGGAGCTTACCGAGGGCGCGGGAGAGGTTTTCCGGAGCGAGGTGGAGGGTGCGCGCGAACTCCTCCTGCGTGAAGGGGAGCTGGGCGTATGTGGAGGAGCCGTCGGAGGGCCTCTTTTCAACGAGGGCAAGCAGCCCCCGCGCCGTTCGTTCGATGGCGCCCTGCTGCCCCACGACGGTGAGCTGGTCGAGGCAACCCCTCAACCGCCCGGCGAGGTAGGCCATGAGGTGGGTGCAAAAGGTGGGGTTGTCATGGATGAAGCGCAGGAAGGCCGCCCGGTCCAGCTCCTGAATCGTCGAGGGCTCGAGGGCCTCCACCGAGAGCGGTCTGGGCCCGCCGTCCAGGAGGGGAAGAAAACCGAAGAACTCCCTGGGCTTGATCACGAAGACCGTGATCTCACGGCCGTCGGGCAGGCGCCGGAAGGCCTTCAGGCACCCGTCGGCCACGATGAAGAAGGAACTGCCCGTCTCCCCCTCCAGAAAAACCACGGCGCCCCTCTCCAGGCGTTTGGGCCGAAAGAGGGCCGCCAGAATCCGAGAGCCCTCCGGCCCCAGATGGGCGAAGGGGCTCCCGGCGATCAATTCCGTCAAGGGTACTTCGGGCGTCATCTCCTCTCCCTCCTTTTCCAATTCCTTCCCTTCCAGAACTTATCTCCGAACCCCTCGCCGCGCCAGCAGCCTCCCCCCGCCCCGATGCGCGGCCATTCCGCCCCGATCCGAATGGGGCCAAAGCCGGCCGGCTCTACGTTCCCTTCACGGCCCTCACCTGTATGCTCACCACCGGTCCGGCGGCCGCGGCCGCCTCCTCGGCGGGAAGGCCCTCCGCCAGAGCGGCCAGCTCGGAGGCGTCGGGGTTGCTGGAGCCGATGGAGTACGGGGCCTCGCCCACCAGCTCGACCTCCCTGAAGCCGGCCTCGGTCATGGCCCCGAGGTAGTCCTCTTTGAGCATGGCTCCCGAAATGCAGCCGGCGTAGGCCTCGACGGACGCTCGGACGCTCTCGGGCAGGGGCCGCAGGAGCACGAGATCGGACACCATGAGCCGGCCGCCCGCCTTGAGGACCCGCAGGGCCTCGCGGAAGACCTGCGGCTTGTCGGTGGAGAGGTTGATGACGCAGTTGGAGATAATCATGCCGGCGAAATTGTCGGCTACGGGAAGGTGCTCGATCTCGCCCAGGCGGAACTCCACGTTGGAATAGCCGCCCTTCCGCGCGTTGGCCCGGGCCCGCTCGATCATCTCCGGCGTCATGTCCACGCCGATGACGCGCCCGGAGGGGCCCACCTTGCGGGCCGCGAGAAAGCAGTCAAACCCGGCCCCGGAGCCCAGGTCCACGACCACCTCCCCCTCTTTCAGTTCGGCGTGCGCCAGCGGGTTGCCGCAGCCCAGGCCCAGGTTGGCCCCATCGGGCACGGCGTCAAGCTCCTCCTTCGAGTAGCCGGCGGCGAGTCCGATGCCCTGCGCGCCGGCTGATCCGCAACACCCGCCCGGCGAGGGGCCGCAGCACGAGGAGCCGCTCCTCGCAATGGCCGCGTAATGTTCCCTCACTGCCTTTTTAAGGGTCTCTCCGCTCACAAAACACCTCCCTCGGTTCTGCGGCCCGTCTTGTCTTATTCCGTGCAACACGTATCTGCGCCGCCCTCGGCCTGCTTGGGCGGACAGGGAACCGAACCGTACGAGCAGAAGACGCAGCAGTCCCCCTCCTTCGGCGTGAGCCGGGCCCCGCAGGAAGCGCACGTGTAGAAGTGCTGGCAGGCATCCAAGGGCATGGTTTCTTCCTTCGCGAAGCCGCATTGGGGGCAGGTGACGACGGAACGGGTTTTCATTTCACACCCTCCTTGAGCGACAGCTCCCTTATGACGAGGGGCACGAGGTGCTCCCGGATGAGATCGCGGACCTCCGCAAACCGCCGCCGGACCTCTTCTTCGGTCCCTTCGAAGCCCGCCGGGTCGGGGAAGGATTGGTGAACCTGCCGCCCCGCGCCGCGGAAACTGGGGCAGGCCTCCCTCGCCGAGTCGCAGACCGTCACCACCAGATCGAAGGGCTGGCCCCAGAACTCGCTGAGCGGCTTGCTCCGCTGCGAGGAGATGTCCACCCCGGCCTCGGCCATCACGGCGATGGCCAGGGGGTGGACACGCGACGGCTGCGTGCCCGCCGAGCGGACCTCGACTCGCTCACCCAGGTCGTGCCGCAGCCATCCTTCCGCCATCTGCGAGCGGCAGGAGTTGCCGGTGCACAGCACGAGGACTCGCTTTTTCCCCATGGTCTCGTCCTTTCAGTGCGAAGCTTCCCGGAGACCGGCGGCCTTGCCGAACTCCTCGCGTTGCTCCCGCCGCCCCCCCTCCGCCGCGAGGATCCGGCCCAGATCAGCGAGCGCGGCCAGGCCCTTAAGCTCCTTCTCCACCATGGGCAACACCAGCACCGGCAGGCCGAATCGGCGGTGGGCTTCCAGGAGGTAGCGCTGCTGCATGGCCCGGCGGCGAGCGAGGAAGGCGTTCGATGCCTGCTCTGGAGAAAGCACCATGTTGGCCACGAGGAATTGCGCATGGATACCGGCGGCCTGCAGATCCAGGAAGGCCCGGTGCGATTCCAGGATGGGGGTGGCCTCGGGGTAGAAGACGAAGGCGAAGGCCGTCAGGGAAGGGTCCTTCAGCCGGGCGATGAGCTTCTGGAACCTCGCATCGGCGGCGCGCTGGGCGGCGGAGGCGTTCTGGGCCTCGGCGGCGGCCAGGGCCGTCTGCTGGGCATACTGGAAGGGCAGGTCGAGCAGGCGCAGGGTGTGGCCCGTGGGCGCGGTGTCCAGCACGATGAAGTCGTACGACTCGTCCTCGAAGTAGCGGGCGAACTTGTCGAAGGCGGCCATCTCCTCGGTGCAGGGCGAGTCGAGCTCTTCGGCGGTGGCCTTCAGCATCTCCTCCGACGCGGTCTTGGCCGCCTCCTCGAGGACGCGGGCCTTGTACTCCTGGAAGGCCTTCACCTGGTCGATGTGAACCGCCATGAGATTGGGAGCCACGAGGCCCGGCTCGGGGCCCACGGGCCGGTCTAGGACCCGTCCCAGGTGGGCCGCGGGGTCGGTGGTCACGAGGAGCGTTTTATGGCCTCTGCTCGCGAGCTGAAGGGCCGTCACGCAGGAGACGGTGGTCTTGCCCACGCCGCCCTTGCCCGTGAAGAAGAAGGCCTTGGTCCGGCCGGGCATGGGCTGGAAGAGCGCCTCCAGGTCCGGCGCGGGAATGGCCATGGTTTCAGGAGGCCGGTGCTCCTTGGCCGTGCCCAAGGAGGGCCTTTGGCCGTCATAGAGTTCGGCGGCCACCTTCAACAGTCCCTCGGTCCCCTTGACCTCCTCGGGCCGGAGGAGGATGCGCCGGGCGGGAAGACCGAGAGCCGCCTCCGCTTCCCGGATTTTCGCCTCTTGCTCCTGGCGCCGCCGCTCCGTGGCCGGACCGTCGCCGGCCTCCGGGGGCAAGACGCCGTTCGCGATGAGACCGGCCGGCACGATGCCCTGACCGCTTAGCTCTCTGGCGGCCCGCAGCGTCTCGTAGACCGAAAGGGCCTCAGGGCGCATGACGAAGACGAACTGGGTCTCGGAGGAATCCTTGAGCAGGGCCGTGGCCTCGTCGTACTTGGCCTTGGCTCCCTGGATGGTCTGCACCGGGCCCAGGCAGGTCTGGCCCGATCCTTGCGCCGCCGTCTCAATGTACTTGGACCAGTCCACGGAGAGGGCCAACAAGCGCAAGGTGTGGCCCGTGGGGGCCGTGTCGAAGACCACGACCTCGTAGTCGCGGGCGTCCATGAAGTCGATGAACCGGTCGAAGGCCGCGACCTCCACCGTACACGGGCCGGAGAGCTGCTCTTCGAGGGAGGCGAGGATGTCCTCGGGCATGATCGCGCGATAGGGGTCGAGGACCCGCGCCTTGTATTCCTGGACGGCCTGGTCGGGATCTATTTCGGTGGCCCAAAGGTTCGGCGTGCCCTTCACGGGCACCACCCCGTAGCCGATTGGCTGTTCGAGCACGTCGGCGATGTTGGAAGCCGGGTCCGTCGAGACGAGCAAGGTCCTTTTGCCCTTCCGCGCATGATAGATCGCGGTTGCGCAAGCCATGGTGGTCTTACCCACCCCGCCTTTCCCTGAAAAGAAATATCGCATCGGAATCTCCCGTGAAAAGGGATCAGCCGCAGCAGCCGGAGGACTGGAGGCCGCGAAGGATGAAGGTGTCCTGAAAATCGATCACGACGTTTTCGAGTAGATCCGCCGCTTCCTTCTGCACGTAAAGGGTGGTGCCGTCCTGAACCACGGCCACGTCGGCGGGCTCGGGCGCGGGCACCACATCCATGGCGAAGCCGGGGCCGCAGCAGCCCCCGCCCGTAAGGAAAAGGCGGACACTACCTCCCGCGATCCCGGAGGCCTGGACGAAGGATTGGAGCTGTTCGGCGGTGGAACGGGTCATCGTTACCATCGGTCACTCCTTGATTCTGGAATCGCCGTTCTTGGCGGGCGCGGAGAGGACGGTCAACGGCCTGGACTTCGCCAGGGGCGTCAGGCCGAGGGCTTCACACAATTCCTCGTAGCTGGGATAAACGCCGCTCTTCAAGAGGCGTCCGTTCGCGAAGACCATGGGTAGCGCCTTCTTGCCCTGGCGGTGGATCGCTCGGGCGACCTCCGGGTTGGCCATGACCTCCTTGAGTTGCTGGACGGGGTTGTAGCGCGCCACGGCCACGCCCTGCTTCGTGAGGGCCAGCACGGCGTCGTTCACCGCCACGAGGGTGGGGTCGAGCACGGGGCCGCACAGGCCGGAGGAGCAGCACATGGGAGGATCGTAGATATCGATTCGAAGCGGAGAAGAGGGCCGGCGAAGGTCCGCCGAGGGGGGCTGGGACAGGTTCATGGGGTTCTCCTCATGGAAGCTTTTCGGGGTTTCGAAGGAGGGCAGCAGGCCGGCGGGCCGCAGTGGTCCGCGCGGGGCCTGAGGCGCGAAGGGGCGAGCGCCGCGAAGAGGGCGTCCCGGAGCGAGGCCAGCTCCTGGGGGTCGATTTCGTAGTAGATCCACCTGGCGTCGGAGGGGTCCCGCTCGGCCCTAACGAGGCCGGCCTCCTTCAGGAGTTTGAGGTGGTGGGAGATGAGGTTCATGGGAAGGCCGAGGCTCTCCTTGATGGTGCAGTTGCACTGGAGGCCGCCCATGAGGCACTCGAGAATGCGGAGCCGCGTCGGGTCCGCCAGCAGGCGGAGGGCTTCGGCCAGATCGGGAAGCCCGGGGGCTTCGGGGTTTCGCTTCGCTGCCCGGCGAGGTTTCTGGGTCATGGCTTTTGGCTTTCGCCCGCACGAGGCGGATGCTCGCGAGAGGACGCCGCCAGCTTGGCCGCGAGTTCCAGGGCGGCGAGAACGGCCAGGTACGCTCCGGTGTTTTCGCGTCTCAAGATCTCAGCCATGACCGCCTCCGCTCGCCGAACAATGGTTCAACGAGAATTGAATTATATGCCGCAGAGGAGGCCTTGTCAAGGCGACGGGATTCAGGCTCGGCCGGAAGGAAGAATCCAATCCCGGCGAGTCAAGGGCAGGCCGCTGCGGCCGCCGGGGCCGGGTTTGCTGAGGAGGCTCTGGTAGACGTTGAGCCGCCCCGTGGCGAAGCCGTACGCCGATCCCGCCATGAAAAGCCGCCAGACCCGGTAGGTGGGCTCGTCCACGTGCCCGAGAGCCTGGTCGTGGCCTGCCTCCAGCCGGCGCACCCAGTGGCGCAACGTCAGGGCGTAGTGCTCCCGGAGGCTTTCCACATCGCGGACTTCGAAGCCGGCCTCCTCGGCCGCGCGAAGGGTGACGTGGATGGGGACCAGCTCGCCGTCGGGAAAGACGTACAGGTCCGTGAAGGTGGGGCCCTTGACGGGCTTGTCCGTGGCACGGCTCGCGATGCCGTGATTGAGAAATACGCCGCCCGGCTTGAGCAGGCGGAGGGCCTTTTCGAAATACGGGGGCAGGAGCGCCGAACCCACGTGTTCGAACATGCCGATGCTCGCGAGGGCGTCGAAGCCCTGCCCCTCCTCCACTTCGCGGTAGTCCAGGACCTTCACGCGGCAGCGTTCCTGAAGCCCCTCGGCGGCGATGCGCTCGTTGGCCAGCTCCGCCTGAGGCCTGCTCAGCGTGATGCCGGTGGCGTCCACCCCGTAATGCCGGGCTGCGTGGATCACGAGGGCTCCCCAACCGCAGCCGATGTCGAGGAGCCGCTGGCCCGCCTTCAGACGCAGTTTGCGGCAGATGAGATCGAGCTTGTGCTCCTGCGCCGCATCCAGCTCCTCAGTCTCGGCATGGAAATAGGCGCAGGAGTAGACCATCCGGCGGTCGAGCCAGAGACCGAAGAAGTCGTTGGAGACGTCGTAGTGATACGTGACGGACCGCCGGTCGCGTTCCAGGGTATGGATTTTCCCGCTCGCCTTCGCCGGCCCGCGGCCGGTGCGCGGCGCTTCTCGGCGCGGGAGCTTCAGAAGCTCCTGTCCAATGGAGAGCTTCCTCCTCCACCCTTGGGTTCTTTCGGCGAGTCCGTCCGCCAGCGCGAAGACGGATTCCATCTCGCCCTCCACGTCGAAGTCGTCGTAGAGGAAGGCCTCGGCCAGTCCCAGTTCGGTTCCAGGAAGCAGCATGGCGCGCAAGGCGCCGGGATGCTTGAACACCAGCGTGGCGCGGCGGGCCCGTTCGTCGGGCCAGAGAGTCCCGTCCCACAGCCGCGCGCCGACGGCCGCCCCGCCTTGCCCACCAAACAGGTCGTCCAGCAGGCGAAGGGTCAACCGCTTGGTGTCATCGGATAAAGCCACGGTTCGAGAAACCATGTCCGCCCCCTTCCGTCGGATCTGAGCCCGTTCCGCGGAGCCGGTCCAGGGCCAGCAGCGCGGCCACCGGGCACACGTCATAAATTACGGGCGTCCCCGCCTTCTTGCACGCCTCCACGGCGGCCTCGGTGAAGCACTCGGGCGGCAGCCAGAGAAGCGGCGCGCCCTCCGAGATGAGCTTCGGCACGAGGGCCTCGGTGACCGCCGGAGCGAGGGCGAGGATGACGGCGTCGGGCCTCTCGGGAAGTTCGGCGTAGGAGGCGTAGCAGGGCGTTCCCTCGATCTCCGGCCGCTTGGGGTTCACGGGCAGGAGACGGTACCGGTCCCTCAGGACCGAGAAGACCTTGTACCCGTACTTGCCGGGCTCCCCGCTCGCGCCCAGGAGCGCGAACACCTTGGCCGTTTTCAGCGTCTGCAAAGCCTCTTGCATCATGGGCGCCTCCTCATCCGCAGCCGCCCCACCGCATCAGGACCCGCCCCTCGGGATGCCTCGGGACCGCTCCCGAGCGCCCGGAATCACGCGGCGGCCTCTGAGGCGAACCACCGCCGTCTCAGGGCGAGCGACACATTGACCAGGCTGATGAGCACCGGAACTTCGACCAGCGGACCGATGACGGCGGCGAAGGCCTCGCCGGAGTTGATGCCGAAGACGGCTACGGCCACCGCGATGGCCAGTTCGAAGTTGTTGCTGGCCGCAGTGAACGAAAGGGTCGCCGTCTGGGGATAGGTCGCCCCGACCTTCTTGCCCATCCAGAAGCTCACGAGGAACATGAGGACAAAGTAGCAGAGCAGCGGAATGGCGATGCGGACGACGTCCAGTGGGATCTCCACGATCAGGTTACCCTTGAGGCTGAACATCACGACGATGGTGAAGAGCAGGGCCACGAGCGTGATGGGGCTGATCTTCGGGATGAACCGCTCGTGGTACCAACTTTTTCCCTTGGCCTTCACGAGGACGAAGCGGGTGATCATTCCAGCCAGGAAGGGGATACCGAGGTAAATGAAGACGCTCTCGGCGATCTGGCCCATGCTCACGTGCACGGCCAGGCCCTTGAGGCCCACCAGCGGCGGCAAGAGGGTGATGAAGACCCACGCGTACAAGCTGTAGAAGAGCACCTGGAACACGCTGTTGAAGGCCACGAGCCCCGCGCAGTACTCCGTATCTCCCTGCGCCAGCTCGTTCCACACGATGACCATGGCGATGCAGCGGGCCAAGCCGATCATGATGAGGCCCACCATGTAGTCCGGATAGCCGCGCAGGAATACGACGGCGAGGGCGAACATCAGGACGGGGCCCACGATCCAGTTTTGTACCAGCGAGAGTCCCAGGACCTTCGCGTTCCGAAAGACATCCCCAAGCTCCTCGTAACGCACCTTGGCCAGGGGAGGGTACATCATGAGAATCAGGCCGATGGCGATGGGGAGATTGGTCGTTCCCACCTGGAATCGCTGGATGAATTTTTCCACGCCAGGCACGAGGTATCCCGTGGCCACGCCCGCCGCCATGGCCGCGAAGATCCAGAGGGTCAGAAAGCGGTCCAGGAAGGAGAGTCGCCGGGCGACGCGCTCTTTCATGGCCGGCCTCCCGCCGCGGCGAGGCGCGCCTTGCTCCGTGGACTAGATTCATCGGAGCACCGTGCCGCCAGGTCCTTCGCCTTCTCCCGGCCGGCCTGCTTGAGGTCCCGCCGGGCTTCCGGATCCGCGGCCAGCGCCTTCTCGATGAGCCTCAGCAGGCGCCTTCGGTCGGGATCCCTCTGGATATCCCGGGCAATCTCGTAGAAGACCCACTTACCCCGCTTCTCGTCCTCGATGAGGCGGGCGTTCTTCAGCACCGAGAGGTGCTTGCTGATAGTCGGCTGGGTGAGATCCAGAACCGACACGATCTGGCAGACGCAGAGAGGGCCTTCGGCCAGCATGTGTAGGATCCGGAGCCTGTTGCGATCCCCGGCCGCCTTGAGAATGGTTTCTAACTCTCTGTACATGATTCCTCCTCATATCGCCGTATGGCAATATAACGCTGCTTACCTCGACGGTCAAGGAGGGGCGTTCGAGGCCCCATCCCGCCATGGGAGCCTAATAGGGTTGGGTCAGGTTCCGCGGGCTTGGCCCGCACAGCGGGAGGGCTCCAAAGGGCAATCCGAGCACTCGGGCTGGCTCCGCCAGCGGAGCGCACAAGAGAAGGCCCTCTTCCTTGGGGAGGCCAAGGTTCTCCGCAGCGGGCCGCCTGCTGCTCCTGCCGCCGCGGCCGAAGGCCCTAGCCGCAATGGGGGGCGCTCCGCCCGCCTCCTTTTTATTCGCCGGGCGGCGCCCGCGGCCCCCTCCCGCCCTACCGGAAGAAGTAGAGCCCGAAGGCGGCCGCCACGGCGAAGCGGTAGTAGGCGAAGGGGGTGAGCTTCACCCGCACCAGAAGGCGCAGGAACCAGACGACGGCCAGCCAGCCGACGACAAAGGAGACCAGAAAGCCCACCGCGAACATGCCCGCGTCCGAGGAGGGCAGGTGCGAAGCGCTCTTCACGAGATCGAGGCCCGTAGCGGCCACCATGACGGGCACGGCGAGCATGAAGGAGAAGTCGGCGGCGGCTCGCAGCCCGAGGCCCAGCAGGAGCGCTCCCGCGATGGTGGCGCCCGAGCGAGAGAAGCCCGGCCAGAGGGCCAGGCACTGGAAGCAGCCGATGCCGAGCGCCTGGAGGTAAGTCACCGAATCGGCCGTCGGGGCGGTAACAGGGCGTGGAAAGCGCTCCACGAGGATCATCCAGATGCCGCCGCCCACCAGGCCCACGAGGACGGTCGCGGGCGAAAAGAGGTAGGTCTTGATGGCGTGAAAACTGAGCAGGCCCACCACCGAGGCGGGGATCATGCCGAGGGCCATGTGCCAGACGTTGAGCCCTCCCTGGTCCCGCTTGAAGTGCCAGCGCCAGAGGATCTGCCAGAGGTGTCGCCGGTAGAGCCAGGCCACCGCCAGGATGGCGCCGAGCTGGATGATGATCTCGAAATCCTTCGATGCCTCGCCCGTAAAGCCGATGAGGTTTCCGGTGAGGATCAGGTGGCCCGTGGACGAGACGGGGATGAACTCGGTGAGGCCCTCGACGATGCCCTGGATGATCGCGATGAGATAGGGGTTCATGGGATCTTCTCCCTCCGCTCAGCTACGGGAAATGGGCAACATAAGTATGCACAACCGACCTTGCCTTAGGCGGCCATGGTCACTCTACCCAGCCATACTCCGATGGAACGGGCCTCCTGCCGAATCCCTCCTCCTTCATCATGTCCGTCCAAGATGGACCGCCTTGCCGGCTCTGGACCGCGGCTGGGGCTGGGCCGCGTCCTCGGCGCCGCATGGCTTCGCGCCTCTGGCCACCGCAGTTGGGAGAGGGGGCCCAGAGCTTCTGCTCCAAAGCCTCTTCCGCCCCGCTTCGCCCCGGCTCCTTTGCCATGGTTCCTCCTCGGGCCCGGCAAGGCCTGTGCCCCGAGGGTACCACAAGCCCGCCTAGCCATCAGGCGGCAGGCGACCAGCGGGGAGGAGCCTGGCACGGGCCGCCCGCTCCGGCACCATTTTTGGCCCTCTTCTTTTTTCAGCTTCCGTGCGGGAGCGGGTGCGCCGCTTCGGCACGACTGCGGCTGAATGTCTCGGCCGCTTTGGCAGGGTTTGTTCGCGGGGCATCCACCTCAATCTGCCTAGATGTTGACATTACTGCCATTAGCCCTTCGAGAGTGACTGGCATGCCGAATGCATACCGAAGCATCTTCGGTACCCCGGACATGCTCCTCGGTACCGAAAGGTTCGGCCCCTCCGAACCCAATCCCTCCCTCCCCTTCCACAGGCCCGCCCGCAAGGGCGGGCCGCCCCAATTATGGAGGAGAGGGGAGGGACAGGACGCCCCGGAAAGCGAAAGATCCCGAGGCGGTTCCGGTCGCCCGAGAGAGCCCCCCCGTATGGCAGCGAGGCGGCCGCCAGTGCCACCAGGGCAACAAACGGTCCCTTCATGATCCGGATCGCCCTCCG
>Ga0207433_10011996_pt1 | contig 13067 bp, 12 predicted proteins | sample YelNatPaOPGAMG01_FD_187559 | JGI IMG/M metagenome (GOLD analysis project Ga0207433, IMG submission 187559) | Hot spring thermophilic microbial communities from Obsidian Pool, Yellowstone National Park, USA - OP-RAMG-01 (SPAdes) (version 3) | ecosystem: Environmental > Aquatic > Thermal springs... | reverse complement strand
GATTCTACGCACCGTCTCACCATGTGGATTCATCCTCTGGATTTTATATATGGTCTCCAGGTTTCTTTCAATGCTCTCGATGTTTATGAGGGTTCTCTCAAATGACTCCGTCAGGTATTCTGATAGGTTTCTTCCAGCAACCACCCTACCAATCGCTTTGGAGAGTGAGAGTAGAGCGAAATGGTGTAGGACCTGAATTGAAGCCATCGCTTCATCATGCTCTTCAACAGTAGAGACTTTGACGATGCATCCACACGACTCTAATAGGTCTATGAAATCTTCGGTCTTAGGTCCAGGTCTAGCCTTTATGGCTATTATTCTCCTTCCAGCCACGTTTTCCACATTGGGTCCAAATAATGGGTGGAGACTCAGATATTCTATATTCGCCGGCGTCGACGCTGATACAGCATCGACTATTCCTGTCTTCACTGATGTCAAGTCTACAAGCAAGGATCCTTGGCTCATTCTGCCAGCCATATTCCTACAAGCGTCGACTGTCTCATCCATTGGAACTGAGACGATGACAACATCGGCTTTATGTGCCTCCTCTATCGGAGCCCATTCTACATCGAGTTCTTTAGCTGCCTCCTTTCCCCTCTCTGGGCTCCTCGATATGATCCTCAAGGCTCCGACTCTGTTTCTCATAGATTTGGCCAGAAGCTTACCCATCCTGCCTGCTCCCCCAACTATGTTCACAGTCAATTTACTTTCAATCCCTGAGGTTGCCAAATCTACTCCCATCCTCGCCTCTCATGCTTCTCCTCAACTTCTATGCAAAGTTCAATTATTGCCTTGAATATGTCGCCGGCAATTTTCTGGTTCAACCCCTCCTCCCTAGCCCATGTCACGGCTCGTTCAATAACTCCCCTCTCCCTCACAACGTCTCTTATTGGAAGATTTTTCTCAGCCTTGACCTTAGAGATCTCTCTTGCAAGCTCCACACGTTCCCTCAGCATAGTTAAAATTCTGTTATCTATCTTGTCTATACGCTTCCTCAGATCTTCTATCGAAACCATCTCATTCAGCTCTTGATTATTCGCTTGATGGTTCCTGACCTCAACATATGGTCGACTAAGACTATCGATATAATTGACTCTACAACTGGAACTGCTTTTGGAGCTATGCATGGATCATGCCTACCACTGATGGTGATCTCAACGGTTTCAATCCTCTTCAAGTCTATGGTCTTCTGTTTTCTCGCAATTGATGGCGGCGGCTTGAAAGCAACCCTACCAGTGATGGGCATGCCATTACTCATTCCACCTAAGATGCCTCCTGAATTGTTGGTTGACGTTACGATTCTCCTATCCTCAATCGTATACTCATCATTATTCTCTGAACCATATACAGTTGAACTCTTGAATCCTAACCCGAACTCTACCCCTTTAACTCCTGGAATGGCGAATAGGCCTTTGGCCAAGTCTCCATCTAGGGTGTCGAAGAAAGGTTCACCGATCCCTACGGGTACATTTAGGGCTATAAAATCCACGACGCTGCCTACGCTGTCTCCTCGACTCTTCGCATCCAATATCTCCTCAACCATCTTCTCTACGATATTGAGGTCTGCCGTTCTGACGGGGTTTGTGTATGTGTTCGCACGAACCTCGTCGGTGCTGACCTTTGATGCTTCTACCTTCCCCACCTTTGAAGTGTATGCGAGAACTTCTACTTTATGCAGGTTGAGCAGCTTCTTTGCAACGGCGCCTGCCATGACTAGTGTCACAGTCATTCTGCCCGACCATCTTCCTCCCCCTCTAAGGTCGCTGAATCCCCCAAACTTTACATTTGCAGGGTAATCTGCATGTCCTGGCCTGGGCTTATCAGCCAGCTCCTCATAGTCTCCTGGCCTGAAATCTTTATTCCAGACGAGTGCTGCTATCGGGGCTCCAGTTGTGTATCCTCGATAGATGCCTGAGAGTATCTCCACCCTATCCTCCTCAATTCTTTCAGAGACTAAGGTCTCGTCTCTCGGAACCCTTCTGTCAACCTCCTTCTGAATATCTGATTCATCTATTCTCAAGCCGCTTGGACATCCGTCGATGACTACTCCTACACATCTGCCGTGGCTCTCCCCGAAACATGTGACTGTGAAGGCTTTACCTAGAGTGTTACTGCTCAACAACGTCAGCTCCTAATGATGCTATGTCTTCAAAGAATCTTGGGTATGACTTTTTAACACATTCCATGTTTGTGATAACGGTTTGGTCTTTGATTCCGAGTGCTACAACTGCGCATGCCATTGCTATTCTATGGTCGTTATGTGGGTTGATCTCTGCGCCCCGAAGTCTCTTTTGGCCTTGAACGGTTAAGCTATCTTCAGCCTCCATGATCTTCACTCCCATCTTTCCAAGCTCGATCCTTAGAGCTGCAAGCCTATCCGACTCTTTGAATCTGAGTCTTCTAGCATTTCGAATAGTTGTCTCACCCTCTGCGAAGGAGGCGAGTGCGGCGCATACCGGTACAAGGTCTGGGCAGTCTGTTGCGTCAAGGTCGAACGCTGACAATCTGCCTCTTGAAACTTCAACTTCTCCATTCAAAATTTTGAGTTCTGCTCCTGCGCGTCTCAGAATGTCAATTATAACTCTGTCGCTCTGGAGTGAGTTTAAATCAAGGTTTGATACTCTGACTTTTGATCCTGTCACTGCACCTGCCGCCAGTATGTATGCCGCCGATGAAAAGTCCCCTGGAATCCTGTGGTTGAAGGGTATGTATCTCTGGCCGGCCTTTATCCAGTAGCCTCTCGAGTTGACCTTAACTATTTTCACTCCGTGCTTTTCAAGTATATTTATGGTCAAATCTACGTAGCTGCTAGACTCGAGAGGGGTTGTTAGAATCAGTTCTGTATCTTTTTCGGCTTTTGGTGTTGCAAATAAGATTCCTGAGATGAATTGTGAGCTTATGTCCCCTCTGAGTTCAATCTTCCCACCTTTAATACCCCCTCCCCTAACCTTCACTCTCCCTTCCTCTTCGAGTATGGCGTCGACTCCTATCTGCGTCAAAGATTCGAGGTATGGTTGTAACGGTCTCTTCCTCAGGGTTCCTGAGAAATATATTCTGGTGTCTCCGGGGGCTAGGGCCGCTATGGGAATTGTGAAACGTAGGGTTGCTCCTGACTCTCCGCATTCTAAAGGATTTTTTGGTGTTTCGATCCTTCCGCTGCTAGATATTATTGTCGTGTATTCGCCTGTCCTTTCCACTTTTGCTCCGAATGCTTCGACGACTCTTATGGTTGCTTCAGTATCATCTGATTCTAGGGCTCCACTTATTTTCGATTCTCCTTCTGACAGGAGTGAGGCTATGAATGTCCTGTGAGTGTGGGCTTTAGACCCTGGTGCTTCGACTCTTCCTGTTAGGTTGTTTCCACCGCGAATTATAGCGTTCACCAATCTTTTACAACTCCTGCCTCCTTATGGTTTACGGATGTTTGGATCACCTTTCCTTGAATTCGTTCAAGTATCTCAGAGACTTCTTTTGCTCTTTCTTCCTTCACAATTACAGATAGGGCTGGACCTGTGCCTGAGATTCCTGCAGCCAAGGCTCCAGCCTTTAATGCTTCGACTATTACTGACGCATCTTCTCCTAAGGCTGCTGCGCATCCTAGGCCGTTTATCGTCATAGCAGTCCAAATGTTTCCTTTTGCCGCTTCTTCGAATGCCTTCTCCGAAATATGTGCTATGGCCTTCATTTTTTGTAGGTCTATGTTCTTCGTATATCTCTTATGTGGGGGGATGTGAAGTAGGACAGCGATTCTTTCTTTGACTTTCATTCTTTTGACTATTCTCCTCTTTAGATTATCTGTCAGAACTATGCCTCCATAGAATGAGGCTGAGGCGTCGTCGAGGGCTCCTGTGATAGTTACGCCTGCCTCAATAGCTGCTTCAACCCCTAACTCCACAATTTTCATTTTAGGAATTTTTCTTCCTGCTGCAGCTGCGGTTGCGGTGACTATTGCGTTTGCTGCTGCGCTGCTGCTCTTCAGCCCCCTCGCTATCGGTATGGTTGATTCTGTTGTGACTTTAGCACCGTATTTTCTATGTAATCGCAGGTGTTGTAGTGTCTTCTCCACAGCTTTCTCTGATAGTCTTGTGTCTTCCCATGGTTCAGACTTTATATTGACATCATATACGCCTGGCTTATCTGTCAATTCAACCTTGGCCTTAGTCCATAGGTTTATGCCCAGTGCAGCGCCTTTCCCAGCTGGGATCGCGTTTACTATCGTGACTGCTCCATATGCTATTGCCTCTGCTGTTGAAGGTGTTTGGTTCAAGGTTATGGTCTTCCGTTTTGAGGCTAATCTTCAAGTTTGAGACTGATCTTTTCATATATTGTCTTTAGGTCGTCTATTGGAATTTGGCCTGGTGCGGTTTCTCCTCCAGGTTTGAGGGAGGCTACTGTGAATAGTCCTCCGAACATTGGACTCAGTATTCTTGAGATTTTGCCTAGCTCGCCCATTGCGAAGCATACTATTTTTAATCTTCTAGATGCTTGACGCAGAAATTTCAGGGTTGAAAGATTATCCTCTAACCTTCTGGCTGTTGTAACTATTTTATATGCGTCTGCCCCTCTTCTTGACATGTTCTCAAGAATATTTTTTAACTCTTTGACTTTTGGGGTTCTCTCCCAGTCATGGTGTGAAAGTATGATCTTTACCCCGCATTCTCTCAGTGTCTCTATTTTCTCCTCAACCTGGTCTGTTGATTCTTCCAAGTCTACGTAATCGAAACCTTCTTTTGATGTTTTTATGAGGTTTCGAAATCTTTCTTCGCGGAATTCGGCTCTGTCTGTAGCTATCTTTATTATTTCTTGTTTCTCTGAGAGTTCTTTGAGTTTCACCGGCTCATTTAGATGGTCTAGCCTGACTTCTATGTAGTCCGGCTCACTCTTCAGGGCTTCGATCCATAGAGTCTCAAACTCAGCTATGGTCTTCGGCATTATTGAGACGCATATTCGAGGCCTCACCTCTCTATCACCGATTCCTCCTCAACCAAGGTTCCGAAGTGTCTTCCGCCAGATTCGCTTCTGACCAGAACCTTCATACCTGGCTTGACCTCAGATACTGAGACGGATCCTTCTGGTGTGAGTAGCCGTATGGTCTCTGCATTCTGCAAGATGACATTCATATTTCGGCCTTCACATTTTGCTGTGATCATTATCATTGGCCTCCACTCTATCTTCACCCTGCAAATGTTGACTATTCTAGTATTTCCCTTGAAATTCACCACCATAACTTCGTCTCCGCATCTGAGTTCAGAGAGGTATTTTGTTCTATCGGGGGATACTAGGGTGTATGAGGCGACTGAGCCGGCGTTGACTCTGAAAGGCCTCGGTTCAACGTGGGGGTTCTCGAATGTTTCTGACTCAACTAGAAATAGGCCTGAGGATTGGCTTCCAACAAGTAAGCCTTCTCTAGGGTTGAGGAGGTCGCATGTGTCTATGCAGGCTCTCGCCCCAACACCCAGCGGTTTCGTATTTACTATCTCGGCCTCTGAGAGTGTGATCTTAACAGGTGATCTTCTGACAACCTCAACTATCTGGGTTATCTCCTCTCTTGTTCTGGGTTTGTAGACTATTCCGTCGGCTCCTAGCTGCAATGTTTCAAGGGCAAGTCTAGCCTCCTCAATATTGTCTACCTCCATGATTATCTTCGACTTTCTCCTCAGTTTTGCTATCAGATTCTCTAGGGGTATGGTCTTCCAGTCTATGCACTTCAGGATGATGTATCTCACTCCTAACCTCGCTGCATATTCTGCCTTGGTCTCGTCCTCGCCTCCTGTTACGACGACTCTAGCGGCGAGATTGTCTCTTGGCGCTGTTGGAATGTCTTCGACCTTCTGTAGGTTTATTGTCCTTATATCCGCGTTTTCGAATGGTCCTGCTAAGGTTTTTCCATGAATCTTCAGAGGCTGGGGTTGACTGTCGGATATTAGAATGACATCTGCTGCTTCTGAGGCCGCTCTTATCAGGTCGGTCTTGACTGTTGGTGGTAGGTTCTCAATGATTTCAATCCATAGTTCTTTCAAGATTTTCCACTTGCTATCTCAACTGCTTTTTCTACGCTGGCGCCTTCATGGACTATTGCTACTAGAGCTTTCGCCATCGATTCAGGCCTCTCGTGTTGGAAGACGTTTCGGCCTATTGATATTCCTGAGGCTCCTGCCTTCATTGAGTCGTATACCATCCTCAGGAATTCTTTTACACTCTCTGTTTTAGGTCCTCCTGCGATTACGACCGGGACTGGGCAGCTTGATATGATTTCTCTGAAACTATCTGGGTCTCCAGTGTAGTTTGTCTTTACTATGTCGGCACCCAACTCGGCTCCCAACCTGACTGCGTGTCCTACTACTTCAGGTGCATGTTCACTCTTGATTGTCGGCCCCCTGGGATACATCATTGCAAGTAGGGGTACTCCTAAATCTTCGCACTCCTCAGAGACTTTTCCGAATTTCATTAACATTTCATGTTCTTTAGGTGCTCCTACGTTTATATGTACTGAGACGGCGTCTGCGCCTAGTTTCAATGCTTCGAGGACGGTGCATACTTGACATTTCCAGAGCGGGTCTGGCCCTATCGAGGTGCTTCCGGACATATGTATTATTAAGCCGACTCTTCCGACGTCGATGTTTTTTGCTATTCCTTTATGGATGAGGATGGCGTCGACTCCTCCTATGTTCAGTTTGTTTATTATGCTTCTCATGTCTTTGAGGCCTTGGACTGGTCCAACTGTTACTCCATGGTCCATTGGTACGATTACTGTCTTTTTGTCTTCTCTGAATATTCTACTCAACCTTCTGGATTTTCCCATGTTCAATATGCATCACCTAAATGTAACCTGCTGCCTTGAAGTATTCTGAGTTTAGAATTGAGCATCCTGCGGCGCCTCTGACGGTGTTGTGACCTAAGACTAGATATTTCACTCCTTCGAGGTCTGGATCCTCTCTGATTCGACCGACAACAACGGACATTCCTTTACCCTCCATTCTGTCAAGTCTCGGCTGTGGTCTATCCTCCTCGTGGCGGACAACTATTGGATTCTTGGGGGCGGTTGGTAGGCCTAGTCTCTGGGGCTCTGCTTGGAATTTAGCCATGACTTCGGTGAGTGTCTTTGGATCCGCTTTCCTCTTGGTCTCTATGAAAACTGCTTCTAGATGTCCGTCTAATGTGTTGACTCTGTGGCAGCTTGCTGAGATCTTGAAGTCTGCAGGTTTCCATGGGTCGCCTAGAATCTTGAGAGTCTCGATCTTCACCTTCTCCTCCTCATTTCTTATGAATGGTATTACGTTGTCTGTTATATCCATTGAGGGGACTCCTGGATATCCTGCTCCTGAGACTGCTTGCATGGTTGATACTATTACTCTCTTTATTCCAAATTCGTCTTTGATAGGTTTCAGAGATAGGGTTAATATTGCTGTTGTGCAGTTCGGATTCGTCACTATGCCTCCGCTCCAGCCTCTTCTCTTTCTCTGTTCCTTTATCATCTCTGAATGTTGAAAGTTAACCTCCGGATTGAGGATTGGTACATCTTCATCCATTCGATGTGATGATGCGTTACTGAAGACTATGTAGCCTTTTTTCGCAAACTCCTCCTCGATTCTTCCAGCCTCCTCTGAAGGTAGGGCTGAATAGATTATGTCGACGTTTTTGATTGATCCTGGATTCACTGGTAAGACTTCTAGGTCTTTAACTTCTTCAGGGATTTCTGTTTGCAGCTTCCACTTTACTGCTTTTGAGTATTGGAGTCCTACGCTTCTCTCTGAGGCTGCTATGGCTTCGATCTTGAACCATGGGTGGTGGTGGAGTAGTTCAATGAATCTCTGGCCTACTATTCCTGTGGCTCCTAGAATCGCTGCTTTCAACACTTTTAACTCACTCCTAAAGCTCTCTTGATGAGTGCGGTTGCTTTCTCCTTCTCCTCGTAGGAGATAAAGATGAGTATGCTTGACGTTATTGTTAATATTCCAAATATGTTTATCTCATTGATTCTGAGGGCTTCAGATATTTTTCCTATTAGTCCAGGTGTCTCCTCCAACCCGACTCCTTTGACTCTCAGATAGGCGAGATCTGTCTTCATGTTCATCGATATGGCTTGCCTATGTTTGAGCATGGTTTCATGAAGTTTCCTGCAGAGATGTTCTTGGTCTCCTTTCTCTTTGATGTAGAGGATTATTGAGTCTGAGTTCGCTGAGATTCCAAGTAGCTCACTATGTTCTTCAACCTCTTCGGCGAGGTCTGAGATTATCTTTGGGTTTCTCGACATTCCTCTTCCGACGAATGTTAGCATCGACGCCTTTTCTTCGATGACTTGCTCAACTTCAAGTTCTGAAGATATTGAACCTGTTATTCTTGTTCCTTCAGCCTCTAAATCTCCCTTCATCAGGTTGATTACTCTCACATCTATTTTTGGGTCTTTATATCTTAAGGCTTTTCTATGTATGAATTTCTTACCTGAATCTGCGAGTTGCACTAACACGTTTACGTCTATATTTTCAAGTCTCTTCGCGTCTTTTACAATTTTTGGGTCGGCTGTCATTATGCCTTCTGAATCTGTGACAAGTACAACCTCTTCTGCCCCTAAGGCTTGGGCTAGAATGAATGCTGTTGTGTCGCTTCCCCCTCTTCCTATAGTGCTTATCTTTCCCGTCTTGGTTCTGCCTACGAATCCTGCTATTATTGGTATAACTCCGTTCATTAGGAGTGGTTGTACATGTTCTCTTATTCTCTGTTTGCATTCTTCAAGGATTGGGTTTGCGTTTGAGAAGTTGTCGTCGGTTATTATGGGCCATTCGTCGTCGTGGGGGTCGAAATATTTTACTTTCAACCCTTCAGATTTTAGGGCGGCAGCGAAGACTCTTACGCTCGTCCTCTCGCCCATAGAGAGAATGTCGTCCACGTCATGTTTCTCGACGCCTCGGCCTGAGTTTTGTAGAATCTCCATAAGTACGTCTGTTGTCTTGCCCATTGCTGAGACTACTACGGCAACCTTTACTCCTCTACTTACTTCCTTTGCTACAGACTTAGCTGCCTTGCTTATTCTTTCACCATCTGCCAGGCTTGAACCGCCGAACTTTGCAACTATTATTCTGTCAGGCCTTGCACTTGGTTCTTGGCTGACTATATTGTTAGAAAGATTTTTTATGTGTGGGCCCACAGAATGATTGGACGGTCTTTCTGCAACTTCTTCCTCACTATGTTGGGCAGGTGTACTTGGGAATATTGTTTGTGTAAATGCCATCACCGAAAAGGTTGCCACCCACTTATCTTCACCTGCCTCGATGAGCTTCTGGAGGATTGTAGCGTCTTATATATTAACCTATCGCATCTATAGTGGATACTGTCAAGCATCCCCTATATTTTGATTTTCAATGGAGGCTTAAACTCTCAGATGCTCGAACCCTCATACCGAAGGTCTTGAAATCCTCTTGGAGCGGCCAAAGATGGGGGTTGGTGGATCTTTATTTGGGAGGGCTCCATTAAGTTAATTTTAGAAAGTTTTGATGGGCGATTTGACCCTTTACATGGTAGTGTTCCATGTATGGGTTACATAACATTCCGAAGGTAGGTAAAGGGTGGTGAGAGGTGTCTACTATATTTACGCACCATCCCGCCAGAATCGTAGGGTAACTAACCTCCAAATATCAACGTTCCAAACCTTTCTTGGTATACTTCAATCCTGCTCACCATTCTGTTTGACAGTCTCAGAATAGCATTTTTAGATAAGATTGTCTTAGAAGGTTTAGGAGATTGGAGATTTAATATCAAACTCAAAGAGATGGGTGGAGGCGGGATGTCTTGTGCGGCATCTTCGGTGTAGTCTTGAGGGAAGGTAAGGCTGCACCTCTGATAAGGAAGTCGTTGGGGCTCCTAGAATATAGGGGATACGACTCCGTAGGTCTAGCCACCCTTTCAGACGGAAAGTTGGAGGTGAGAAAGGATAAAGGGCTACTCAAGGATGTTGATTCGAGACTCAATTTCGAATCTATGGATGGGAATGTAGGTATAGGCCATACGAGGTGGGCTACGCACGGTGCACCTTCCATGGAGAACGCTCACCCACATATAGGTTGCAAATGTGAGGTTGCTGTGGTACATAATGGTATAATTGAAAACTTTTTGGAGTTAAGGAAGGAGCTTGAAGGTAGGGGGCACATATTCAGATCGAGGACAGACACAGAGGTCATCCCCCACCTCATAGAGGATCATCTCTCTGAAGGTGAAGATTTCATTGAGGCTGTTAGGTTGACCGCCAAGAGACTCTTGGGCTCATATGCTATCGCAGCCATCTCGACGCATTCCCCAAACATGATTGTCTGCGTCAAGAAGGAGAGTCCACTAGTTATAGGTTTGGGCGACTCATCAAAATTCTGTTCATCCGACGTCTCAGCGTTCCTATACTTGACTAGACAAGCTATCTTTCTCGAGGAGGATGGTTTAGCTGTCCTCGAGCCTGAGAGGATTCAGCTCATCGATTTCAAGACTGGACAGGAACTTGAGCAGAATGTTGCTACGATCAGTTGGAGTCCGGAAGATGCCAGTAAAGGAGGTTACGCCCACTTCATGCTCAAAGAGATTCATGAACAGCCATATGCGGTCAAGAATGCTCTGAGGATCCAACGAATATACTATGACCTGATAGCTTCAAAGATGGAGAGGGCTAAGCGAATATTTCTCATCGCATGCGGCACATCCTACCATGCATGCTTGGCCGCCTCATACCTGTTCACTAGGATCGCTGGCCTCCACACGGAACCTGTAGTCGCATCTGAGTTTATCGATAGATATGGTCGAATAATAGGTGAAGAGACTTTGGTCTTCGCTGTCAGCCAGTCTGGCGAGACCGCTGACACCTTAGAGGCTGTTCGCTACGCGAAGGGCCGACGAGCTCCCATAGTGAGCCTCACAAACGTTATGGGCTCGACACTCACTCGTCTCTCCGACGTTTATATAGGCCAGAATTCAGGACCTGAAGTGAGTGTAGCCGCAACCAAGACCTTCACCTCCCAAGTCTCAATCATGACTAGACTCGCCTTGGTCTTAGCTGAGAGGATTGGAGCCATCTCTGAAGACAAATTGAGCAGGCTTAAGAATAATCTTCTGCAAGTTCCCGAGATGATGGAGAAGATCCTTCTCTCAGAGTCAGAGGTCAGAAGAATCGCATATAAGTATGCTGATAGAGGAAGCTTCTGCTTTCTAGCACGTGGAATAAATGTGACGACTGCAATGGAAGCTAGACTGAAACTCCTTGAACTATCCTACATCCCCTCCCTCGCATATCCAGCCGGTGAGAGTAAACACGGCTTCATAGCTGTCGTTGAGCCAGATTACCCAACCATATTCATTGCTCCAAAGGATGAGACGCGGCAGAAGATTGTTGGTAACATTATGGAGATGAAGGCCAGAGGGGCCTCAACGATAGGTGTCATCGATTCGACTGATGAAGAGTTGAAGAGCCTTCTCGACGATTACATCCAGATGCCGGTAACAGTAGATGGGCTGCTAACACCGATGCTTTACATCATTCCCCTCCAATTGTTCGCTTACTATGTTGCGGTCAAGAGAGGCCGCGACCCCGATAGGCCGAGAAACTTGGCGAAATCTGTCACAGTAGAATAGCAGACTCCTAAACATTTCATCCACGTAAAAAAAGGAAGCTACTCATTCCAGCCTAGAACGGTTAAAGATGGTAACTAATGGATGATGAGAAAGTCAAGAAGATTGTTGAGAGTTTGGAGAGAGCGTCAAAACATATCATTAAGATAACTGGTAAAACTGTTGATCGTAAAGAGTTTCTCTCTTCGATTTGGCATGCAGCAGCGGAGGCTGAGTATGCAGCCTTCCTGCTATCCATCTATGGGCAACTATACAATTTTCACCCTGACCTCAAACGCACTTCAAATAAACAATCATTCACTGATGATGTTGATGATGGACTGGGTGATGCGAGGGCGCTTCTGAGTAAGGCAATCGAACTTGCAGGTTCAGATTTGAAGAGCGCATATGAAAATGTTAGATCAGCTATTTTCATACTTAGAAGTATCGAAAATATGTTTGGTAAAAGATAGGCTAAGCAGATTCTCCACCGATAAAAAGTTAAGCCGCTAAGACTGTTTCCACAATCTTTTTGCTCTTCAAAATATCCGCTATCACCCCTACAACCAGTATTCCAATCCAAGATTTGGTTAATATGAATATGATCAGGCTGTCGGTGAATCCGGATGCTATCTGGGGTGGTAGGAGTATGTGTGTAAAATATTTCAAGACAACATATGTGAAGATGCTTTCAGGTATGAAACCGGCGACGACTGCTTGGAAAGGTCGAACTCTCCTATACAATATTCCAAAGAATAATCCGGAGAGGGCCTTACTAACAATTATGCCTACAAACCCTAGGAAAGGCCCAAGCCAACCGGCGGCTCCAAACCTATAGTATGGCACTATTCCTATCAGGCCGCCTGCGATCATGCCTATGCCTGGACCGAGATGTATGGAGACAATCGCGGTGGCCAGATGTGAGAAATCCATAGCCGCCTGCGGATGGGCGTATCCTACATGAATATATATGAACGCCAGAAGGTTTCCGAGCGCTACCATGCAGACAAACAATGCTGCACATTTGGTTAGGGAATAACTTGTAGGCTCGTTCATCCCAAACATCTCATATTGCTTAAGGGTCCAACCATATTTAAGGGGGTGGTTTAAGACACATGACGTCTCCTATCTATTATATCAAATATTGATGGTCCAGTACCTATCAATGTGACAGGTCTCATAGTCTCCTTCTCAATTCTCTCAATAAATTCCTTGGCTTTTGCCGGAAGATCCTTGTAGCTACTCACTCTTGAAGCTTCAGGTGATATGAGGTCTATCTTCGTCAAAGCAATTTGTGTGGCCCCATTCAGCATCACAGCCCTCCTTGCAAGGTTGAAATCGAAAGGCGCTGCTCTCCTCTCCCTGCCTGTTACCGTGCCATACTCAATCCAACCTCTTCTGAGAACCTCATCCCTACTCAGCTGGCCTGGGAGTGGTCCTTCACCAACCCTTGTTACGAAGGACTTCAAAACCAAGGTTACGTC
>Ga0207433_10011992_pt1 | contig 13070 bp, 9 predicted proteins | sample YelNatPaOPGAMG01_FD_187559 | JGI IMG/M metagenome (GOLD analysis project Ga0207433, IMG submission 187559) | Hot spring thermophilic microbial communities from Obsidian Pool, Yellowstone National Park, USA - OP-RAMG-01 (SPAdes) (version 3) | ecosystem: Environmental > Aquatic > Thermal springs >... | reverse complement strand
AGTGTGGCGATGCACTGCGGCGCGAACACGTACCAGGCCAGCATGGCCAGCGCGGTGGCCAGCGACCATTCTGCGGCCAGCGTGGTGATCAGTGCACCATCGCCTTGCGCGCCGATCGCATACACGGTCGCCAGTGCGCTGACCGCGACCTCGCGCGCGGCCATGCCTGGAATCAGCGCCACCACGATCTGCCAGTTGAAACCCAAGGGCGCGAACAGCGGCCGCAGCGCATGACCGATCATGCCGGCGTAGCTGTAGTCAATCGCCGGCAGACTGGCGCCCGGCGGCGGCGCGGGGTAACTGGCCAGGAACCACAGCAGCACGGTCAATGCCAGGATGTTGCCGCCGACGCGACGCAGAAAGATGCGCGCACGCTCCCACAGGCCCAGCAGCAGACCGTACGGATTCGGCAAGCGGTAAGCCGGCAGTTCCAGCAGCAGCAGCGGCGTACTGCCCGGCTTGCGCAGCAGCTTGAGCACGAGCGCCACCGCCAGCGCCGCGACGATTCCGGCCATGTACAGCGCGAACAGCACCAGCCCTTGCAGGTTGAACACCCCGCCGACGCTGCGCGCCGGAATGAAGGCCGCGATCAGCAGCGTGTACACCGGCAGCCGCGCCGAGCAGGTCATCAGCGGTGCAACCAGGATGGTGGCGCGCCGCTCGAGCGGATTTTCGATGCTGCGCGTGGCCATGATGCCCGGCACCGCGCAGGCGAAGCTCGACAGCAGCGGGATGAAGGCGCGTCCGGTCAGGCCGGCTCCGCGCATCAGGCGATCGAGCAGAAAGGCCGCGCGCGGCAGATAACCCGATTCCTCCAGCACCAGGATGAACAGGAACAGGATCAGAATCTGCGGCAGGAACACCAGCACGCTGCCGAGGCCGGCGATGATGCCTTCGCTCAGCAAGGCCGTCAGCGGCCCCGGCGGCAGGCTGTGCTGCACCCAAAGGCCCAGCGCGCCGACCGCCGCCTCGATGCCGTCCATCAGAGGCGTCGCCCAGGCGAACACCGCCTGGAACATCAGCAGCAGCAGCAGCGCAAGGATCAGCAGGCCGGCGACCGGATGCAGCAGCACGCGGTCGAGGCGGTCTTCCAGCGTCGTCACCGGTGCCTGTTCCTTCACCGCCAGCGCCAGCAGGCGATGCACTTCGGCATGCAGGTCCTGCGGCGGCGGCGGCGGAGCGGCGGGCAAGGGCGCATCCAGTGCGTCCAACAGTGCCTGCACACCGGCACGCCGGATGGCGACGGTCTCGACCACCGGCATGCCCAGGGCCGCCGCCAGCGCCGCGCTGTCCAGGCGCAGGCCACGCCGCTGCGCCACGTCCATCTGGTTGAGCACCAGCAGCATCGGCCGGCCCAGGGCGCGCAGTTCCAGCGCAAAGCGCAGATGCAGGCGCAGATTGGTGGCATCGGCGACGCACAGGATCAGATCCGGCGGCGGCAGTTCGTCGCGCGCGCCACTGACCACGTCGCGGGTGATCGCCTCGTCCGGCGAGGTCGCCGTCAGGCTGTAGGCGCCGGGCAGGTCATGGATTTCGACCCGGCGTCCGCCGGGTGTGCGCAGGTGGCCCTGCTTGCGCTCGACGGTGACGCCGGCGTAGTTGGCGACCTTCTGCCGACCGCCGGTGAGCCGGTTGAACAGCGCCGACTTGCCGCAATTGGGATTGCCCACCAGGGCGACATGCAGTTCGGCCATGGCGCGCTCAGTCGGCAAGCACCTGCACGCAGGCGGCCTCGCGCAACAGCAGGGCAAAGCGCGTATGCCCCAGCCGCACCAGCAAGGGCTCGCGGCCGAACGGACCGCGACCGAGCAACTGCACGGATTCGCCGGGCACGAAGCCCAGGTCGTTCAAGCGCGTCGCCAGCAAGGCATCGGCTTCGGCATGCACCGCCAGCACGCGCGCGCGCTGGCCCGCGCGCAGCGAGCACAGCGCTGTCGCCTCGCGTAACGACTCGTTTGCAACGGCCGCGGAAGGCTGCGCGACAAGGCTGGCAGGGACGGACATGGCGCATCTGCAGATAGGAATGAGTCTCATCCTAGCTGCTGCCGCGCGGCGGCGCATCTGCCAATGGTCCGGTTGCCATGAGCTGCGACCGAACACCGCGCGGCGCTGGCGGAACTTGCGCGCTGGAAAAAAGCAGGGCGGCTCATGGCCGCCCTGCATCATCCTGCCAGGAACCTCGAAGAGGCTTTCGAGGCGGCTTCAGACGGGCTTCCTCACTTGAGGCTTTCGTTGAGGATGCGCGGGGTGACGAAGATCAGCAGCTCCGCCTTGGTGTTGTTGCGATTGGTATTGCGGAACAGCATGCCGAGGCCCGGGATGTCGCCCAGCAACGGTACCTTCTGCTCGGTCATGCTCTTGCTGACTTCGTAGATGCCACCCAGCACCACGGTCTGGCCGTTGTCCACCAGCACACCGGTCTGGATCTGCCGGGTATCAATCTGCGGCACCTGGCCGCCGCCCGGGTTGTTGATGAAGCCGGCCAGCGCGTCCTTCTTGACGTCCAGCGCCAGATACACGCGGCCATCGGCGGTGATCGTCGGCGTGACCTTCAGCTCCAGTACCGCGTCCTTGAACTGCACCGTGGCGGTTCCTGCCCCCGTACCTGCTGCGCCACCTGGCGCATTCTGGTAGGTGACATAGCCGATCTCGGTACCCTGCTTGATGATCGCCGGCTGCTGGTTGGCGGTGATCACGCGCGGGCTGGAGATGGTCTCGCTCTTGCCCTCGGTCTGCGCGGCCGAGAGTTCGAGATCGAGCAGGTAGTTCGAGCCCAGCACGGCCAAGCCTATGCTGCCGGCCGGGCTGGCAGCCGGCAGATTGACGTTCAGGCCACCCGGGAAGCTGATCGCCGGCGGCAGCGTCGGCTGCGGCGCAGTGCCGCCGGTCTGCGCGGCGTACTGTTGGTTGAGAGTGTTCTGCGCGACCACCTGCTGCTGCGCGTTGATGCTGTTGATCAGGGTGCTCGTGTCACCGATCGTGGCGCCAGTGGAGACCAGTTGTCCGCTGGGGTTGGTGAAGAATCCGCTGGCACCGAACTTGGCGCCCAGTTCGCGCACGAAGTTGTCGGTGGCGATGACGATGCGCGACTCGATCAATACCTGCTTGACCGGCTTGTCCAGCTGCGCGACCAGCGCGCGGATCTCGCGGATCTTGCTGGGAATGTCGCTGACGATCAGCGTGTTGGTGCGGTCGTCGTAGGTGACGCTGCCGCGCGGCGACAGGAAGCCGCGGTTGACGTTGGCACCGGCGCCACCGGCGGCGGTGTTCTGCAGGCTCTTCTGCGTCAGCAGTTGCGCGATGGTCGAGGCCTTGCCGTAGCTGATCGGAATGAAATCGGTCACCAGCGGTTCGGCTTCCTCGGCGCGCATGCGCGCTTCGGCCTTGGCCTGTTCGTAGCTGGCGATCTGCGACTGCGGCGCCACCCAGATCACGTTGCCGTCACGCTGCATGCCCAGGCCCTGCGCACGCATGATCACCGCCAGTGCCTGATCCCAGGGCACGTTGACCAGACGCAGGGTGATGACGCCGCCGACGCTGTCGGAGGCGACAATGTTCATGTTCGAAACATCGGCGATCAGCTGCAGCGCCGAGCGCGTCGGGATGCTCTGGAAATTGAAGGTGACGCGCTGGCCGGTGTACTTGTGCGGCTGCATCGCGTTGCCGATGGCGCCGCTGACCGCCTGCTGCTGCTTCGGCGCCAGCTCGATCACGTACTCGTTGCCGGTCTGGAAGGCGGATGGCTCGAACGCGCCATGCGCCGCGATTTCCATGCGCGCGCCGTTGCCGACCGGGCGCGTGGTGACGCTGTCCACCGGCGTGGCGAAGTCGTTGACGTCCAGCCGCTGCGCCAACTTGGGCGGCAGGCTGGCATTGGCGAAGTCCACCACCACGTGGTCGCCGGAACGGTGCATGTCCACGTTGGCACCGGCGTCATTGAAGTGCACGATGATCTGGCCGCCACCGGCGCGCGTGCGCTGGAAATCAATGGCGCTGATCGCCCGCGTGCTGGCGTTGGGCAGCACCTTGCTGGGGTTGCTGGTCGCATCGGAGGCCAGCGCGCTGCCGTTGCCGCTGCCGATCGCCAGCACCAGGCTGTCGCCCTGCACGCGCGTGGTGTAACCGGCGTTTTCGATCAGATCCACCACGATGCGCGTGCGTCCGCCCGCGGATACCGCCGTCACGCTGGAGGTCGCACCACTGCCGATCTCCAGTCGCGGCTTGGCCAGTGCCAGCGTGGTGCCGTCCAGATCCATGGCGATGCGCGGCGGATCGGTGGTGGTGAAGATCTTGGGCTGCGGCGGTGCGCCGTCGAACTGCAGCGTCAGCGCGACCTTGCCGCCAGGCAGGGCCTGGTAGCTCATGTCCTTCAGCGTCGTCGCGCCGGCGATGGCGGGCAAGGCCGCCAGCAGCACCAGGGCCAGCAGTGCGGCCAGGCGAGCGCCCAAGGCGCGGAAGGTTTTGCCAGTGGCTTGCGTCGTCATGTACATAACCCCCACGAATCCTCAGTGCTCGCCCATTGCGATTTCGGCTTTGCGCTCCATCCAGCCGCCATTGCCGTTGGATACCAGTTCGTCCAGATACACCTTGGCCGGCGTGATGTGGGTCACGCGGCCGTCGCTCTGTCCCATGTAATTACCCACCACCACGCGGTGGATGACGCCAGTCGGATCCTGGATCAATGCCTGCATGCCAGGCCCGGTGCCGATGGTGCCGACCATTTTCAGCGCGTCCAGCGGAAAGAACTCCAGCGGCTGCTTGGGCCGGTTGGCATCCGGTCGCGGACCACTGGTGCCGAAACCGGCCTCCAGCGGACTGGGACTGAACGGATCGCGCATGCCCTGGTCGTTGTAGGTGAAGCTCTCGAAAGTCTTGATCACCGGCAGCGGCGGCAGCGGCGGGCCCTTCTGGGCCTTCTCCTGCGCCACCCACTCGCGCAGATCGCTCATGCCGCGCGTGCAGCCACCCAGCGCAACCACCAGCGCGCAGGCTACCAGCACTCGGGCCAGCATCGGGCGCATGTTCACTGGCCACCTCCCTTGCCGGCTGCCTGATTCTTGCCGCCTTCGTCGTCTTCGATGTAGCGGTAGGTCTGCACCACGCCGTTGAGCTCCAGCAATCCGCCGGGCGCGGCCTTGTTGCCCGTGCTGCCGACCGGCTTGAGCGAGACATCGTGCATGGTCAGAATCACCACCCGCGGCAATGAGGCAACGCCGCTGATGAAGGTGCCGAACTGGTTGTAGGTACCGATCATCTTCAGCCGGATCGGCTTGATGGCGTAGAACTCCTTGACGGTTTCCGGCTCGGGCTGGAACAGGTCGGTCTGCAGGCCGGCCGAGAGCGCCGTCTGCGAAATGTCCACCAGCAACTGCGGCATTTCGGTCTTGCTGGGCAGCTGACGCAGCATCTGGCGCAGCATGTCCTGCATCTCGGCCAGCTGCTTCTTCAGGCCATCGAGATTGACCGCACGCTGCTGCTGCTTGACGAATTCCTGCTTGAGCGTGCCCTCCTGCTGCCGCAGCGAGGCGAGGTTGTCCTGCTGGTTGCTGATGTGCAGCCACCAGCCGAAGAACAGGATCACCGCGAACAACAGCACGGTGAAGGTGGTCTTGACCTGCTTCGGCCAGCCGCCGACGTTGTTGCGGTCGAGATTGCGGAAGTCGTCGAGGAAACTCACGGCTTGGCTCCTGCGCGGCCCTGGGGCTGTGCCTGGGGCGTCGGCGACGGCGCGGTGCTGACGGCCGGAACCGGGCCCGCATGCGCCGCGGCGCTGCTGCCGGCAGCAGCAGGTGCCGCCTGCGGCACCTGCGGCACCTGCAGACCGGCCACGGTGGTCGTGCCGGCGTTCTTGGGCAGGCCCATCTTCACGGTCAGCCCGAACACATAGGGCATGCGCTGATCGTTGGCGCGCTTTTCGGTCTTCTGCAGATCGGCAGCGCCCAGCCAGGGCGAAGCCTCGAGGCTGCGCATGTAATCGGCCACCGCCGCGTTGGATTGCGCCACGCCTTCGAGGGTCAGCACCTCGCCCTTCTGGCTCATCGCGGTCAGGCGGATGGACGGCGGCGTGCGTTTCACCAGTTCGTCGAACAGATGCACCATCTGCGAGCGGTTGGCCTGCAGATCCTCGATGATCTTCTTGCGCGCCAGCAGGCGGTCGCGCACCTTGTCGAGGTTCTTGATCTGCTGGTTTTCCGCCTTCAGCTGGGCGATCTGGCCCTGCAGGTAGGCGTTGCGATCGTTCTGGTTGTCAATGCGCATGCCCATCCACATGGACCAGCCGATCACCAGCACCAGCGCTGCCGCGCCGGCGACCCCCAGCTGCATGTAGAACTCGCGTTCGCGCTGCTTGCGGCGTTCGGCACGCCAGGGCAGGAGGTTGATGCGTGCCATCAGTCGAAGCTCCTCAGCGCCAGGCCACAGGCGATCATCAGCGCCGGCGCATCCTGTGCCAGTGTCTGCGGCGAGACCTTGGGCGCCAGCGCCATGCTGGCCAGCGGATTGGCCACGCAGCAGGGCACGCCCAGCTGCTCCTGCACCATCTCGGCCAGACCGCCGATCGCCGCGCTGCCGCCGGCCAGCACCACTTCGTCCACCTTGCTGTGCTCGCTGGATGCGTAGAAGAACTGCAGCAGACGGCTGACCTGCTGGATCACCGCTTCCTTGAACGGTTCGAGCACCTCGATCTCGTAGGACTCCGGCAGACCGCCCTGGCGCTTGGCCAGCCCGGCCTCGTCGTAGGACAGGCCGTAGCGGCGCATGATCTCGTCGGTGAGCTGCTTGCCGCCGAACACCTGCTCGCGCGAGTAGATCGAGCGCTGTTTGCGCAGCACGATCAGCGTGGTCATGGTCGCGCCGATGTCCACCAGCGCGATCACGCCATCGCGGCTGACCGAAAGCTGATCGGCCACCAGCGCGAAGGCGTTCTCCATGGCGAAGGCTTCGACGTCAATCACCTTCGCCGTCAGCCCGCCCATGTCCAGCGCGGCGACGCGCATGTCCACGTTCTCGGTGCGCGAGGCGGCCAGCAGCACCTGCGTCATCTCGGGGTTGTCCTTGACCGCGCCGAGCACTTCGAAATCGAGGCTGACTTCTTCGATGGGATACGGGATGTACTGGTTGGCCTCGGCTTGCACCTGGCTTTCCAGGTCGTCCTCGCCCAGTTCGGCGGGCATCGTGATGGTGCGCGTGATCACTGCCGAGCCGGCCACGGCGGCAGCGGCATGCTTGACCTTGCTGCCCGAGCGCGTCACGGCGCGCCGGATCGCCTCGCCGACCGCCTCGACCTCGACGATGTTCTTTTCCACCACGGCGTTGGGCGGCAGCGGCTCGACGGCGTAGTGCTCGACGCGATAGCGCGTGCCGGCCTGGCTCAACTGCAGCACCTTGACCGCGGTAGAGCTGATGTCCACGCCGATCAGCGGCGCCGACTTAGGAGTGAACAATCCCACAGGATTTCCCCTTCCCACGCGCCCTTACGAGCGAAATGTGTGGCACTACCTTAGATCAACTCTTAACCGATTGGCAACGCCCCCTGAATCGCGCTGCTGCGAGCGGTTTCACAATTCTTTGCAGCAACGCCCCGCAATTTCGCCACCACGGCCTGCCCGTGCCGTGCTGGCCACGACCGGATGACGCCCGCGCCGACCTGACCGCAGTGCGCTGCGTGTGCGCAGGCGCGGAAGCCGTGACACGGCGGCATATACTCCGCCGCTTGTTCGAGCCCGCCGCCGGCGGGCGCCTGGATCCACACGATGCGTCTGCTGCTGCGATTGCTCAAATGGTTCGTCATCCTGGGCGTGGCCGGCGTACTCGCCGGTGCCATCGGCCTGGGCGTGGCGTACTGGATCCTCGCCCCGCGCCTGCCTTCGGTGACCTCGCTCAAGGACGTGCGGTTCCAGGAACCGCTGATGGTACGCAGCAGCGACGGCAAGCTGATCGCCACCTACGGCGAAATCAACCGCATCCCGGTGACCTTCGACCAGATCCCGCCACTGGTACGCGATGCCTTCCTGGCCGCCGAAGACGCCGATTTCTACCACCACGGCGCGGTGGATTTCGTCGGTACGGCGCGCGCCGCATTCCAAGTGATCATCCACGGCGGCAAGAAGGTGCAGGGCGGCAGCACGATCACCCAGCAGGTGGCGCGCAACTTCTTCCTCAGCCCGCAGAAGAGCTACACGCGCAAGCTGATGGAGTGGTTCCTGGCGTACCGCATCCAGGACGAGATCAGCAAGAACGACATCCTGACGCTTTATCTGAACAAGATTTTCCTCGGCCACCGCGCCTATGGCGTGGCGGCGGCGGCGCAGTACTACTACGGCAAACAGCTCGATCAGCTCACGGTGGCGCAGGCGGCGATGCTGGGCGGTCTGCCGCAGGCGCCGTCGATCGCCAATCCGGTGACCGACCCGAAGGCAGCGATGGCGCGGCGCAATTACGTGCTCAAACGCATGTACGTGGACGGCTTCATCAACAAGGCGCAGTACGAACAGGCGCTGGCGACGCCCAACGATGCCTTCCCGCACGAGGCGCCGGTCCAGGTCAATGCGCCCTACGTCGCCGAGATGGCGCGCCTGGTGGCGGTGCAGAAGCTGGGCAACAAGGCGCTGACCGACGGCTACACCGTTTACACCACGATCGTCGCCAAGGACCAGCACGCTGCCAACGCGGCGGTACGCGATGGCCTGCTGGCCTACAGCCTGCGCCATGGCTGGTATGGACCGGAAACCCACGTGGATCTGCCAGCTCAATCCGATCCGGCGCTGTGGAACAAGGCGCTGGCCGGCCGGCTGGTGATCGCCGGCCTGCAGCCGGGTCTGGTGACGCGCAGCAATGCCCGCGATGCGCACGTGTACCTGCAGAGCGGTCAGACCATCGTGCTGGATCTCAAGGCCGTGGCCTGGGCGCGGCGCTACATCAACGAGAACCGCACCGGCCCGGCGCCCAAGGCCGTGGATCAGGTGCTCAAGCCCGGCGATGTGATTCGCGTGCGGCTGGACGACCAGGGCCACTGGCAACTGAGCGAGATTCCGCGCGCGCAATCGGCGCTGATTTCGCTGCGTCCGGACGATGGCGCGGTGCTGGCCATGGTCGGCGGCTTCAGCTACACGCTCAGCCAGTTCAACCGCGCCACGCAGATGGCGCGCCAGCCCGGCTCAAGCTTCAAGCCCTTCGTCTATTCGGCGGCCTTCTCGCGCGGCTATGACCCGGCTTCGGTGGTCAACGACGCGCCGCTGATTTTCAACGATCCCTCGGCCAAGGACGGATTCTGGACGCCGGCCAACGACACCAAATCCATCGGCGGGCCCAAGCGCCTGCGCGTGGCACTGGCGCAGTCCATCAATCTGGTCACCATCCGTCTGGCCGACCAGGTGGGCGTGAACTACATCCGCAACTGGGCCACGCGTTTCGGCTTCAGTCTGGGACAACTGCCGGACAACCTGACCATGGCGCTGGGCACCGCGGCGGTCGCGCCGATCCAGATGGCACGCGGCTATGCGGTATTCGCCAACGGCGGTTTCCTGGTGGATCCGTACTTCGTGCAGCGCATCGTCAATCGCGACGATCAGCCGGTGTTCGTGGCCGATCCGCTGCGTGCCTGCCGCGACTGCTCGCAGCGCCTGCTGGCCGATGCCAGCTGGAACCAGAACACGCCACCGCCACCTCCGCCGGCCAGCGTCACCGCCGCCGGCAGCAGCCCGGGCGGCACGCTGCCACCGATTCCAGGCGATCTGAATGTGCTGGTTGCGGCACCGGCCAACGGCGCGGCGCCGCCGCTGCGTCTGGCACCGCGCGTGATCGGCGCGCGCAATGCCTATCTGATTGCCTCGATCATGCAATCGGTGATCCGCAGCGGCACCGGGCAGTTCGCGCTGTCGCTGCACCGCACCGACCTCTCCGGCAAGACCGGCTCGACCAACGATTACCGCGACGGGTGGTTCGGCGGCTTCAACGCCAATGTCGTCACCGATGTCTGGATGGGCTTCGACGACTTCACTTCGATGGGCCACGCCGACGGCCATCCCGAATACGGCGCCTGGACCGCGCTGCCGATCTGGATCCAGTACATGGGCACCGCGCTGGCCGGCATGCCCGAGGCGCCGCAGCCGATGCCGCCGGGCATTGTCACCGTGCTGATCAATCGCGACACCGGGCTTCCGGCCAAGGCCTCCGATCCGCTGGCCATGTCGGAGGTGATGACGGTGGAGGACTACGAGCGGCTGAAACAGCAGGCGGCACTGGAAAGCCCGCACGACGCCAAGTCCTACGACGTGTTCTGAGGCAACGCGCGCAACCATCCTTTACATCCCGTCACGCGGCGTGGCCGCGTGGCGCGCGGCGCATTCCTAGCATGGCGCACCCTCCCCGAACCATGCTGCCATGCCCAAAGCCACCCCACGCATCCGAGCCGATGCCACGCCGCTGGACCCGCGCGCCTTCGCACGCACCTTCGGCGTCAGCCTGCGCCATCTGGCCGAGTACGCCAACGCGGCGCCGGAAACACCGCTGCTGCGTCCGCAGGATGCACGCCTGCAGCGCTTCATGCGCGAGATGCATACCGTGCTGGCACGCGCCACCGAGCTGGGCGGAGGCCAGGCCGCCGGACTTGACTGGCTGCTGCATCTGCCGCTGGGACGTTTCGGCTACCGCACCGCCGAAGAGATGATCGCCGAAGGCCGCTGCAATGAAGTGCTTCAATATCTCGATGGCGTGACGCGCTGGGATGCGGTCACCCCGCCGCCAACCTCCGCAGCAGTCTTCGCGGCGCCAACACAAGCTTGCAAATAGCTTGCGACGCGACATGACTGATGACAGGGCCGATGCGCCCGCCACGCACCTACACTTCCATGTCTGAACACGCACCGGGAACCGCCATGTCGCGCTGGAAGATCGTCCTGCTCATTGTCATCGTGCTGGTGCTGGCCGTGGTCGGCTACCGCCTGACTCACCGCAAGGCGGACCTCAAACGCGGCGCCGGCTTCGATGCGCCAGTGCCGGTGACGGTGGTGCCGGCGGTGCGTCGCGACGTGCCCGAATACCTCACCGCGCTGGGCACGGTGACGGCGCTCAATACGGTGACGGTGGTGCCGCAAGTCAGCGGGCAACTGGTTTCGGTGAATTTCAAGGAAGGCCAGCCGATCAAGCAGGGCGCGGTGATCGCGCAGATTGATCCGCGCACTTACCAGGCGGCACTGGAGCAGGCGCAGGGCAAGCTGGCGCAGGATCAGGCGCAACTGGCCGCCGCGCAGTACCTGCTGCGCAGCTACCAGAACCTGGGCAGCAAGCAGTACGTGGCCGCACAAACCCTGCAGGCGCAGGCGCAGACCGTGCGCCAGTACCAGGCCGCCGTGGTGGCCGACAAGGCGGCCGTCGAAAGCGCGCGCGTGCAGTTGGGCTACACCACCCTGCGAGCCCCCTTCGATGCGATCGCCGGTCTGCGTCTGGTGGATGTCGGCAACATCGTGGGTCCGGGCACCACCTCCGGCATCGTGGTACTGACGCAGATCCATCCGATCAGCGTGCTGTTCAACCTGCCGCAGCAGAACCTCGATGCCGTGCGCACGGCGATGATGCACGGCGCGCTGCAGGTGGCGGCGCTGGATCGCGACGACAACAAGGTCATCGCCGACGGCACGCTGAAGGTGATCGGCAACCAGATCAGCACCGCCACCGCCACCTTCGAGCTGAAGGCCGAGTTCCCCGACCCGGACGACACGCTGTGGCCGGGCCAGTTCGTCAACGTGCGCGTGCTGTTGCGCACCCTGCACGCTGCGCTGGTGGTGCCGACCACCGCCGTGCAGCGCGGACCGGACGGCGATTACGTATTCGTGGTGCAACCGGACAAGACCGTGCGCATGCAGCCGGTGACGGTCAGCGGCCAGGACGACGCCAACGACAGCATCATCGGCAAGGGTCTGGCAGTCGGCGCGCGGGTGGTCACCGAAGGCCAGTTCCGCCTCAAGCAGGACAGCAAGGTGATCCCGCTGGCGCCGGGCCAGCAACCGCCGCTGCCGCAACTGCCCGCCAGCGCGCGCAAGGACCGGCAGAGTCATGACGCGAAGGCCGCAGGAGCGCACCGTGGCTGATGCGGCACCCGGCGACGGCGCGATGGGCATCTCGACGCTGTTCATCCGCCGCCCGATCGCCACCTCGCTGCTGATGGTGGCGTTGCTGCTGTTCGGCATCTTCGGTTATCGCATGCTGCCGGTGGCGGCGCTGCCCAACATCGAAGCCCCCAGCCTGCAGGTGACCACGCAGTATCCGGGCGCCAGCCCCTCGATCATGGCGCGCCTGGTCACCACGCCGCTGGAGCGCCAGTTCGGCCAGATCGCCGGCCTGACCATGATGAGCTCGAACAGCTCGCAGGGCCTGTCGGTGATCACCTTGCAGTTCGAGCAGAACCGCAGCCTGCCCGATGCCGAGCAGGACGTGCAGGCCGCCATCAATGCCGCGCGCGGCACGCTGCCGGCAGCGCTGCCCTATCCGCCGGTGTACAACGCGGTCAATCCCGCCGATGCGCCCATCCTCACCCTGGCGCTGACCTCGCAGACGATCCCGCTGCGCGAGGTGACCAACTACGCCGACAGCATCCTGGCGCAGAAACTTTCCCAGATCGCCGGCGTCGGCCTGGTCAGCGTCGAGGGCAACATCAAGCCGGCGGTGCGCATCGAGGTCAACCCGGCGGCGCTGGCCAACCTGGGCCTGACGCTGGAAGACGTGCGCAGCGCCATCACCCAGGCCAACGTCAACGCGCCCAAGGGCAACATCAACGGCAGCGCGCAGAGCTTCACCATCGGCGCCGACGACCAGCTTCCCGATGCCGCCGCCTACCGCAACCTGATCATCAGCTACGTCAACGGCGCGCCGGTGCGGCTGTCGGATGTCGCCTCGGTCGCCAACGGCGTCGAGAACGACCAGGTCGCCGCCTGGGCCAACGGGCGGCCGGCGGTGCTGCTGGACATCCGCCGCCAGCCTTCGGCCAACATCATCCAGACCGTCGCCTCGATCCGCGCCGAGCTGCCGCAACTGCGCGCGGTGCTGCCGGCCGGCGTCAATCTCAAGGTGTTCTC
>Ga0207433_10011991_pt1 | contig 13071 bp, 15 predicted proteins | sample YelNatPaOPGAMG01_FD_187559 | JGI IMG/M metagenome (GOLD analysis project Ga0207433, IMG submission 187559) | Hot spring thermophilic microbial communities from Obsidian Pool, Yellowstone National Park, USA - OP-RAMG-01 (SPAdes) (version 3) | ecosystem: Environmental > Aquatic > Thermal springs... | reverse complement strand
ATTATCTCTTTGCTGTAAGGTAAGAACTCTTTCATTTAGATTTCCTTCCAAATGGTGATATGGCCCTCAATCTTTCAACAGCTCTTGGCAAAACCTCCAACACATAATCAACATCTTCTTTCTTGCTCCATCTCCCAAGGCTTAACCTTAAGCTTCCATGAGCTTCTTCATGTTTTAATCCAATTGCAAGCAAGACATGACTAGGCTCCAAAGATTCAGAAGAGCAAGCTGAGCCAGTAGAAGCAGCTATTCCATACATGTCAAGCTGTGTAATCAGACTTTCACCTTCAATGAAAGCAAACCAGAAGTTTGCATTGTTTGGCAATCTTTTTGTTGGATGACCATTCAAATGGGAATCTTCAATTTTGAGAACTCCTTTAATCAGTTTATCTCTCAGTTTTGTTAGTCTTCTTGCTTCAGAATTCATCTCTTTCTTTGCTATTTCAGCAGCTGCAGCGAAGCCAACAATTGCGGGCACATTCACTGTGCTTGAGCGCAAGCCAAACTCATGGCCACCACCATGGAGCAAAGGCTCGATTTTCACATTATCACCAATATACAAAGCTGCAACTCCTTTTGGTCCATACATCTTGTGAGAGCTTGCAGTAAGCAAATCAACATTCATCTTTTTAACATCAACAGGAATCTTACCATAAGTTTGTGCTGCATCAGTATGGAAATAAACTCCCTTTTTTCTACAAATCTTTCCTATTTCTTCTATCGGCTCTATTGTCCCGATTTCATTATTTGCGTGCATGATTGAAACTAGGATTGTGTCTTTCCTTATAGCATTTTCAAGTTCGTCAACATCAACAAAACCATACTTATCAACTTTAAGGTAAGTGACTTCGAATCCTTGGGTTTCAAGCCAACGAGCAGAGTTAAGGACACAATGATGTTCTATAGCCGAAACTATTATATGTTTCCCTTTATCGCGATTTGCAAAAGCTATTCCTTTTAATGTCATGTTGTTTGCTTCTGTTGCACTGCTTGTAAAGATTACTCTACCTGATTTTGCATTCATCAAGCTTGCAATTTTTTCTCTCGATTCTTCTAATGCCTTCTTGGCTTCTTGGCCTATCGAGTATAAGCTCATGGTATTGCCAAATTTTTTTGAAAAATAAGGTTTCATAGCTTCAAAAACTCTTGGGTCTACTGGAGTTGTGGCTGCATAATCCATGTAAATTCTTCTCATTCTTTCACCTACAATTTTTGAACACTTTGATATCTTCTCCTAAAACCTTTTTTGTAAACACGCTTGTATTTTCTTTTTTTCTCAGGAAATTCTATTTTGTCAACATCAAAACCCATGATATCACCTCAACATTTTGCTACAAAATTTACAAATTATTTTTTCAAGGCCAGATTTGTTGAAAGTTTTTTTGTATATTGCTTTCACAATTTCATCAGAGATTTTTACCACAATCTTATTTTTTTCCAATTTCTTTATTTCTTGTGTGTAGTTGCCCGACAAATACTTGCTAATCGCAGCTTGAGTTAAACCTAACTTTTTTGCTATTTCTTCTTGAGTTAAACCACTAGAATATAACTTTTTTGCAGTTCTCACCCTCACAGCTGGAATTATTTGCTTTACCACAACTTCACAAAGCACTGACATAATACTTTTTCATAACTTGGTTATATTTATACTTTTATTTTTAGGCTCCTATATAAATTTATTAAGTCGAGAAAAATCATGCGCCAGTAGTCTAGCCTGGTAGGACACGAGAAAATTTTCGTGAACTTCCCAAGTTAGGATACAGCTCGGTACTCGGGTTCAAATCCCGACTGGCGCATATGAAGATAAAGATTAAAACCCAACACGGAGAATTAGAAGCTGAAATAAATGAGAATAAAAACCCTAAAACAGCAAAAGCAATAATTCAAGCTTTACCTATAAAAGGCAGAGCTAATCGATGGGGAGATGAAATCTACTTTGAAATTCCTGTAAAGATTGGCAAAGAGAATTCTCAGCAAGAAGTTGAAATTGGTGACTTGGCTTACTGGATTGAAGGCTCTTGTTTTTGCATTTTCTTCGGGAAAACACCAGTCTCTTCTGGCAATAAACCAAAAGCTTATTCCCCAGTGAATGTTTTTGGTAAAATAATTAGTGAAAACTTCATTGAGATTCTTAAAAAAGTAAAAGATGGGGAAAAAATAAGAATTGAGAAAGCTTAAAAACTATTAATTCAAAAATTAAGAGAGTGAGAGAATGAAACCTACTGGACCAACTAATCCGTACTTAAGGCAGCTTGTGGAAAATCTGGAGAGAAAATCAAAAGAACTTAAAGCTCCAATTTGGAAAGCTGTAGCTGAAAATCTCTCAAAGCCAAGAAGGAAGAAAGTTGAAGTTAACGTTTATGAAATCGAGAGAAATGCAAAAGAAAATGAAACTATTGTTGTGCCTGGAGTTGTTTTAGGAAGTGGTGAAATCAAGAAGCCAGTTAATGTTGCTGCTTGGAGATTTTCACCAAAAGCTGAAGAAAAAATAAAAAAAGCTGGTGGTAAAGTGATGAAAATTGAAGAGTTGATGAATGAAAATCCAAAAGGGAGTAATGTAAAAATTTTGGTGTAGGTTATGATAGTTTACGATGCTGAAAATCAAATCTTGGGGAGGCTTTGTACAAGAATAGCAAAAGATCTTTTAAATGGTGAAAAAGTTTTTGTTGTCAATTGCGAAAAAGCGGTGATATCAGGAAATCCACAATACACAAAACATAAATACTTGGAAAAGATTTGGCGTGGCGATGTCAAGCACGGGCCCTTTTTCCCTAAAACACCAGACGGAATTTTTAGAAGAACTGTAAGAGGGATGTTGCCATGGCACAAGCAAAAAGGTAGGAAAGCTTACAAGAACCTAAAAGTTTTCATAGGTTTACCTGAAGAATTCAAGGGAAAAGAGATGAAAAAAGTTAAAGAAGCAGATGCATCGAAACTTAAAACAAAATTCATAACTTTGGAAGAGCTTTCTCTTTCTATTGGTGCAAAGAAGAGATGGTAAATAAATGTTTTTCTTAAGATTTCTAAAATAGAATTATGGAGCTTCCACTAGTACTCATCAATTTCAAGTGTTTTGTTTCTGGTGATAAAGCTTTAAAGTTGGCCAAAATTTGCGAAAAAGTTTCTAAAAATTATAAAGTTAACATAGCTGTTGCTCCTCAATTCACAGACATAGCAACAATAGCAAAAAGTGTGAAGATACCAGTTTTTGCCCAGCACTTAGATGCAGTTGAAAAAGGTGCTTTCACAGGACATGTGAGCGCAAAAGCTTTAAAAGAAGCTAGTGCTAAAGGTGTGATAATAAACCATTCAGAGAAAAAATTGCCAATTAAAGAAATTGAAAAATGTGTTGCAATTGCTAAAAAGTACAAGCTAATAACAGTTTGTTGTACAGATAGCTTGGAAGAAGGGGAAAAAATAGCTGAGCTTAAGCCAGATTTCATAGCTTATGAAGACCCAATCTTGATTGGAACAGGCAAAGCAATTTCAATGGTCAAGCCTGAAAGTGTGAAAAAGTTTGTTGAAATTGTAACAGGCCTTGAGCCGAAAGTTAAAGTTTTATGTGGAGCTGGGATTTCAAGAGGGAAAGATGTGGCCAAAGCCTTAGAGCTTGGTACTGTTGGTGTGCTTGTTGCTTCGAGTGTTGTTAAAGCAAGAAATCCAAAAAAAAATTTAATTGAATTTTCAAAATTTATAAGGAAAAAGTGAAATAAATTAATTATGAAATTGAAAGATAAGGTTGCAATCGTTACTGGAGCTGGTCAAGGAATTGGAAGGGAAATAGCCTTAGCCTTTGCAAGAGAGGGAGCAAAAGTTGTTGTCACAGACATAACTGGAAAAGAAAAAGATGTGGCAAAAGAGATTGAAAGTCTTGGAGCTCAAGCCTTAACTCTTAAAGTAGATGTTTCCAGTAGCAAGGATACTAAGAAAATGGCAGAAGAAGTTTTAAAAAAATTCGGAAGGATTGACATCTTGGTTAACAATGCAGGAATTTTCCCCTTCAAGCTTTTCACTGAAATGGAAGAAAAAGACTGGGATAAAGTTCTAAACGTGAACCTCAAAGGAACTTTCTATTGCACCAAAGCTGTTGTGCCAACAATGATAAGGCAAAAGTATGGTAAGATTATAAACATTTCTTCAATCGCAGGCTCAGTAATCGGTTTTATGCAACTTACTCACTATTCAGCAAGTAAGGCAGGGATAGTTGGTTTCACTCGAGCTTTGGCTCTAGAGCTTGCACCTTATGGTATCAACGTGAATGCCATAGCCCCAGGACCAATAGAAACTCCTGGAACTCAAGTTCTTGGAACAGAAATGTACGAGCAAATAAAGAAAGCTATTCCAATTGGAAGATGGGGTAAACCAATAGACATAGCAAATTTAGCAGTATTCTTGGCTTCAGATGATTCAAGCTTTATAACAGGTCAATGCATAGTTGCTGATGGTGGCTACACTTTGCAGTAAATAATTTTAATAACTCAACTTTCTTCCTCAAGGTACTCTTTTTTCTTTACCAGATATTCGTAGGCCGAAAGTGCGGCCTTTGCACCCTCACCAGCAGCTATGATTATTTGTTTCCACTTTACATCAGTTACATCACCAGCGGCAAACAACCCTTCTACCGAAGTAAGGCAATTTTGGTCAACATCGATTTCATTGTTTTCATTTAAAACAACCCCTTCAGGAAGTTCAAAATCTAAGCTTGGCTCAAGACCCATCGCTACCACTACACCACTTACTTTTAAATGTGTTCTTTCATGTGTTTTCACGTTTTCTATTTCAATCCCTTCTAGTTTTTCAGTTCCTTCTACGGAAATCACTCTAGAATTGTTATAAAATTTTATGAATTTCTTTTCCTTCACTTTTTCTTTCAGAATTTCATCACATGTTAGATCGTTTGTTATGTTAACAACATAAATTTCTTTCGTGAAATTAGAAAGTTCAAGAATAGCCTGAGCTGCTGAGTTGCCACCGCCAACCACAGCTACCGACTTATCTTTGAAAAAAGGAGCGTTAAAGACAGCACCATACATTATACCTTTTCCAAACATTTTTTCTTCACCAGGAACTTTTAGCATTCTAGGCTTCTTACCAGAAGCTATTATTACAGTTTTTGTCCAGTAAGAATTTTCTTCGGTGTCGATTTTGAACAACTCACCTTCTTTTTTCACAGACTTAACTTTTTCTTGAAGAAGTTTAATTTTGAACGCATCTAAATGTTCTTTAAACCTTCTCACAAGTTCTTCACCAGGAATCATCGTGAACCCTGTGTAATTCTCAACATCTGTTGAAAGCCTTGCTTGCCCTCCAATATCTAGAGTTAAAACAAGAATATCTAAGCCTTTTCTTGCAAGGTATATGGCAGCAGTAATTCCCGCTGGTCCAGCACCGATGATGATCGAATCATAAGGAACTATAGAAGCCTTTACCATATTTTATATTTTGCCATTTAGTGAATTATTTTTATAGTAGGTGGAATAAATTATATTTAAGAGTGGAGGTATTTCATGATAAAAGTTGTTGTTAATGGTGTTGGCACAATAGGAAAAAGAGTTGCCCATGCTATTAAGCTTCAAGATGACATGAAGCTTGTTGGTATAGCAGATGTTGCCCCTACAAGCTGGTTAAGAACCACGCTTGAGCCAAAAGGCCCTCTCTACAAAACAGATTTATATGCTTCAAATCAAGATGGCATGAAAGCTTTGACAGAAGGTGGAATGTATGTCAAAGGCTTACTCGAAGACTTGCTTGCTTCAAAAGAAGTGGATGTTGTTTGCGATTGTACGCCAGCAAAAATTGGTGAAAAGAATAAACCACTCTATCAAAAGTATGGAGTTAAAATGGTCTTCCAAGGAGGAGAGAAAGCTGAAGTTGCTGATGTAAGCTTTGTTGCAATAGCAAATTATGAAAAAGCCTTAAACAAAAATTCTGTAAGGGTTGTTAGCTGTAACACAACTTCCTTAGCAAGAACAATTTTTACCATAGACCAAAAGTTTGGAGTTGAAGAAGTTTTTGCAGCCCTTGTTAGAAGAGCTACAGACCCATGGGACGAAAAATCTGGACCAATAAATGCTATTGTTCCTGAAACTCATGTTCCTTCTCATCAAGGTCCTGATTTACAAACAGTTTTGCCTCACATAAACATAAAGACAATGGCAGTGAAAGTTCCTTCTACTTTAGCTCATCTTCACATGATAACTGGAAAATTGAAAAAACAAGCTAGCATAGAAGATTTCAAGAAGGCTTTTGCCGAAGGCTCAAGGATGATTTTGCTCAGAGCTTCTCATGGCTACTCTGCAACTTCTGAAATAATAGAAAGGTATAGAGACCTTTGTAGACCAAGGTATGACATGTATGAAGTTGCAATCTGGGAAGAATCTATAACTGTGGAAAAAAATAGGTTCTACTGGATGCATGCTGTTCATTCAGAAGCTATTGTTATTCCTGAGACGATAGACGCCATAAGAGCCATAACTGGAATTGAAAGCGACAAGTTCAAATCTATTGAAAAGACAAACAAGTCTCTTGGAATTGAAAAGTGAACTCATGAAAGAATATTTCACAATTGAAGATTTTGATTTAGAAGGAAAAACGGTCTTGTTGAGAGCAGATTTGAATTCACCTTACAACAAGGGGGAAAAAAGAATAGAAGATTGTGAAAGGATAAGAGAGCATGCAAAAACAATTCGATTCTTGATGGAGAAAAAGGCAAAAGTTGTTGTTTTGGCTCACCAAGGAAGAAAAGGGGATGAAGATTTTACACATTTAAATCAACATGCAGAACTTTTAAGCAAATATGTTGGAAAAAAAGTTAAATTTGTTGATGACGTAATTGGAGAAAAAGCTTTGCAAGAAATAAAGAATTTGAGAGAAGGAGAAGCTATTTTGCTAGATAATGTGAGACTTTTGGATGAAGAAACTCAAGAAAAAAGTCCGGAAGAGCACAGCAAAGGAAAGCTTGTTCAAACCTTAGCCCCCTTAGCAGATTTTTTTGTTCAAGATGCTTTTTCTGCTTCTCATAGAAGTCATGCTTCCATCGTTGGTTTTTCTCCAGTTTTACCATCAATGGCAGGAAAAGTAATGGAAAAAGAGCTGAAATCAGTAGAAAGAATTTTGGAAGCTTCTGGAAATGTGTTCATCCTCGGAGGTGTTAAAGCTGATGATTGTTTTAACATAATGGAATATTTTTTAAAAAATAAACCAAAAAGTATAGAAAGAATATTAACATGTGGCACTGTCGGTGAAATATTCTTGGCAGCTAAAGGTTTAAACCTTGGAACACCGACTTTTAAATTTTTAGAAGAAAAAGGTTTGATGGAATTGGTCTCTAAAGCAAGAAGATTTTTGAAAGTTCGTGAGTTGAAAATAGAAATCCCTATAGATGTTGCTGTGGAAGAAGGTGGAAAAAGAAAAGAAATAAAATTGGAAGAACTACCTGTCGAATCTTTAATTCTTGATATAGGAAGCAGGACCATTAAAAAGTATTCAGAAGTCATTAAAACTGCAAAGACAATTGTGGTGAAAGGTCCAGCAGGAGTTTATGAGAAAGCAGGATTTGAAACTGGAACAAAAGAAATACTTCAAGCAGTAGCTAATTCAAAGGCTTTCACGCTTATAGGAGGAGGTGACACAGGCTTGGCAATAGAAAAACTGGGGATTGAAAAAGAAAAATTTTCTTACATAAGCCTAGGTGGAGGAGCTTTGATAACGTACCTTTCAGGCAAGCCAATGCCAGGAATAGAAGCTTTAAAGCTCTCTTACAATAAATTCAAAGAAAAATAAAAAGGAAGAACTTCAATTAATTATTATGTTTGATGCTGTTTGTATTGGTCATATTTTGTATGACACGAGGTCTTTTGTGGAAGAATTTCCTAAGCCAGACAAAATGACTTTTGTCAAGGGCACGATAACTCATAGCATAGGTGGCTCTGCCACAAACGTTGCTTGCAATTTGTCAAAGCTTGGGATGAAAACTGCTTTAATTGGGAAAATAGGCTATGATGACCATGGCCAGTACTTGCTCGACCAGCTAAAATTTTATGGTGTTGAATCGAAGTACGTGAAGATAACGACAGAAAAACCAACAGGCGTGTCGATGATAGTTATAGATAAAAGTGGTGAGCCTTTACTTTTTGAAATGGTTGGGGCGAATGAGCCTTTACACAAGAGTGAAATCTCAAAGGAAGCAATAGAAAATTCTTCTCATCTGCACATGAGTGGTACTACTCTCGAAACTCTTGCTTATGTTGCAAGGCTTGCAAAAAAAATGAAAAAAACAGTTTCCTTTGATCCGGGAAGGTCGAAATCTCAAGCAGGCTTCAAAAAACTTTACATGATTTTGAAAAATGTTGATGTTTTGATAACTACAAGGGTTGAAGTCGTAAGGATTGTAGGTCATCCAGAATACGATTTCCAAAAGGCTTTAGAAATTTTGAGGAAAAAACTTAAAGGAAAAATAATCATAGTCAAGAGTGGAAAGGATAAAACCTTGGCTTATCTTGATAAAAAAGCATTTTCCGTTTCAACCGTTCCTGTGAAAATTGTAGACACTATAGGAGCTGGCGATGCCTTTGCAGCAGGCTTTCTCCATAAATTCCTGATGAAAGAGAAAATTGAGGAATGCGTAAAGTTTGCAAATGCTTGTGGTGCTTTAAAAGTCACAAGAGAAGGAGCAGCCGGATTGCCTATGAAAGATGAAGTTTATGCTTTTTACAGAAAAGTTGAAAATAAAATGAAAGTAGAGGGAATTTGATTGAGTTTGGAAAAAATATCTTCAAATGGTTTTTTTCACATCGTGGCGCTTGACCACAGAGAATCTTTAAAGAAAATAATAAAACCTGAAAATCCTGAAGAAGTTTCAAGAAAAAACCTCGAGTCGATAAAACTAAAATTTTCAAAAATTTTTTCATCTCAAGCCTCTGGAATTTTGCTAGACCCAATCTATGGAAGACCGGCTATGAATTCAATTAAACACAAGTGTGGTTTGTTAATTTCTCTCGAAGAGTCTGGCTACGAAGAAACCAAAGAGGGAAGACTTACTTGCCTAATAAAAAATTTTGGTCCAAAGGAAGCTAAAGGTCTTGGTGCAGATGCTGCCAAGCTTTTAATATATTTCAACCCAAAAACAAAAACAGCAAGACAACAAAAAAAGCTTGTGAAAGAAGTTTCAGAAAAATGTAAAGATGTCGGATTGCCTTTTGTTTGTGAATTTCTCGTTTATCCTTTCAGGGAAAAAGATTTCGAGAAAGAAAAAAGTAAGCTAATATTAAGCTCAGCAAAAGTGATTTCGAGACTTGGAATTGACTTGCTAAAAACAGAATTTCCGGGAAGGCTTGGTATCGATGAAAGAGAAAAAATTGAGTCCAATTGCAAGAAGCTCACAAGACTTAGTAAAGTTCCTTGGGTCCTGCTGAGCAGAGGCATAGACTTTTACCAATTCAAAGAACAATTGAAAATTTCTATTGAATTTGGAGCTTCTGGTTTCATGGTTGGAAGAGCTCTATGGCAAGATTACTTCAGCTTAGGCAAAAAGAGAGAAGATTTTTTGAAGAAAGTATGTTTGAAAAGGCTAGAAGAATTGAAAGAAATAGCAAGCTAATCATTTATTTTTTTCTTGAGACAAGAGAGTGATGAAAACTCTTGTTTTTAAGTCAGTGACAATCCTCATGAAATTTGCAAAACTTTCTTCTGGGGTGGAGAAGCAGCTAAAGTATTTATGGACATCACCATCAGCCCATAGCTTGTTGCACATGTAATAATAGTGGTCACTTGTCAGTAAATACCTCCAAACTTTTTTCAGTTCACCATCGTTCAATTGGTTTAGAATTTTACCCAAATTTTTCACTTCTTCGAAACAGGTTTGTTGCATCTTGTTCCCGAGCCATGCTGAAACATCACGCTCCATATCTGCCCAAGAGACTGTAGAGAATTCAAAAACATCAATTTCACCAATAGGTTCAAGCCTTTCTATGACTTCACTTGGTGTTGCAAATTCTAGGTTCTCATACTTCAAAATTTCAAAGGGCAAAGCTTTCAAGAACCAGAATATTCCTGATTCTTCCCACTGATGTTCACCAAAAGTCTCGAAGTCCAAGAAAAGATTTATACATTCACCATTAGTTGCATTTAACCAAGCTGCAAACTTGTCGGCGGTCAAAGGCCATTGATCCCAATTTCTTGCAGAGAACCTATAACCTATATCATCGCTAAGCCTGTAATTCCTAAGAAGAATTCTTATTCTGCTATTCCAATCTCTATCATCAGGAAAACAATATTTTCTCAAATAAACATAGTTTGGTGACCTCCAGCCTAAAATCCTTTCAGCTCCTTCAGTAAAAATTGCCTTGAAACCTAAGTCTTCAACTATCCTACCAATCACGTTGTTGTATATCATTTCAGTGTTCACGAAAACCTTAGGCTTGACACCAAAGAAATCTTTCATTGCTTGAGAATGTAAGTTAATCTCTTCTATGAATTCTTCTTTACTCTCAAAAAGGCTTGTTAAAGAGTGGTGATAAGTTTCGCCTATAATTTCAACCTTTTTCGTCTTTACTAGCTGCTTAAAATTTTCAAGCACATCTTTCCCATATTTCTCACAAAGCTCTAGGAAAACACCGGTAATAGCAAAACTTACTTTAAAGCTCTTTTTTTCGTGCTTAAGCTTATCTATAAGCTCAAGCAAGATGTTTGTTGTAGGCAAATAGCATCTGTTTTTAACTTTCTCAAAAACCATTTTGTTCAAGCCCGAGTTAAAATAACTGCTTAAGTCTCTAGATACGCCATCTGCTTGAAAATTTGCTAATCTCAAAGGCTGGTGAACCTGGAAGTTTAAGGTAATAAGAGCCATAGTTATAATTATTTTTTATACCCTTTATAAATTTAACATTGGAAGATAAACATGAAAGCTGAAGAAGTTTCAAACAAATGCTACTTGCTAGCTGGCAAAAAAGCCTTTTTCCATAGATTTTGTGATTCTGGTTTTAGGACCAAATGGACTGGCTTATGGTCTGGCTCAAGGAAATTTTTGGATTACTTTGCTTTCAGGTTAAATGAAGATTGGTTATCACAAAAAAATTGTATAGAAGTTGATTTTAATGGCTCTAGCTTTACCCATATTTATCAGCTGGATGGAATCGAAGCAAGAGAAAAATTATTTGTTGACGAAGAGGCAAAATCTCTTGTTTGCAACTTTTCAGTCAAAAGTAATGAAACAAAAAAAATAAAAGTTTACCTTGAAGTCGGAATTAACATTCGGGACAGAGAAGAAAATTGGCACGATAGAAAATATGAAGTTAAAAGGCAGGCTGGAATTATTTTAGTGAATTCTGAAAAAGGGTCTCTAGTTCTTAGTATTTCAAAGCCATTTGAGCTTTTTGGTCATGAAATATATAAAGACCATTTTCCAGGCGAGCTTGAAAGATGTTTTATTCCTGGAACAATTTCATTTGAAATTGTTCCAAGGGAAGAGGTTTCAATAATTTTTGCTTGTGGAAAAAATGAGGCAGAAGCAATGTGCAATTTTACCTATACAAAAAATTCTTTAGTTGAAATCAAAAAAGAACCTAGAAAAGTTTTGGCCTCAAACCTTAAGACAGGAATTAAAGAGATAGATGAAATTTTCGAAAAAAGTGTTTTTGGTTTGGAAAAACTTAAAGTTGAAGCTGAAGCAGGCTTTGGTTATGTTGCAGGCTTTCCTTGGTTCATTCAGTTTTGGGGAAGAGATTTAGGATGGATGATTCCGGCTATTGTAGATTATGGAAATTTTGAAGATGCTAAAAAGGCTTTGACGACTTTGATGAAATTTCAATCTGAAGAAGGAGAAATCCCTAACTTCATTTCTTTGGACGGAAGTGCTTCTTACGGCTCAGCAGATGCTACTCCACTTTGGATAATCTCTTTAACTCATTACATTCAAAATTCGGGAGATTTGGAATTCTTGAAAGAAAGTAGGAAAAACATTCTCAAAGCCTTTGGGTGGTGCATGAGCAAGACAGACGACGGTTTGCTTGAAGCAGGAAAAGTGGGAACATGGATGGACACTTTGGATAGAGATGGTAAACCAATAGAAGTTCAAGCAATTTGGTACGAGTGCTTGCTTTCGTTGAAAAAGCTTTCTGAGATTTTAGGCGAAGATTTGATAGATTTTTCTTATGTTGAGGAAGTAAAAGAGAAGATAGAGAGGTTTTGGAATCCATTTTCCAATCTTTATTTTGATAGGATGAAGTGGAAATTTAAAGATGAAAGGAGAACTATAAATTCAATCTTTCCACTTTTTTTCAAAATTTCAAAAAATCCTTTGAAGGTTTTAGAGAAGATAGAAGGTGAAGAATTCACTTCACCTTTTGGTATAAGAAGTCTTTCCAAAAAAGATCCTGCTTTTAATCCTCTTGGCTATCATACAGGTAGCGTGTGGAGTTGGATTACAGGCTTAGCAGCTTGTGTTGAGTTTGAATACGGAAGACCAGAAAAAGGATTGGAATATTTGAAGATATTGGCAAAAATGTTTGACAAGAATTGTTTAGGCTCTTTAGATGAAGCATGGAATTCTGAAAATGGTGATTCTGTGTTGCTAAAAGGGATTGGTTACGAGCCTGCTGGCTTCTTCCAAGGTTGGGGATTTGCTTCAATAATAAGATGTGTAGACGAACACATGCTTGGGTTAAAAGTCGATGCTCTGGCTAAAACAATTTTTGCTTCACCTTCACTTTTAGACGGAATGAAAGTTTTAAGGAAGAAAAGAATTGGAAATGATTTGGTTGAAATCGAGATGGAAAGGAAAGGAGAAGAACTGAAGATGAGTTTGAAGAGTGGGAGAGGTAAAGGATACAAGCTTGTAAAGGTCCCAAAAATTTAATCAAACAAGCTTGTAAAGGATTTTGCCTTTATCTTCGATTATCTCTATCTTGCCTTCTCTTCCAAGCCAGCCCAAAGCACCAAATACATCGTTAAGCTTAAGGCCAGTTTCTTTTGCTATTGCCGAAGAACTCAAAGGACCTTTTGTTTTCAAAACATTCCAAACTTTTCCAGCGTTCACACCAAAGATTTCTTCCGGCTTCATAAATAATTTTTGGT
>Ga0207433_10011990_pt1 | contig 13071 bp, 12 predicted proteins | sample YelNatPaOPGAMG01_FD_187559 | JGI IMG/M metagenome (GOLD analysis project Ga0207433, IMG submission 187559) | Hot spring thermophilic microbial communities from Obsidian Pool, Yellowstone National Park, USA - OP-RAMG-01 (SPAdes) (version 3) | ecosystem: Environmental > Aquatic > Thermal springs... | reverse complement strand
AACCTGTCATCAATACAAAAGGAAGAAAAATAACGATAGTACTCAAAGATGAACTTACCATTGCCGGAAATAAGAAACGGATGGAATTTCCTACTAAATCTTTTGGCTCTTTTTCAGGGTTTTCTTCGTGAGTGCGATGAATTTGTTCTACCACGATTACCGCATCATCTATTATCAGCCCAATGGCGGCAGCAATAGCACCGATGGTCATAATGTTTAAATCATAACCGAGTACTTTCATTAATACAAATGTAAGTCCCAACGTTATAGGAATGGTTACGAGCAAAACGCCACTCGCTTTAAACGAACGTAAAAAAATCATAACCACAATTATTGCTAGTGCCAAACCAATCCACAATACATCAATAATGCTTTTAATGCTATCGCCCACAAAAGCAGATTGGTCGTAATAGAGTTTGAGTTGAACACCTTTTGGTAAAATTTTATTTAGCTCTATCACTTTTTGAGATACTTGGTCGGCTACTTGAACTAAATTACTATTAGGTTGTTTAAGCACTGCAATTAGTGGCACATCTTTTCCATCGGCTTTTATTTTAATAAACTCGGCACGTTCACCTATTTTTATGATGGCTATATCTTTGAGCGTAATTTTTCTTTTCGCATCATTCCTAATCACCAAATTTTCCAGAGCTTGTTTATTTTTAATGGACGCATCAGTAAGTGTAAGATATAATCGTTTGTAATCAACTAATAGTCCATTCGATTCAATAAATCCGGACAATTGAATAGCATCAATAACTTCTTGCGGATTAAGTTTTAACAGTCGTACTTTATTTTGGTCTAAAATAATTTGGTATTCTTTTGTTTTGCCACCAATAACTTCAACCGCAGCTACACCTTCTATTCTCGATAAATAGGGTTTTACGATGTATTCGCCAATCATTTTAAGCTCTACTTGATTTTTTACAGTTGATTGAAGTGAGTAACCCATAATAGGCAAAATAGAAGGGTTCATTTTTTCGACTGTTATTTGCACTCCTGCAGGCAAATCGTTTTTAATTTGCGTAATCCGCGATTCAATTTGTTGTTTATCAACATCAATATCCGAACCCCAATTCATAAAAGCAGATATTTCGCAACTCCCCATACTGGTAGTGCTGCGAATCATATTCAGATTTTCAACTTGTTTTATAGCATTTTCCAAGGGTTTTGTAACCGTAATCATCATCTTATCTACCGGTTGCTCACCATTGTCGGCAATGATTTTTATTTTAGGAAAAGTAATATTAGGGAAAAGCGATGTGCTTAAACTTTTATAGGTATACATACCACTCACTAAAATGAGCAGTAAAATAACAGTAATCGGACTTTTGTATTTTGTAAATATTTTATCCATCGTTATTTGATTTTTACTTTAGTACTGTCGGGTAAACCATAAGCTCCCGAAAGTATAATAAGGTCAGTTAATTTGAATTCAGGGCTAATTATTTCTATTTCATTGCCATTTTCAATCCCTTTTAAAACGGGAACTTTGATTGCTAACGAATCTTTTAATAGCTGCATCACCCAAAACCCATCTTGTGTTTCATTGGTTAAAACGGCTTCTTTTGGTACTATCTGAACATTGTTTTTATCAGCTTTTAAGACCTTTACAATAACATTCAGATTTTCGGGCAATCCAATACTTTGTGCTAATTTAAAATATACCGTTTGCGTTTGTGAAACAGCATCTACCTGCGGTATTATTTTATAAAATGAAGCTTTTAGGCTTTTTTTATCGGCTAATTCTATTTGTATGTTTTTGTTGTTTTTTAGTAGGTTAATAAACTCAAACGGAGCGTTTACCTGAATCAATAAATCGTCGTTCTTTACCACAGTAGCCAATGAACTTCCTTCTGCAATAAAACCGCCTGCATCAGGTGTATTCAAAATGCTGATATATCCCGAGGCACTACTTAAAACAGAGATAAGACCTATGGTTGGAATTTCTGTCAATTCATTGCCTTGCAAAGCTTTACTTTCTTTGCTTTGAATGGTAAATAATACATCGTTTTTATTCACATAATCGCCTATTTTGCAATTTACAGCGTGAATATAACCGGAAATTGGGGCAGTAATTTCGGTTCGATTTAACTAAACCACTATGGATTGAAAATCCATAGGTTTGTAAAACGGTAAAGAATGAAATTCTTTAACTTTGTTCTAATATCCAGTTCCCCGTTTGGCTATTGGGTTTATCCCGATGGTGTTCTAGGTACTCCTGAACCATCTCATCGGTTATATTTCCTGTACTCCAAACTCCATATCCTACAGCCCAAAAGTGTCGTCCCCAATACTGCTTGCTCAAGGCAGGAAACTCCTGTTGAAGAAGCCGTGAAGTTCGCCCTTTCAACTTCTTTACCAATACGCTTATGCTCAGGGATGGCGGATATTCAACATGAATATGCACATGATCTTTGCTCACAACACCTTTCAGTATCGTCACATTCTCCGCATTGCATATTTGAACAACCAGGTCTCGGCAACGAACCTGGACGTCTCCCTTTAGTACGTGGTAACGGTACTTCGTCACCCATACAATATGGGCTGTTAAACGACTTACGGAATGGGACCCTGTGCGATTGTGTTCCATTCGGTAAAGTTATGAAATTTATAGAAACTAAAGTACCTGCAATAAATTGCAGGGTTTTAACCAATGTTTAAGATAATAAACCACTTGTCCGTTTAACTCAATAAATTCCTGAATACTTCCTATTTTTGGGTTTATTACAGTTACTTCTGGAAGAGGCAGTGGAATATCGGAGTTGCTATCCGATTTAGTCTTACAGGCTTGCAAAAAGAGTAGGATAAGTATATTGATGATGATAGTTTTTTTCATTGTATGTTAATTTTACCAGTTCCAATAATTATATGCGTTTATAAGTGATTGCTTTTGTAAAAAGAGCAAATGGTATTCGCCGATTAAACTGGCTTTTCTTTTCAAAATGGTTATAAAATCGATGATGGAAATTTGCCCTGCTGTTAATTCTTTTTTATACGATTCAAGTAAAATATTGTAATTATTTTGCTGATTATTGATGTATTCTAATTGGGTTTCGATGGATTTTATTTCGTATAATATTTTTTCTAATCTAATTTTATTTTGATTCACAAAATATTTTTTTTGAAACGAAATATTATGTTCTAAAAGCATTGTTTTTTGTTGGTTTATTTTCTTCTGGTTACCATCAAAAATAGTCCAAGTTAAACTCAATCCAGCACTCAGCCCGAAGCGTTGAGGAATATCAGGAATAATAAATGCATTCAATCCGGCATTGGCAAAAAAATTAAGTTGTGGTTTATATTGAAGTTCAAAAACATTTTGTTGTGCTTCTAAATTTAAACTGTCTAAACGATAGGTTTCTAAAAACATGGAATTTGACACCTTACTTTTTAAAATAAGTTCGCTATCTTGAAGCTGCACCAAAGCGGTATCGTCAATTCCGCAAATAGTGTTCAATTCCAATAAATCTCTATGGTATTTGGATTTAAAAGCAAGTAGTTGAGAAAAGTAATTTTGATACTCAATATTAAGTAGAACAAGGTCTGACTGATTGTAAATGCTGTTTTCAACTAATTTTTTCAATATCTCATTCTGGTCTGCCAGCAGGTTCACTATAGTTTCAATATCATGTATTTGTTTGCTGTCCTGCAAACATAAGATATATTGGTCGGTTACAATTTTTTCAATATCGTGTTGATTTAATTTATTGTTGTTTGCATTTATTTGAGTTTCTATAGTTACTTGTTCTGTGGCTATCTTGTATTTTTGACTATTAAAAAGCGGTTGAGTGAAGTTCAATAATGCTTGGTATTCGCCACCATTTGACGCCCCTAAATCGTACCCGTAATAATTGGTTGCTCTGCTCGAATTGGGTTCAAAAGTGGTTTTATTGTTATCGGTTGAAATGATTGGAGCAAAAAGATAATTTGCAGATAATCCAATTTGAGGCTTTGTGTAAGTCGCTTTAAGTCTTTGGATTTCCAATTGATTTACTTTGCTTAGATTGTTATTTTCGTTAATCAACGGACTGTTTTGGATGGCTTTAGAAATATAAGTATCGAGCGCCGTGTTTTGAGCATTTATGCCGGAACAGAAAAACAATATAGCAACTATGGAGAGAAATAAATATTTCATTTACATTTTTGTTTAAATATTAAAACAATAAGTCGCAGGGAATTACTTTCCTACGACTTATTATCAGAAAAATTAATCTTTATCTTCATCCTTTTCTGTTTTCACTTCTTTTTTCACCAATTTCCCATCAGGTGAAATAGCTACTTCCATTACAACTTTGTCTTTTTTCAATTCAAACTCATAAACTTGTCCTTCAGCAGTTTCAGAAATTTCGGCTTCTTCAATTTTGTAGCCTCTGAATTCATTGTCTAAGGTTTGTTTTACATTTGCAGGAATAGCTGATTTTTCGATTTCGTGTTCGGTTTCTTTCCAAACCCCATCGGTTGTAAAGTTTGCCGAATATTCTTCGCCATTGAGTTTAAATTCGGCTTCCCACTCGGTTTCGTTTTCTTTGTCCCATTTTACCGATTTGGCATCTGGGAATTTTTGGGTAAAGGCATTTTTTACGTTTTCAGGTACATTTGGTTTTTGTGCACAAGCATTAATGCTGATTGCTGCAAAAACGATGACAAATAATTTTAATGTTTTCATCCTTCAATTTATTTAAGTTAATTAAAATTTACAATACAAAACTACAAGCCGATTTAGAAGAAACTTAGAATTTCTAAAAAATCGCCTAAAAAGAATGAATGTTTTCGGAAAAAGAATAAGATACAAACCATTGGTTAATCTCAGCTTTTTTTTCACAATAGCCAAACCAAGTCCGTTTCCCTGTTCCTAAGGGTTTGCTTTTGAGAAACACCAATAAATTTTCTTTATTTAATGGTTGAAATCAAATAGCTTATTAAGGCAACAGAAACCATAATAAGTAGTATAGTAAGAAGGGTAGGCAATGATTTACTATTTGTGAATTCCCCTTTGTTTAATTGTGAATTTACTTGCCGATAGCGGAAATAGGCAAGCGGAACAATTGCCGCTCCTATAATTAAAATCCCTATTCCAATAATAGAAGAGTAACCTTTACTTGGTAAAGCATCAGTATTTGCGGTAATCAACGATAGCTGTCTCACAAATAGTGAAAATTTTACGACCACAAATCCAAATGCCATAATTGCTATTCCTGTTCTTATCCAAGCCATAAAGGTTCTTTCATTGGCTAAGTATTCTCTGGAGTCTCTTTGTTTATCAGTGGTTTCCATTTTGAAAAATAATTTTGAATTGGTGTAATTGATTTGAGAAATTATATTGGATAGACCAACCGTTGATTTTTACAATATTCATAATGATTGCTAAGCCTAAACCATTTCCTTGTTCGGATGGATTAGATTTTGAAAAACGCTTGAATAGCTTATCAGAAACTAAAGGTGTTGCCTGTCCGCTGTTTGAAAAGGTCAAAGATTGATTACTGAGGGTAATTACGATTATTCCATCCTTAATATTATGTCTGATAGCATTTAGAAAGAGATTGCTGATTAGGGTTTCTACTAATACTGGGTTTGATTTTACTGCAACGGTTTCTTTTAATTCTGTTTTTATAGTTAGATTTTTTGACTTCGCCTGTTCGGCAAAAAAGTCAAAGTGTTTTTCAATTGCCTCATTCAAATTAATTGTTTGCTTCTCGTTGTAACTGTCATTTTCCATTTTAGAAAGCAACAATAAATTTTTGTTCAAGCGGTTTAGACGTGAGACGCTATCGTTCAAAGAACTCAACATTTTATACTGTTCTTCTGAAAACTCTGCACTCTGAATAAGCGTATCAATTTTTGCTTGAAAAACAGCCAAAGGCGTTTGTAACTCGTGAGCCGCATTTTCAACAAATTCCCGTTGATTTGCAAAAATAGAAGTGTTTTTCTCTATCAATTTTTCAATACTGTAATTTAGTCGATTAAACTCTTCAATATCTGTTGAGCCTAATTGTGGTTGGTTGTTTTTATCAATCTCAAATGCTTCTATCTTTTCTAAAGTCTGATAAAAAGGCTTCCACAATTTATAAGATAATCGCTTGTTAATTAAAAACAATCCAAGGAGCAGAAAGAATAATATGGCTATAAAAATGATAGAGATACTTACTATTAAATCTTCAGATTCGACTATGTTTGCACGAACAGATAGCGTATATGGCTTTCCTTCTATAAAAATCGGAACATTTAATTCCCTGTAAGGTTCACTCTCTTGGCTCAATGAATCGTAATATGATTTATAAAAGCAGGTCTCTTTTTTGATGTTTTGATTTTCCAGAATTTTTATTTCACGATTATATTTGTTCCAAAAAGAAATCTCAGTCTGTTTTAATTCAGAAACAGAGTATTTTAAAAATTCATCTTTGTGAAGTTCCAATGCTTCATCAACATCTTCAAGGTACAAATTTTGAATAATGAAATAAAATGCAGGAGCTGTTATTACAAGAAGAACTGTTGTAAACAGTAGATATGCTTTTGATGTTTTATGTATAAGTTTTTTAGTCATTTTGCCATTTGTATCCTAATCCGTAAACTGTTTTAATGTAATCGCTGCAACCTGCATCTTTCAATTTGTTTTTTAAGTTTTTGATATGTGCATAAACAAAATCATGGTTGTCCAACATATCCGCCATATCACCCGAAAGATGCTCTGCAATTGCACTTTTAGAAAGAACCTTGTTTTCATTTCCGATTAAATACAGTAGCAAATCAATTTCCTTTTTTGTAAGGTCAATTTTCTTGCCTTTTACTTTAACTGTTTTTGAAAGAATATCAATTTCAATTTCGTTGTATGCCACAAGGTTGTTCCCCTTAAAGTTTATTCGTCTTATGAGGGCTTGTATTCTTACCAAAAGTTCTGATAGATGAAAAGGTTTTGTCAGGTAGTCGTCCGCACCCAGATTAAAACCCTCAATCCGTGTTTCAAGAGTTTCCTTGGCTGAAATAATAATAACTCCTTCGGTTTTGTTTTGCCTTTTCAGTTCTTTTAAAATATCAAATCCATTGCCATCAGGCAACATCAAATCGAGCAGAATACAGTCATATTCATAGATTGATATTTTGTCAATAGCCAACTTTGAGTTGCTTGCCCATTCACATACAAAGCCGTTTCCTGTCAGATAGCTTATGATGCTTTCTGCAAGTTCATTTTCGTCTTCAATGAGTAGAATTTTCATAGCACAAATATAAGTTGTCAATTTAGAATAAATTTAGAATAAATTCATTGTTAGTTGAACGGGGGGGGCAAAATTGCACTCTTTGGCAAAGCTTTGGTTTAAGCGCTGGCTCGTGGGGCTTTGCCAATGTGTGCAATGTGGGTGGGGTTTCTTTCTTCTTTTTTTGCGGGTGGGAAAAAAAATAAATTTCTATCAAATTTGCAATGTCCTATCAAAAAACTAAATCCTTTCTTTTGTTATTACTTATCACTAACGAATCTGTCTGCTGTGTCTGTCTTTTTACACTTGTTGCCAACTTTAGACTTTCTGATTTCAGATTCCTGATAGCTGATTCCGGGTTTGATTACGGAACAAAAAATTTATGCTTATCTTTGTTCTTTAAATTAAAAGCACAGATGAGTTCACAGGTATTAGAATGGATTGGATATAGCGCATCGGTTATCATTGCGCTATCGATGACAATGAGTTCGATAGTCAAATTCCGTTGGATAAACCTAACGGGAGCGTTAATGTTTTCAATTTATGGATTTTTGATTGGTGCTTGGCCCGTGGGCATACTTAACGGTTTTATAGTGCTCACCGATGCTTACTACCTATTTCAAATCTATTCAAAGAAAGATGTGTTTGAGATACTGGAGGTTCGCCCCGAGAACCGTTACCTGATGCGTTTCCTCGATTTTCACCAAAAAGATATTCATAGGTTCTTCCCCAGATTCTCCTATAATCCTAACGAAAATACCGTTAGCTTTTTAATATTACGCAACATGGCTGTTGCAGGCCTATTCATAGCCCAGCGTAACGAATCGAAAGCCCTTGAGGTAGAGCTTGATTATGTTTTACCGGAATACCGCGACTTTAAAAATGGACGATTTGTTTACTACTGGCTTAGCCAAAAATTTGCGGAAGGTGGATATACAAGGGTTTGGGCAAAAGCCTGCAATAAGAGCCATAGAAAATACTTACTGCATTTGGGTTTTACCGAATCGGGTGGCGAACATTTTCTGAAAATATTGGAATAATTCCATTAGAGTTGAGCATACTAATTCAAAACGGCAGGATTATTACCTCGGTTGGCGAGCAGAATGCTGATTTACTGGTTGTTGACGATAAAATAAGCGCCATTGGGAGCAATTTAGAGGTAAAAGCCGATATCACTATCGATGCAAGCGGTATGCTTGTAATGCCCGGTGGTGTCGACCCCCATGTTCATTTACACCTACCCACACCAGCAGGCTATTCGGCGGACGATTTCGTTTCGGGCAGCATTGCTGCCCTTATGGGCGGAACAACCACCATTATCGATTTTGTAACCCCAATCCGCGGACAATCGATAGTTGATGCACTTAAAGCGCGAATCGACGAAGCCGTTAATGCACTTACCGATTACACCTTTCATGTAAGCCCCGTTGAATGGTATAAGGATATGCCCAAGGATATTGAGCATTGCATTGAAATGGGATTCCCTTCCTTCAAAATCTACATGGCTTATAAAAACTCTGTTGGCATCGACGATACCACCCTTTACCATGTGATGCATACCGTAGCCAAGAATGGCGGTTTAGTAACCGCCCACTGCGAGTTAGGTGATGATATTGAAACACTAAGAGACTTTTACGTTGGACAAGGGCTATCTATTCCAAAGTATCACATGCTTTCGCGCCCACCGCGATTCGAGGCTTTAGCCGTTAAGCGTGCCATCGACCTTGCCGACCAAACCCAATGCCCCCTATACATTGTTCACGTTTCGGCTGCTGAATCGGTTAAACATATTATTCAAGCCCAAAAAAGTGGCCAACCGCTTTATGCCGAAACCTGCCCGCAATACCTCTTGCTCGATGAAAGCCTTTACGATAAAGATATTCCCACTGCATTAAAGTACGTTATAAGTCCGCCATTGCGATCGGCTACCGATAGGGAAACCCTATGGAACGCCATTACCAATGGCAATATTCAAACCGTAGGAACCGACCATTGCCCATTTAATCTTGAACAGAAAATGGTAGGCAAGGACGATTTCCGGAAGGTACCAAATGGTGCCGGTGGAATTGAACACAGACTCTCGCTGCTTTACACCTACGGTGTTTTACCCGGTAAGTTAAGCCCAAGCAAGATGGTTGACGTTTTTGCCACTCAACCCGCCAAAATATTTGGCTTATACCCTCAAAAGGGCGAGCTTGGCATTGGATCCGATGCCGACATTGTAATTTGGAACCCCAATGCCAAGGGCACAATCTCAGCCAACAATCACCACTCGAAGGCAGATATCAACATTTACGAAGGGTTCGAAACCATCGGTAATGCTGCATTTGTAATCAAAAATGGTACTATTGCCTTGGAAAATGGGAAGTTTAATAGAGCTTTACCTCAGGGTAAACTGATTAAACGCCGACCGGCACGAACAACCAGCCATTACTACAAGAGAATGGATAACCCAGATTCGTATAATTGCGGAAGGACTTGATTATAAATTCCTTATAGCCAAGTAATTAAATACTCGTCAAAATCATCACCATTGGCTTGCTCTTTAACAAGGTTAACCTGAACCCCATAAACCTTGCATTTCCTAACCAAGGTATCGAGCAACCCTACCTGAATATGAGTATTGAAAAATTGTGTTTTACGCATTTGGATTGATTTTTCAGAAAATGCTACTATCTCCCACCCCCTTCGCCTGGGATCATGAACCCCTTTTTGTACCATTTGCACAAGGGCTTTCATCACCTCTAATGGTTTACTTTCAGGGTTTACCATATTGGTATCGATCATCAACTTATAGGTTGACTCGCCAATTCTACGTCCAATTTTGATCAGGTTGAATCGGCCTAATTTCTTTTCAATCCAATTGCATAGCTCAACATAAACCTTGAAAGGAATTTTACTGTTTGGCTTTGATAAATCGTAATCCTTTACTATTTCAAATAGTTCGGGATAATCGCTTTTTTTATCTTGGTAACAGTTAATGATATCACTGATAGCCCATGCATCAATTGATATCTCTTCCACCAAATCTTTCATTACTCTTACTTTTAGATTTTAGTCCTTTAAAATTACAATACTATATAATTACATATCAATGTTTGATTATTACTTTAGAAAAAATGAATATTATTTTTAATGTTCATGGAATTATTATATGATATATGGATTAATATCAAATGATAATAGATTGAACCACCTGTACTGAAAAGCAGAACAGGTAGTTCAGGAGAATGGTTGTCGTAAGGGCTATCGTTAGCTAAACGTGATTGAACAGATATTCCTAAAACAATACCAGCACCGCAAGGGTGCTGATATCATTATTAAAATGGGATTAAGATGTTATAATACCCTTGGGGTTTTCCTATCAACAAGCCTCCTTAATACCTCAGATGGATTTTGGAAACGGTTAGTTAGCATCATGGCAGCAATAATATATGGTTTGTAGCCGGCCTCCAGGTAGGTTTTAATGCGGTAACGCTCAAAGGTTTCCTTACTAACCTCACCTTGAACGCACGACTCGCCCGATATGTCGGCAGGCAGGCAATGCATGTAGAGGGCATCGGCATTTTTGGTTACCTTGCGAACCTGTTCATTGTATTCCCAGTCCTTATACTTTGCGTTATTGGCTAAGCAAACCTGTTCCAGCTCTTTTAATCCATTCTTATCGGCATTCATTAGCAGCTGGGTTCGTTGCTGCATAATATGGAAGGGAGCCCAGCTCTTTGGGTAAACAATATCGGCATCGCGCATGGCCTCGGTCATACTGTGGCTCACCTTAAAACTTCCGCCACTCTGAGTGGCATTCTTACGGGCAATATCAACTATTTCAGGTATAAGGTCGTAGCCTTCAGGGTAGGCTAACTCCACATTCATGCCAAAGCGAGTCATCAGGGCTATAATACCCTGCGGAACCGATAATGGTTTGCCGTAGCTTGGGGAGTATGCCCAGCTCATCACTATTTTTTTGCCACGCAAGGCTTCCAATGAGCCGTATTCGTTAATAAGGTGAAGCAAATCGGCCATTGACTGGGTTGGGTGATCCATATCGCATTGCAGGTTCACAATACCAGGCCTAACGGGCAAAACCCCCTTAGCAAATCCTTCGTCGAGAGCTTCGCCAACCTGGCGCATATACTTGTTCCCTTCACCCAGAAACATATCGTCGCGAATACCAATAAAATCGGATAGGAACGAAATCATATTGGCCGTTTCGCGCACGGTTTCACCATGTGAAATCTGCGATTTCTCTTCGTCCAACTCCTGAACAGCAAGTCCCAGCAGGTTAGCAGCCGAAGCAAATGAAAAACGAGTTCTTGTGGACTTATCCCTAAAGTTTGAAATAGCCAGGCCTGAATCGAATATGCGGGGCGAAATGTTTTCCTTACGCATCTCTTTAAGAATGGAAGCAACCTGCAGCACAACCTTAAGGTCGTCATCGCTCTTCTCCCATGTGAGTAAAAAATCTTTACCGCTTAGGTCTGATTTGTAGTGATTTAACTCCGCTATCTTCTTGATTAAATCCATATTTCAAGGTTTTTATTCGTTTTTAACTATGTTAGCTAATTAGTCGTTGGTAACAAATTTAAAATTTAAAATGACGGTACAGCTTATTTTGTAAATCAACAATCGAAATACCTGAATCAATGTCGTTTGGATAATAAGTCAGACTTTCCTTTTGTCACCCTGAGTGAAACGAAGGATCTCGATTTATCTATTGTTTAGAGATGTTTCGCTCCGCTCAACATGACCATTAACCTTAACTAAACGACTTTGATACCTGATTCACAATTCAATTAGTGCAAGGCGTTACCTAAATCTCATATGCGAAGGCAGCATAAAAGGCAGCAGCGGCCACCAAATCGCTTATGGGGACTTTCTCGTTAGGGGCATGGGCAAGCACCTCATTGCCAGGACCAAAGCCAATGGTTGGTATCCCATAAGTACCACAGGTCATCACACCATTGGTTGAAAATGTCCACTTATCAACCTTAGGGCTTTTCCTGAAAAGTTTCTGGTAAGTGCTCACGCCTTTCTGCACAATTTCGCTATCCTCGGGCATCTTCCATGTTGGATAGTATTTTTCCATGCCGTATTCCAGACCCGTGTAAGCCTTCTCGCTATAATGTAGCACTTCAACCTTAGCATTCATTCCCTTGATTAACTCTTCTATTTCGGCTACGGCACTATCCTTTGTTTCGCCCCAAGTTAAGCGTCGATCAAGATGAATGCGAGCATAGTCCGATACAGCGCAAAGCGAAGGGCTACCGGACACAAACTCGGTCACAGTAACACTACCTTTCCCCAGAAACTCATCGTATTTAAGTCGATTGTTAAGCTTTTCAACCTCAAGGGCTACCTTTGAAGCCATGTAAATGGCATTTTTGCCCCTTTCGGGTGCCGAACCGTGAGCCGAAACGCCATAAAAGTGCACCTGCATCTCCATGCGGCCGCGGTGACCACGGTAAATATTCAGGTTTGTTGGTTCGGTGCTTATCACAAAATCGGGTCGTATTTTATCCTCTTCCACTATATACTTCCAGCAAAGCCCGTCGCAATCCTCCTCCATTACACTGCCCACAAAGTAAATGGTTAGGTCGCGGTTAAAGCCAAGTTCTTTGAGTATTCGGCCGGCAGTAACAAAGGCAGCAGGCCCACCCTCCTGGTCAACCGAACCACGACCATGCACAAAACCATCGCGTATTTCACCTCCCAATGGATCGAATTCCCAGTTTTCCAGGTTACCCAAATCAACGGTATCCATATGGCCATCAATGGCAAGAATGCGTTTGCCTTTGCCTATTCGGCCAATCACATTTCCAAGCCCATCGATAAAAACCTCATCGAAACCAGCCTCCTCCATTTGCCTCTTTAACTCTAA
>Ga0207433_10011985_pt1 | contig 13075 bp, 23 predicted proteins | sample YelNatPaOPGAMG01_FD_187559 | JGI IMG/M metagenome (GOLD analysis project Ga0207433, IMG submission 187559) | Hot spring thermophilic microbial communities from Obsidian Pool, Yellowstone National Park, USA - OP-RAMG-01 (SPAdes) (version 3) | ecosystem: Environmental > Aquatic > Thermal springs... | reverse complement strand
TAAAGTAAAAGTTTTAAGTTTAGCAGAATCAATCTATTTAGTTAAGGTGATAATATGGCAAAAGAAGTTAATCCAGAAGAAGAATTTCAATTCTATCAACAGCAATTGCAAACAGTTTTAATCCAGAAAGAAAGCTTAAAGTTACAAACTGCTGAGATAGATGGTGCTTTGGAAGAGCTTAGTAAAACCGAACAAAAAAATGCTTTCAAGATTGTTGGAAACATAATGGTTAGCAAAAGTGTGGAAGAATTGAAAAAAGAATTGCAAGAGATGAAGGAAGAAATTGATTTAAGGATAAATAGTTTGGAAAAAACTGAAGAAAGGATAATGAACAAGCTTAAAGATTTGCAAGCTTCTATTAAAGGTGGTTAGAATGGAAGGTATGGAGCAAATTTTTTCATTCCTTGACCTTGTGATAAACGATAGAACTGTACCAAAAAACATAAGAAAAGTTGCTGAAGATGCTAAAGCTCTCTTGAACGATGAAAAACAGCCTGCTGACTTAAGGCTGAGCACTGCAATTCACATGCTTGATGAAATCACTAATGATCCTAACATGCCAATGTACGCAAGGACAAAAATTTGGAGTGCTGTGAGCTTGCTTGAAGAAAAAAGGAGGGAGCTTTCTAAATAGCTATTTAAATTTAAAATACAAAAAAGATTATAGTGGTTAAATGGTTATCGAGAAGCTCAAAAAGCTGAAAGAAAAGATGGAGAAAAAAGAAGAAGGTTTTGTTGAAGTAGAGACAGGATTTGAAGAAGAAGGTAAAGTTAGCGTGAAGATAGAAACACTTAAAGATTATGCTGATGTTGACAGGATATTGCAATTCTTGAGAGAAGGTAACATAATTTTCCTCAGGATTAAAGATTTGAGGAGCAAAGACATAAATGAACTAAAAAGAGCAGTGGAAAAAATAAAGAAGACTTGTGCTGCCATGGATGGGGATATTGTTGGAGTAGAAGAAGATTTTCTTGTGATAACACCAAAGTTTGCAAGGATTTATAGGGGTAAAGCTTAGGCTTTAACAAGCTTTCCAGCTTTTTCAAATTCTACTTCTTTATTCAAGAGTTTTTGAAGCAATTCTTTCAAATTCTTTAGCTCTACTCTTATTTGCTTTGTTGAATTTCTATCTCTTAAAGTTACAGTTTGGTCTTTCAATGTTTGATAATCTATCGTGATATTGTAGGGTGTGCCAATTTCATCACTTCTTGCATACCTTTTTCCAATTGAACCAGAATCATCGTAAAAAACATCAAAATCTTTTTTCAGTTCAAGATAAATTTCCCTTGCCTTTTCTGGTAAGCCATCTTTATTCACAAGTGGGAAGATGCCAGCAACAAAAGGTGCAATTTTTGAAGGAAATTCAAACCAGCTCCAACCACGATCTTTTCCTTCTCTGAAGCAGTAGAGCAAAACAGCATAAATTGTCCTTTCGATTCCAAAAGAAGGTTCTATCACATGTGGCACTATTTTTTTCCCTTCATCCACAACCTCAAAATTTTCACCTGAATGCTTCATGTGTGAAGACAAATCATGGTCGCTTCTGTAAGCATTCCCGACAACTTCTTTCCAACCAAAATCAAATTTTATCTCAAGATCGAAATTTCCCTTTGAGTAATGAGGAGTTTCTTCAGGAAGCATGTGCCTGAACCTTAAAGCTTCTTTAGGAATTCCCAAGCTTTGGTACCAAAGGAATTCTTTTGCCAAGAAGTATGCCATTATTTTATTCGGCAAAATTCCTTTCTTCACTGCTTCTCCTGCTTTAATTTCAATTTCCTTCGGATTTTTTTCTTTTTGGGCTTCTCTTGTCAAAATCCTGATTTTTGTTTCTAGAAGACTTTCATCTGGGATTTCTATCTTGTTTGGATTGAAGAAATATTCTATTTCCATTTGTGTAAATTCTCTTAACCTAATAAGCCATTGTCTTGGTGAAATTTCATTCCTGTAAGACTTGCCAATTTGGGCAACACCGAAAGGCAAAGAAGCTCTTGTTGAAGTTAGCAAATTCTTAAAGTTAACAAAAACACCTTGAGCAGTTTCTGGTCTTAAGTAAGCAGTATTGCCAGAAGCAGGACCAACATTTGTAGAGAGCATGAGGTTAAAGATTTTAACTTCAGAAAGTTCACCTTTGCATCTTGGACACTTGAGATTGTTTTCCTTGATGATTTTGGTAAGTTCTTCTGGGCTTAGACCTTCAACAAACTTTCCCAAACTCTCTTCTATCAGATTGTCCGCTCGGTAGAAAGAGCTGCACTTCTTGCATTGAGTAATAGGGTCGATAAAACCTTTCAAGTGCCCAGAAGCTTCCCAAACTTTTTCATGCATTATCAAAGAAGATTCTATTTCAAAAATCTTCTCTTCTTTCTTGACAAAAAATTCTCTCCAAGAATTTTCTATTTTTCTTTTCAAAAGAACACCAACATTACCATAATCAAAAAAGCCTGAGAGCCCACCATAGATTTCTGAACTTGGAAATATAAAGCCTCTTCTTTTTGCAATTTGAATTATCTTATCGATTTCCATAAAATTATTTACTTATAGAAATTATTTAAACCATCCTTTCAAGCTTGATTGAGTTCCAGCCGAAAAACTTTTTTCCAGAGTTTCTACCACTTTTTCAACTCTTTCAAGAGAAAAATCGTGCTCTTCTACCATGAATTTTATAATTTTTTCTCTGTCAGGTTTTTTGAATTCTATTTTCACATCTTTCGCAACTGGTGGCTTCAAGAAGAAATTGTATATTTCTTCTGGGTCTTCCTCTCCTTGCCATTTCACATTTTCCAAAATTTTTTTCAAGTTCTTGTGCTCTTTAACGAGCTTTAAAGCAGTTTTTGGTCCAACCCTTTCTATTCCAGGATTGTAGTCAGTACCTACAAGCAAACCAATTATCACGAGCTGCTCTCTTGTAATTCCTAAGTTTGAAAGAGCTTCTTGCAATTCAATTATCTCTGGTTTAACTTCGACATAAACTTCTTTCCTTGGCAATTTTCTTTTTCCTGTTATTGATAAGTTTCGCACTAAGCGTGGTGAACCAAAAAGCAAAGAATCCATGTCTTGAGAGCCTGCGGCAAAGACCAAGCCCTGAGAGCAAAGATAAGCACAAGTAGCTTCACCTTCACTTGGAGCTTGAACCCATGGAATTCCCATAGCATCTAAAAGTTTTTTTGAATCTTCTATTATCTCCTCTGTAAGTTGAGAAGCGGCTTGAGCATAGGTTATTGCTTTTTCTCCTTTTTTCAAAGCTTCTTCCCATTTCTCTTTTGCTTTTTCTCTTATTGTTTTTCTTTCTTCCACAGTTCTTTTCTTGAAGATTGGAGGTTCACCATCAAAAACAAATATTGGTTTTATGCCAGCTTCTATCAAGTTCGAAGTTCTGTAGAACAAACCTGAAAGATGAGAAGTTATTCTGCCTTTACTGTCACGCAAAGGCTCACCCGTGATGCGGTCTCTTATAATGCTCAAGAATTGATAAAGTGTGTTGTAAGCATCTATTGCAATTTTTTTCCCAGATAATTCTATCAATTCAACTTCTTTTCCTTCAATCAAACCTTCTAGGTTTACTCCCATTTGCTATCTTGCCCCTAATTGATAAAAAGAAATGGTATGATTTAAAGATATTTTTTCAATTAAAGACTAAATAAAATTTGAAAAAAGTGAAGGAAAAGAAAGTTTATCTCCTTTTTCTTCTTTCCTTTTTCTCCTCAGCTGCAAGCTCCCTCTCGATCTTCCACTCGTCCCACTCGATCCAAACTATGAAGATTCCTATCAGAATTATGAATGGTGGAAACCCTGCATTAAACAGCAACACAAAATCGTTCCAAGTTGCAACTGGTTTAGCACCAAGAAGAGCAAGATATGGTGCTAATACTGCATTTAAGCTGCTTGCTGATGGTCCATAGAGGATCCAGTATGCGCCTGCAATTATGAGGAGCAATCCTAACAATATTTTTACTACTGGGTGCAAACCATCACCTTTTAAAAATTATGAAGAGAATAATATTTAAGCTTTAGTGATTGAAATGAAGAGTGGTTATAGCTTCGTACAAGAATCAAGGAAAAAGGCAGAAGAATTGATGAAGAAAAGGCTTGTTGAATGGAGAAAGCAACACACTGTGGAAAGAATAGAAAAGCCTTCAAAAATTGAAAGAGCTAGAGCTTTGGGCTATAAAGCAAAACCTGGTTTTGTTGTGGTTAGGGTTAAGGTAAGGAAAGGTGGAAGAAGAAGAGCAAGATATCATAGAGGAAGAAAGCCTTCAAAAGCTGGAATGGTCCATTTCACACCTAAGCAGTCTTTGCAAGCAATAGCTGAACAGAAAGCTGCAAGGAAATTCCCTAACCTTGAAGTCTTGAATTCCTATTTGGCAGCAGAAGATGGGACAACAAAATTTTATGAAGTGATAATGGTTGATCCTAAGAATCCTCACATAGTTAATGATCCTGAGATAAACTGGATTTGTGAGCCTCAGCACAGAAGAAGAGCTTTTCGAGGTTTAACAGCTGCTGGAAAAAGAGCAAGAGGGTTAAAGTAAATAATTATTCAAATCAATTTCTAATTATGCAAGCTTTTGATTTGCATGTACACAGTGCTTTTTCAGGAGGAGAGTCGAGCTTAGAAGAATTAGCAAAAACTGCAAAGCTTCTTGGTTTCAGGGGAATTTGTTTTGTTTTTTATTACCAAGATGAAAGACAAAAAGAAATTTTGCTTGCTGAAATTGAAAGGATAAGAAAAGAAGTAGGGATTGACCTCTATTTAGGGTTTGAAGCAAGAGATTTAAAAGAATTGAAATTCTTGGCCAAGCACAGAAGAAGTTTTGATTTGCTGTTGGCAAGAGGTGGAGAAATTGAAATGAATAGAGAAGCTTGCGAGACTCCTGAAGTTGATATTTTAACACATCCTGAATATCAAAGAAACGATTCTGGTTTGGATCATGTTTGCATGAAGTTTGCCGCAAAGAATAATGTTGCAATAGAAGTTAATTTCAGGGAAATTTTGATTACAAACAAGAAAACTAGAGCAATGGTGATGGCAAACATTGCAAGAAATATAAAACTTGCAAAAAAATATCATGCATCAATAATCCTTTGCTCAGGGGCAATAAGCCATTGGGAATTAAGGTCGCCTGAATGCTTAGTCTCTATGGCTTGTCAACTTGGTTTAGAGTTAAATGAAGCAAAGAAAGCTATATCAGAAGTTCCTAAAAGAATTATTGAAAAAGCAAAAGAAAGAAGAAGTGAAAAATGGATAATGCCAGGAGTGAAGGTTTTGGAGTGATTTGGATGAAAAGAGAAAGACCAAAAATTTTGCTTCCAAGCTTAAGGGAAAAAGAGAGGTATGTGAAATTCAAAGTGATTTCAGAAGAGCCCATTCAGTATTCAGATTTAGAATCAGCTATATGGAATTCTTTTCTTGATTTTTATGGTGAGCTAGGTGTTTCTGAGCTGTCACTATGGATAATTAAAAATTTGTGGGATGAAAAGGAGCAGGTCGGAGTAATCAAATGCAATAACAAATCTGTGGAAAAAGTTTTGGCCGGTCTTGGCTTGATTTCAAGGCTTGGTGATTCTAGAATAATTTTTAAGATATTGAAAGTTTCTGGGACGATTAAAGGATTAAAATGAATCGGAAATATCGGAAATTAGGTTCCGAAAGTTTGATGTATAAACTATTGATAATATTTCTAATGGATAAAAATGAGGGAAAAATTAATAGGTTTGGAAGACTTGCCTGAAAATTTTAGGGTAGGTTTAGAGGAAATTTTTAGAAATTATATATTTAATGAAGCAATCACAAAGGTAGGTATAAAGAATCTTGCCAAAGAATTAAACTACTGCTATGATACAATACTTAATCTCAAGAAAGGAAAATTCTTCATAAAAATATCAACTTTAATTAAACTTTCAAAAATAACAGGGATTTCTCTTGAAGAAATTGAAACTAATGTGAAAGAAATGAAAATTAGAAATAAAGATAAAAAGATTACATTGAAGCTTCCGATTTATTCTTCACCAGAATTAGCCACTTTAGTTGCTTGTGGAATAGGGGATGGTAGCTTAACTGACAGGCAGTTTAGTTATTTTAACAGTAGATGGGAGCTGATTGACAGAATCATAGATTGTGTTCAAAGTTCTATTTCTCCAGACATAGAACCGGTTGGATTTGAAAAGAATGGGGGTTGGGAGATAGAATTTCCCACATGTATAGCCAAGATTTTAGAAATAGCTGGAATTCCTAAAGGAAAGAAGTTAAATGCTGTATTCGATGTTCCAAACTGGATTAAAAATGGGGATAAAAAAATAAAAGTGGCTTTTATTCGTGCTCTTTTTGATGATGAAGGTTGGATAAAAATATACTATAACAAGAAAAATAAAAGCACCAAAAGATTAATTGGAATAAACATGTCCAAAAAAGAAGAAATTATAGGCTCACAAATAACTTTCTTCGAGTCTGTTCGAAAAATGTTAAATGATTTGGGTATCGAAACTTCTAAAATTAACATCTTTGGCAAAACTAAAAACGGAATATCTTTAGGGTTTACCATATCTAATTTTAAAAACCTTAAAAAATTTAGAGAAGTCGTTAATTTTTTAAATTTAGAGAGGGAATATAAATTACTCGATTGTCTACTTAACTACAAAAGAATAAGATTTAAGCCATAAAAATAAATTTATTTAGAGGTGAAATATGAGTATGGAAAAAATGATAATGGTGATGGACAATGCCTGAAATACTCCCAGAGTATTGATTTAAAAAATCACTCAAATGGGGTATGACAGGACAATAGCTGTTTTTAGTCCAGATGGAAGACTATTTCAGGTCGAGTATGCGCGGGAAGCTGTTAAGAGAGGTACAACTTGCTTAGCAATAGTTTTCAAAGGCGGTGTACTTTTTGCAACAGTCAAACCAAAAACACCTTTGATGGTCCCAGAATCAATTGAAAAGATTTTTCAGCTTGATGATCATGCCGCTGCAGTTGCTGCTGGCCTACTTGCTGATGCTCGTGTTCTAGCAAATCAAGCAAGAGTAAGAGCTCAAATCCATAGGATAACTTATGAAGAGCCTATGGACATATGGAGCTTGGCAAGAAGTGTTGCTGACAGGATGCAAATTTCAACCTTGTATGCAGGCTTGAGGCCTTATGGTGTCTCTTTCTTGATTGGTGGCATAGACACGACTGGAAATCATGTGATAGAAGTTGACCCTTCTGGTATGCTCTATGAATGGTATGCTTATGCTATCGGCAGAGGCTCTGTTATTGCAAATAAAATATTAAGGCAAAGGTGGAAGCCAAGCTTGAGCGAAAATGAAGCTTTAGAAATTGCCCTTGAAATAATATCAAAGACAGAAAAAGAAGGAGAAGCAGATATAGCAATAATAAGGGAAGAAGACAAGAAATTCAAAAAGCTTTCAAAAGAAGAAATCAAGAAAACAAAATCTTGAGAAATTTATTTTTAACATAACTCATATTTATTAAGGTGTCAATATCACAGTTGGAGTAGATAAAGCTGTTGTTGCAAGGTTACAGCATTCGAACCAGAGATTTGAGATACTGGTAGATCCAGACAAGGCTTTAGAGGTGAAGAAGGGGGCAAAGGTTAGCATGGATGACCTTTTAGCTTATCCTGCAGTTTACAAGGATTCTAGAAAAGGAGAAGCTGTTTCTGAGCAAGACCTCCAGAAAGTTTTTGGAACAAAAGACATAATGAAAATAGCTGAAAGGATAATTAAAGAAGGTGAGCTTCAGTTAACAACAGAACAAAGAAGAAAAATGATTGAACAAAAGAAGATACAGATAGCCAATATAATTTCGAGGAAAGGAATTAACCCACAAACTAACACACCTCACCCACCACAAAGAATAATAAATGCGATGGAACAGGTTGGGGTGAACATTGACCCTTTTTTAGATGCTGAACTTCAAGTTGATAAAGTTTTAAAAAGTATAAAAACAATATTGCCTATAAAGTTCCAGAAGGTTGTGTTGCAGATAAAGATACCACCACAATTTTCTGGAAGTGCTTACAGTGTGCTTAAAAGTGTTGGTAGTATAATAAATGAAGAATGGTTGGGAGATGGTAGTTTGCTTGCTAACATAGAAATTTTGGCAGGTGTGCAAGATGAACTTTTCCAGAAGTTATCTTCTTTGACTCATGGAAATTTTGAGTCTAAAGTCTTGAAGAGGGAAGACATATGAGTGAGAAAAGAGAGATAGTTTTGCCTGGAGAATTCCTTTGTGAAAAAGCTGGTAGAAAAGTTGGGTCAGGAGCTTACTTTGAAGGAGAAAAGGTTTTTGCAAGGGTCATAGGAATTCCTAATATTAAAGAGAATGAAGTTTCTGTAATACCTTTGGCAGGAGCTTACATACCAAAGGTTGGAGATAGAATAATAGGGAAGATATTGAGTGTAGAAATTTCAGGTTGGATGGTTGACATAAATTCACCTTATGTTGCATTTTTACCTTTGGCTGAAGGAGTTAGTGAATTTGTTGACATTTCAAAAACTGATATAAGTAGATATTTTGATGTGGATGACATTATATTTTGCACAGTTTCAAAAGTCACTAAAGACAAAACAGTTCAAGTTTCGATGAAAAGTATAGGAAGTAGAAAGCTTCATGGTGGAGTCTTGATTAAAGTTAACCCAAACAAAGTGCCAAGGATAATTGGAAAGGGAGGAAGCATGATAAACATAATAAAGAATAAAACGGGTTGCGAAATCTATACAGGAAGAAATGGTTATATATGGATAAAAGGTGAAAACAAGAGTAAAGCAATAGAAGCTATTTTAACTGTAGAAAAAGAATCTCACGTGATTGGGTTGACAGAAAAAATTGAGAAGATGTTGGGTTGATTTTATGGCAAAGAGTGAAGTTAAGCTTTTGATTGATGGAAAAAGGTTGGATGGAAGGCTTCCTGGAGAGATGAGAAAAGTTGAGATGAAAGTAGATGTTGTGAGCAGGGCTGATGGTTCTGCCATGGTTAAATTTGGAAACACTGTGGCAATAGCTGCAGTTTATGGACCAAGACCTTTATATCCCAAATATCTTCAAGAGGCAAAAAGTGGGATATTGAGATGTAGGTACAACATGGTACCTTTTTCTGTTGTTGAAAGGAAAAATCCAGGGCCTGATAGAAGAAGTATAGAACTTTCGAAAGTCATAAGGCTTGCACTTGAGCCAGCAATTTTCTTGGAAGAATTTCCAAAAGCCACGATAGATATTTTTGTAGAGATATTGCAAGCTGATGGTTCTACCAGGGTGACAGGAATAAATGCTGCAAGCCTTGCTTTGGCAAGTGCAGGAATACCGATGAAAGATTTGGTCACTGCTTGCTCGGTTGGCAAGATTGAAGATACATTGATCCTAGACCTTTCTGGTATAGAAGATAACAATTCTGAATGTGACATGGCTTTTGCTATGATGCCAAGTAAAGAAAAAATAACTTTGCTTCAAATGGACGGCACTTTGAAAAAAGAAGAAGTCAAGAAGTTGATGGAAATGGCAAAAGATGCTTGCGCAAAAATTTATGAGATGCAAAAAAATGCTATAAAGGAAAAATACAGGTGAAAAAATGAATGAAGAATATGCACTTGAGCTTATAGAAAAGGGGAGAAGAGTTGATGGTAGAAAGTTTGATGAATGGAGAAAGATAGAGATAGTGCCAAACATAGTGAAAAATGCAGAAGGCTCCGCTTCTGTTAAATTTGGGGAGACCGAAGTTATAGCTGGAGTTAAACTTGAAATTGGTGAACCTTTCCCTGACACACCAAACGAGGGAATTTTGGTTGTAAATGCTGAATTCAGCCCAATAGCATCACCAGATTTTGAAGCAGGACCACCAGGGGAAGACGCAATTGAACTTGCAAGGATTGTGGATAGAGGAATAAGGTCTTCAAAATGTATAAAATTGGAAGAGCTTTGTTTAGAACCTGGAAAAAAGGTTTGGTGTGTTTTTGTTGATATCCATATAATCAACCATAAAGGTAACCTTCTTGATGCTTCTGCTTTGGCAAGTCTTGCTGCTTTGCTCAACACAAAAATCCCTAAAATTGAAGGTGAGAAAATTTTGAGGGGAGAGTTTGAAAAAAATTTACCAGTTCAGTTCAAGCCAATAAATGTTAGTGTTTGTAAGATTAAAGGAAATTTTTTAGTAGACCCTACACTTGAAGAAGAAGAGATAGCTGAAGTTAAGCTTAGCTTGAGTGTTAGGGATGATGATGTGATTTGTGCAATGCAAAAACAAGGAAGTGGAGAGTTGAAAGCAGAAGAAGTAGAAAAAATAATGGACATTGCTATTGAAAAAAGTAAAGAAATAAGGAAGATGGTTTGAATGGCGATCAAACACATAACAAAAAAGATAAAGCTTGGAAAGATAAGGAAAGTGAAAAATGCCCCAAGATGGGCTGACATAAGGAAGTTTGGATTGAAAAGGGCAAGAACAAGAAGGATTTCTATTGATAAGGTTAAAAAATGGAGAAGAACTAGGCTGAGGGTTTAAAATGCCTGAAGAGAAATTTTTAACTTTAAATTTAAGGAAAGAATTGGCAAAAACAAGAAGGGTGAAGAAAGCTAATAGAGTTGTTTCTCTTGTTAGAAAGAAAGTTCAGAAGATGTTCAAAGGGCTTGAAGTAAAAATTGATAAAAGTGTAAATGAAGAGATTTGGAAAAAAGGGGCAAAAAAGCCAAAAACAAAGCTAAAGCTGAAATTGGTAAAAGAAGAGAAAAGTGTGAGAGTTGAAATGGGAAAGTGAGAAGTTGATATTGCAAACGAATTTTTTTGGCGACCATAATTTGGGACTTTATGGAAAGGCTTGTGAAAAGGTTTGTATTCTTGGGAAGGCTTTGGAGGAAAAAAGGGAAAAAATTGAAGAAGTTTTGAAGGTAAAATCTGTTGCTTTAAGTTTATCGAACACAGACTTGGCAGGAATATTTTGCGCTTTGAATGATAATGGTATTGTATTGACGAAAATTTTGACAAGCTCAGAGAAAGAGAAGTTTCTTGAGCTAAAGAAATTGTTTGGGATGAATTTGTTGATATTGAAGTCTAAATTCACTGCAGTTGGAAATTTAATACTTTGCAATGGAAAAGGGGCAATTATAAGCAAAGTTTTCAACAAGAAGGAAAAGAAAGAAATAGAAGACTGTCTTGGTGTTGAAGCTGTTTTTTCAAGCATAGCAGGAATTCAAACTGTTGGATCTTGTGGAATTGCAACTAATAAAGGCTGTTTATTGCACAGAGATGCAAAAGAGGAAGAGATAAAAATTGTGGAAGATGTTTTGAAAGTAAAAGTTGACATAGGTACTGCAAATTTTGGCTCACCTTTTGTTGGTTCTTGCATCATAGCAAACAGTAAAGGAGCTTTAGTTGGTGAAAGTACTACAGGACCAGAAATAGTGAGAATTCAAGAGGCTTTAGAACTTTTATGATTTGTTTTCTTTCCATATAGTTAAACCACATCTGCCACAATAAAATCTGTCTTTATGTTCTGCCATGAAAGTTCCATCACCACATCTGCTGCAAAATCTTCTCTTTCTTTCAAGCTTGCCTTCTTTCAAGCTGTAGAAATCACTTTGCTTCACTGGCTTGTGCTTCATTCTTCACCTCCTTTTTCTTTGGCAATTCTTGATAAATTTTAACTTTTGCAATAGATTCTTGAATTCCTTTTTTTGTGAAGATGTAATTCACGACAATATGGTCTTCAGGTACTGAGTATCTTGAGGCAATCTCTTTTATTAGGTCTTGTTTTTTTGGTGTGGGCATGCTTGGATGTTTTATGTTGAGCTTAAGTTCTTTTCTCTTCAGCAAAATATTATCTTTTTCTTCAAGAATTTCAAGTTCCATGTTCATCCCACATACAAAGCATACTTGCCAGCTTCATTTATATTCAAAGCTTTGGCAACTTCGCTGTTAGTGTCTAGAATTATCACCATTCCCTTCCAGCTTGTTGAAAGATTTGTTGATTTGCAGAATGGACAAACCTTTTCTGTTGTAAACCTTCTGCAATTTCTACAAACTTGGAGTCTTTTTACCATGAGATCACTCCTTTGCTTTCCTTGCTTTTTTCTTTTCTTCCTCTATCCAAGTTAAAGCTCCAAGCATGGGCTGCCTCATCGTTAACCCAATTTTATTTTCTTCTTTGCTCAAGCTGATTGAAATTATCCTTGCTCTTACTAAATCACCCTCTTTCAAAGTTCTCTTGCTCTCTTTGCCAAGAAAAACTGAGCTCTTGTTGTCGAAGCTGACAAAATCGTCCATTAGCTGAGAGATGTGAATCAAACCATCCATTGGTCCTATGCGAACAAAAGAACCGAATTCTGTGTTGTCTATAACTTCACCATAAACCAGCTCGTGAAGCTCTGGCTTGAAAGTTAAAAGCTTGAAAGTGGTGTCATAAAAAATCCCTGGATCGCCTGCAATTATTTTACCTTCGCCTACTTTCTCAACTTCAACACAAGCAAGGATAAAACCTATTCTCGGGTCTAAAGTACATTCATAGCTTTCTTGAATGCTCTCTTTTACTGCATCTTTAACTTTCTTATTAAATTTTTCAGGTGGAACTCTTATCTTGTCTTCAACTTCAACTATTCTATACATCACATCACTTCCAAATATTTCTTCGCCCTTAAATAAATTGTTTTGATTCCAAGCTTTTTTAGTTTTTTTCTCAGCTTTGAATCGTTAGTTGCAATTATTGTATTTTTGTCGGCAATACTTAAAAAGGCTTTGTCTGGGCTCTCTTTTTCTTCCAAGACTTTAATTTGCTTGAGTTTGATGATTTCTAGGGCAAGCTTTGCTAAGCTACCGAGCTTGCCTTTGTTTTTTTCTATTTTCTTGAGCTCTTGAATTGTAGATGAAAGAACTATAAAATCAACAGGCTCTTGCAAAAGGGTTGGAATTTCTTCTAAATCGATTTTGAATCTCGCTAAATCTACCAAGAAGTTTGTGTCTAGGATTACTTTCATAAGATTTATATAGCAAAAAATTTAAATAAAAATAAGTGAATATGAAAGGAATATCTGAAGTAATAGCAACATTGATAATGCTTTTGATAGTAATGGCTTTGGCTGGAATGGCCTA
>Ga0207433_10011978_pt1 | contig 13077 bp, 18 predicted proteins | sample YelNatPaOPGAMG01_FD_187559 | JGI IMG/M metagenome (GOLD analysis project Ga0207433, IMG submission 187559) | Hot spring thermophilic microbial communities from Obsidian Pool, Yellowstone National Park, USA - OP-RAMG-01 (SPAdes) (version 3) | ecosystem: Environmental > Aquatic > Thermal springs... | reverse complement strand
ATACTTATAAAAAGAAAAGAACATAGTCATAGCTATATTCCAGTAAAAGAAAAAGTTAAGCCAGACTTTTCAGTTAAAAAGTTAAGCGAAGCTTACAAAATAATTAAATGGATGAACCAAAGAGGGGACTGTAGTTAGAGTTAAACTTATATATTGATTGTAACATTTTAAACGTGTGAAAAAAGTGATAATATTAAAAGAAAATTCACTTGAAGTGTTACCAAATCTTATCATATGGGCCCATAGCTCAGCATGGTAGAGCAGCTGATACAAAGCTGAAGCTCTTAATGTTGGTGAGACCAGTTGGTCCGGGGTTCAAAAGCTTAAAGCTGAAATTCCCCGTGGGCCCACTTATCTGGTTACAATTTTCCCCTTTTTTTTATCCAATCTTTTATAGCTTCTTGAATGGCAATAGTTATGTTACCTTTTTTGTATCCAAGTCTCCTAGATACTACCTGTCTAAATTTTTTTTCTAGTTCATCGTCCAGGATTATGTCTATCCTTCCCATAATAAAAATTTGTATTTCTCTTCAATATAAGCTTTTACACATAACCATAAAGCTTAAATACTAAAAAATACAAATATGTGTATAAGTGTAAATATGATGCTCAGGAAAGTAAGAATATTAATGCACTGCTTATGCGATGGTTGGATTAGATCTTACACCGACCATTTCTTTATAGGCTATTCTAACTCTAACCAAAAACTAATTACACAATTTATATCGGATATGAAAGCAGTTTATAATTTAAAAAATTATCAAGAGTGGGAACACCCTGTTACCAACATAGAATTTGCTTCTAAAAAAGCATTTTTTGATATTTTAGCTTGTATTAAAAGTAAGGAAAAAGATAAGGCTAGAATCCCGGAGGAAATAATGAATGGCTCATTATCCATTAAAATTATTGCACTAAGGGTTTTTTGGGATGATGAAGGTAGTGTCGGTTTTTATGGAAAAAGTCGTTATCTTAGGGCTAAATGTTTTAGTAAGAAATTAAAAAACCAAATCATCAAACTTCATGAATCAATAGGAATTAAGGTTATAGATGATAAGTCAAATAAGGCTATAAAAATTTCTTCTAGAGAAAACATCAAAAAATTTGCAGATATTATTAATTTCAGTGCAGGTGTTAAAGTGTGTGCTAAGACTAAGCATCCTGTTTGGGTGGGATATGAAAAACGCAAAGTTTTAAAGTTACTTCTCAGATCGTATAGATATCCGCTGTGAAAAATTCTAGAATTCGTATCTCGGAGAAAAGATATTTCCCTAAAGATAGGTAGTTATAATAAATAAAACTGAGATAGTTGGTTCAAATCCCCGCAGGCCCACTCTAAATTTAAATAAAGGTAAAGCAATAGTAATATTTTATGAACATTGTAGAAACTTTTAACCTCACAAAAAAATTTAATGGGCTAATAGCTGTTAATAATGTAAGTTTAAAAATAAAAGAAGGAGAAATTTTTGGTTTGCTTGGACCAAATGGAGCAGGAAAAACAACTTTTATTTCAATGCTTTGCACTTTGTTAAAGCCAACTAGTGGAACAGCAAAAGTTAATGGTTTTGATATAGTTAAACAACAAAACGAAGTTAGAAAATCCATAGGAATAGTTTTTCAGGAACCTAGCTTAGATAACAGATTAACAGGAAGAGAAAATTTGGAGATGCATGCTGGCTTGTATGGAGTCCCAAAAAGTGAAAGGAAAAGAAGAATAGATGAAGTCTTAAAGTTAGTTGGTCTTTATGAAAGAGCTAATGAACTGGTAAGGAATTATTCTGGTGGGATGAAAAGAAGATTAGAAATAGCAAGAGGCTTAATTCACTATCCAAAAGTTTTGTTTTTAGACGAGCCAACTTTAGGTTTAGATCCTCAAACAAGAGAGTACATTTGGGAATACATAAAGAAATTGGCTGAAAGAGAAAGAATAACAATTTTACTAACAACCCATTATATGGAAGAAGCTGATGCTTTGTGTGATAGAGTTGCTATAATGGACTACGGAGAAATAAAAGTTTTAGATACACCTGAAAATTTGAAGAATAGGTTAGAAGGTGATGTTCTTACTCTAGAAGTTAGTGACGGTGAAAAATTTTTAGAAAGAATTAAAAAAATAGACTCGATAAAAAAAATTCATGCAATAGAAAATAAAATTAGTATGACAGTAAAAAATGCAGAAAAACTTGCTCCAAAAATTTTAGAACTTGCAAGAAAAAATAAAATTTTAATTAATTCCATAAGTATAAGAAAACCAAGCTTAGGTGATGTTTTTCTGCATTATACTGGAAGAGAAATTAGAGAAGAAATCGGAGAACCAAAAGAAATGTTGAAAAGGAGAGCAAGAGTATTATGAGCGAAATAGAAAGAATTTACACGATATGGTTAAGAGAAATAATAAGGTTCTGGAGAGATAAATCCAGAATAGTTAGTTCTTTAGTTCAGCCTTTATTGTTCCTAATAGTTTTAGGTGGAGGTTTTTCCTTTGTTAGACTTGGTAATATAAATTACCAAACGTTTTTGTTCCCAGGAATAGTAGCAATGTCTCTAGTTGGAATTTCCATAGCTTCTGGAGTTTCTGTTATCTGGGATAGGGAATTTGGTTTTTTGAAAGAAATACTTGTTGCACCAATTTCCAGAACATCTATATTCACTGGAAAAGCTTTAGGTGGTTGCACGACAGCCTTAATTCAAGGAATTATAATTCTAAGCTTGTCTTTTATCATAGGCATTCCTGTAACTCTGAATTCATTTCTTGTTTCAATTTTTTTGATGATCATAATTTCTTTGGGTTTGGTTAGCATTGGTTTGATAATAGCCTCACTAATCGAAACTTTTGAAAGTTTTGGAATGATAATGAACTTCATAATTTTTCCGTTAATTTTCTTGAGCGGTGCTTTCTTCCCTTTACAAGGAGCTCCTGAATGGCTTAAAATCATTTCTTTTGCCAATCCTTTGACTTATGGTGTAGAAGCTATAAGATATACTATAATTGGTTTTTCTTCTATACCATTTTCTTTAAGTTTAACTGTCATTATAGTATTTTCTTTTGTGATGATTTTATTAGGTGGAGTAGCTTTTAGCAGACAAAAATAAAATCAAGCTTCTATTGTTATACTTTTTGAAACAGAAGCCAAAACTGTATCGTTAAAAATAATCTTAGCAGTTATTTCATGATTCCCAGGACTAATACCTGTGCATGAACTACAATAAGGCGCTCTTGAAAGAAATTCAATTACATTTTCTCCTTTTTTTAAATTAAGAGTTTTTTCTAGCGAAATATAATCCCCATACCTTGCTTTAATTCCATTAACTTTTACCTGAACGCCTTCTAATTCTTGCGAAGAAAAAAATGAAACATTTATCCGAATTTCTTCGCCTTGTTTATAACTTTCTTTATCAGTAAAAATTTTTAGCTCATTATCCGCTTGTTTTTCATTAATTGTTTGGTTAAAAAAAATTTCATTTTTGTTTAAAAAATAAATTGAGAAAAATAGAAAAGCGATCAATAAAACTATTTTGAAAATAGAATTCGGAATCCAAACTTTCATAATTTTAAATTATCCTAAAGAGTTATTAAAACTGATTCTTCACTTTTATAAGAAGCTAAAAGAATTTCTATTTCTGTTAGAAGGTCACGCAACTCATTTTTTAACTCTTCTTCTTTTTTCCCAAGCTCGCTCAACTTTTGGTCTATGGCAAGATAATTAGAAAAGATGTTAAAAAGTTTTGAAGATTCTTCATACAAACTTCTTAAACCAAAATTTTTCAAAACTTTATTCAAAGGTTCCCAATTTTTCTTATATTCTTTAAAAGTGCTGTTAAAAGCCAAAGCTGATTCAATTCCTTTGAAATGCTTTTCAATTTCTAAAACATCTTTTGGTTTTCTAAGAGCATACTCTCCTGAATTTAGGTAAAGGTTAAGAATTTCATCATAAGTCCAAAACTTTCTGCTTAGCTCTTTTAAAAATAAGCTTGGATTACTTTCCTTGCCGATGTTCTTTATCAAAACTCTAATGACTTTTCTTTGAACTTTTTCCAAATCAACAGGATTTCCACTTAGATCAAAAGTTTTTATGTTCAACTTTCTTGAATTTTCCCACAACTCTTGACAAACTTTAAAACCTTCTAAGCTTTTATAACTTTCATAACTTGCTTTTAGATTATAATCAAAAACATAGCCTAATTCTTCTAAATATCTTAAACTCATAAACTCTACCCACTTTCCAATTCCTGTAAAACCTTCTTGCACTTCTTTTATTCTTTCGTCCATCTTCTCTCTAAGCAGCTGACCTTCTTCTGTATTCTCAAGGTAAAAGGCATAAGGTTGAAAGAATGAAACAACACAAGCTCCATAACTTTTTAGCTTTCTTTCGTCTAAATTATTATAATTTATATAAATCCTACAATTTTTTTCATCAAAGTATCCATAAGAATCTTTAAACTCACTTTTGCTCAAATCAGCTAGAAAAATTTCTGAACTATTATAAAGAGAAAGAATTTCTGAAGTAAAAGACTTAACATCTCTTTCAATCTTTTTGATCAAATTTAACACAAAACTCACTTTATTCTTGCACAATTTCTGTAATCTTTTCTAAGAATCTTTTATTTTTTAATTCTTTTTCATCCAATTCTGGAACTTTTTCTTTCATCCTCAAATAAATAGAAGAGGTTAAAGTTTTAATCTTTTCTTCGTCTATTGTAAAACTTAATTTATCTAAGTAATCTTCTAGACCAAAAGAATTTCTTGAATAAACTGGCGAAAGAAAAGATAAAATTTTTTCTGCAAAATCTATAAACTTCCTTTTATTTTCCATCAAATTTTCTCCTTTCAAAACTTTATTTTTAATTTCTTCTAAGCTTAAGGCTAAGCTAACAATTTCCTTCTCTTTTTCTGGAGACCTTAAAAAATATATAATGTTTAACAAGTCCCATCTTTTAAGAAAATGAACAACTATTTCCATTCCTTCGTATTCATAATATTTTACTCCTTCCTTTCTTATTTCTGGTAAGTAAACAGAAAGTTCTAAATTTTCTTGTTTCTCTTCAGAAAGAAAAATTCTAAACCCTGCCTTTGAAGAAGGAGCTAAATCACTTTTTGGATTATCTGTCATGAAAATTGAAAACTTACTCTTACAACCATAGAATTTCAAAAATTTATCAAAAGCTTCTTCCTTTCTAAAATTTAAGCCTGGCAAAATTCTTCCCGTGAATTTATTGTTTTTATCAAATTCGTACATAGAGCCAAAGCAGTTATCTTTCAAAATTCCAAGCCTTTGAGCTAAAAACCTTACTGCTTCTTGAGGAGCTCCGGAGTTTAAACCTACAGAATAACCTAAGTTCTTAATTTCTTTCAAACCTTCTGAAGTGTAAGGATTAAGTTTAAGCTCTTTTGCGGAAACCTTTGAAACTTCTAGATAATCTTCTTTTTTCAAGTTTAACTCAGCAAGCTTTTTTCCAAACTTGTTAACCGCTTCTCTAACTTCTAATTCACTTCTTCCAGCCCTAGAAGAAATTTCACCAATTTTTTTAATAAGCTCTTTCAACTTTTCAATTTCATTACTTCCAAAAGGCAAATTTTCTACCCATAGTGTTGAAAGGTTTTTAGAACCTTCAGGATTAAGCGTATCATCAACGTCAAACATTATTGCTTTTAAAGAGCTTGAATAAATTCCTCCCCAATTTTTCTCGATAAAAAACACTGAATCTAAGCTTGGGTCAAAAAACAAATTTTTTTCTAAGTAAAGTTCGCTTAAAATTTTTTTATATTCTTCCATTTCTAATCAAAGCTAAACGGCTTTGCATTTTTCCATAAACTTTTCAAGTAAACATCAAAAACTCTAACTAAAGAAACATCGCTAGACCAAATAGAAGTAAAACTAAAGTTTTCCTTTTTTATTTCTGTATCAAGCCTTAACAAAACCTCTCTTCCGTCTACATCTATCATCCTTGGGTGCAAATTTGTCTTAAAAACTCTTATTTCTACACCGTGATCGTTAAACCATTTAGCTCTTCTGTAGTTTGATTCGTTTATTTCTCCTATCGCAATTGTCCTAATTTTCACTCCTCTGCTAATACAAGAATCAACCGCCTCAGCAAGTTTCGAAGTCCAAGAAAAATCTCTGCTTACAACATAAGCATAACTTTTTGTTTTGTTAAACATGTCGCAAAGTCTATCTATAAAATCCTTCCAGCCTTTTCCTTGAGATGTCCAAATCCCATTTAAAACTTGACTTTCACTTCTTGGCTTAAGAACAAAAGAAATTTTTTCAATTTTTTCTTTTGCTTCTTTTATTCTTTTTTCATTTTCCTCTATCAAATTTCTAATTGAAACTTCTGGGCTAACTGCCTTGAATTCTTTTGGTCTTATGCTGTAAACTTCGACCAATTGCCTCTCAGCCAACTTCTCAAGAATTTCATAAATTTTTGATTGGGGGACCTTAGACTCCCTACTTATCTCACTTGCCTTTGAAGGACCTAAAAAAACCAAAGCTGAATAAACTTTAGCCTCATAATCATTCATACCAAAACTTCTAAGTATATTCACAAGTTCTTCATTACTTATTTCCACAAATTAAAGTAATCCTAACTAATATAAAAATTTTGTGAATTTTACCACTTGAGTGGTAAATAATTATCACCACTTAAGTAGTTAATAAGAAAATTTTCGAAACAAAAAAAGTGCTATAATTATATCATTATTTCTCTTTCAAGATTTGCTCATGAAAAATAATTCGAAAATCAAAAGCTTGATTTTTTGTCTGTATGAGTGAGAAAATGAAAGTAGTTAGTTACTTGAAAGGTTACTTTAAACCTTTACCAATTCTAGGTGGTTTGATAGGATTTGGAACATTCTACTGGGCAGGTTTTTGCATAGGATTCGTAAAAGAAACTGCAACAAATTTTTTACCAACTTTAGCTACAGGAAATTATCAACAACTTCTTTACAATTCTCTTCAAAATGCTTATTCTTCTGCAGCCCAGCTTGGTTTGATTGGAGGAATAAGTGGGTTAATATTCACAAGACATGGGCTAGACTATCTTGTTAAAAAAATTTTGAACAAAAAGGAGGTGAAATAATGGGAATAATCGAATGGCTAAAAACTCCTGAAGGAGCTTTTGTAGTGGCACTTCCTATAGGATACTTTGGTGGAAGATGGTTAGAAGGAAAGTTAAGCAATTACTTGCAAAAAAATAGAGAGGTAATGAGAGAAAGCATAAGGCAAGCAGTGAGAGAAGGTATAGGGTCTGCGACAAATGGGGGTTTACCCTATTCCAACGAAGTATACATAACAAAAATTTTGAAAGAACTTCAAGAAATTAAAGAAACTATGGTTAGTAATTACAAAGAGCTTAGCTCAAGAATTTCCAATCTCGAGAATTACAAAAAAAGAGAACAGTGAATCCTATGGAAAAAAATAAAAGCTTAAACGATATAGAAAAAGCTCTTTATGTTTTTTCAAGAATGAGAGAATCTGCCATAGAAGCAATCAAAGAATATGAAAATCAAAAAGTAAGTTACAAAATAACAGAAGAAATAAAAAATAACTTGGATTTCTCTTTAGATGATATCATAGATTTTCTAGTCCCAAATAATGAGCTTAGAAATTATCTCAAAAGTATGAAGAAAGTAGAATGGCCTGTTGCAATCAAATTTTTCTCTCAATTTTTAGAAGGTTATTTAGAAACGCAGTATAGTAGGGAAAAAACAACAGAAGAAGTTGTAAAAGATTTTTTCAAAAAGAAGCTTTTAGATTATCTCAAGGGATAAAATGAGCCTTCTAAAAGTAATTAGCTATGAGGAAGAGTTAAGCAAAATTGATTTGGACGAAAATTTGAAAAAATACTATCAAGAAAATCCAGAGAAAAAGAAGGAACTTTTAAAAAAATTCCATTCTCTTAGAGAAAGAATAGTTAATGATGAAGAAATCGGAAACTATTATAAAAAGAGTTTCTTATCTTCTATAGAGGAAAATCTTAAGTATCTAAACGAAGCAAACAATAAAGCTTTAGATGCTGCAATTCCTCTTTTGACTTTTATTTTAGGTTTTTTAGCAAGAGGAAAGGTTGGAGATTTTTTCCAAAATTATAACAAAGAAATTGCTTCAGATATAGCTCAAACTATTAAAGAGGAGTTAAAGTGTTTTTATGAACAAGGGTGAAGAGTTTGAATTAATAGTTGAAAAACTTTACAGAAAAATGGGTTATAAAACAGAAAGAAGAAAGATTGTAAAAGGTGTGAGTGGAGCTCAGCATGAGATTGATGTTTACGCATACAAAAATTTTCTGATTAAGAAAGGGATAGCTGTTGAATGTAAGTGGAGAGAAAATTTGGAAATAGGGAAGAAAGAGCTTGCAAGATTTTTACTCGTTTTGCAAGACACAAAAATAAAAGAAGGTCATATGGTAACAAATTCCTTCTATTCTGAGCAAACAAAACTCTTGGCAAGAAGATACGATATAAAACTTATAGACGGTTATATGTTAAAAAAACTTTTAAAAAAATATTCAATAGATTTTGAATTATCTTCAAAAAATTTTGATGTTTTAAAAATTATAGAAAAAATAATCCTTCCTACTCTAGATTTCCTGAGCTATGGAATGATTAATGATTAACTTATGCTTTTGAAAGATTCTTCCAAACTTTCTATCCTCTTTTTTATTACATTCATCTGTTTTTGCACTTCTATTTTTCTTTGAACTAAAAGATTTTTCCTTTCTTCTAATTCTTTTAGAGATTCTTCTATCTTTGTTTTTTTATTTTTCAGTTCTTTGATTTCTTGTTCTGTCTGGCTTAAATTTTTCATTATATCAGATGAAAGTTCTCTTTCAAGTTTTTTCCCTGTTTCTTTTAAAACTTTCATTTGCTTTTTTATTTGCTTTACAAATTCTTGCATCCCTTTTACCTTTTCAACTTTTGGCTTAACTTTTTTCTTTTTTTCTTTCTTTTTTATTTCTACTTTTTTCACTTCCTTAACTTCTGGTTTTTCTTCTTTCTCTTCTTTTTTTAATGATGGCGCTGGAATTTCAAACATTTTTCACCCCCTTAATTTCAAGATATCTTCTTCCATCTTCCTCTTTCACTACAGCTTCAACCCAGTAAGTACCTCTATCAATAAGTTTATCATAACTTCCATAAATTATAGCACTTTTATCTTCTAACTTGTAAATATTTGGAATTCCTATAGCATGAAGAGCTACATGAGCTTTGACTCTAATAAAATCACCAACATTTAATTTCTTGACAATATCCTCTATTTTCTTCACTTTTATTTTTGTTGGAACTAGCTTTGGAATTTCAGGTTTAACTACTTTTGGAACTTCTACTTCAACCTTTTCAGGTTTTATTTCTTCTTCTGGCTTTGAAATCTCTTTTAGAGCTTCTTCTGGTTTTATAATCCTGGGTTTGATTTCTTCTTTAACTTCTTCTTTTGGCTTTGGTGGTTTTGGTTTTGGTAGCTTGAAAGTTATCTTTTGTCTAAAGACAACTCCAACTAAAACAACAACTAAAACAACTATCATAGCTATATAAACAAAGGTGAAATCAAAGGCCTTTGCAACCTCACAGCTTCTTTTCTCAACTGTTGGTAAGCATACATAACCAGTCTCATTTCCACAAGTATACCTTATTCTACTTTGTTCATTGTTAACACAAGCAGTCCAGTCTGTATCAGGAGGACAAAGAGGACAGGAAGGAATCGGGAAAGTTACTTCTTCTTTGTAAGTTCCTACTGAAAATAAGCTTAAACCCCAACATTCTGAGTAGTAATAATAATATTCAGAATCTTCATGTATCTGAAGAGTAAAAAGCCTTTCCCAAAAACTTTCTTTAAACTTAAACATAGCTATTTGAGAAGAATTAGAAATTCCTTTTTCCTTAAACCAACTTTTTTCTACTCTAAACTTGAACTTAAGCCTAAAAATATCTTGAGAACTTGAAAGAATTTGGAAATAAGTATAATCGTTTTCTGAAGAGGAATTAACATAAGCAGGTTTTTCAAGAATTCTTTCTATAGTTAAGTTTAGCTCGCTTACATCATTTTTTGTTTCGATTATCATTGCAATTATGCTCAAATTTTTTTCAGAAGGAATTTGTACGTAAACAGGAATAAAAGAAGAAAGATTTTTTAAAGTTATGGAAAGGTTGTAAGGAGAAACTGAAACGTTTGGAGGGGGAATATAAATTCCTGGCCCTGGGCCTCCTGGAGGAGTTGGTGTTGGGCAAACTCCACAATCTTGAGGACAATTGTTACAATTCTCGTCGAACTCGCAAATACCATCACCACAACCTCTTGCTCTTCCTTGAACTTTAACTTCTTGAGCAAGAGAAAAAACTAGGTTGAAAGCAAGAAAAAAAGCAAAAACTAAAGCTATTCTCTTCATTTTAAGCCTCCCTTGCTATTAAATATATTGTTCCTTCATACGTTTGAACCTTAAGGGGTAAAGGATAATCTAGCCAGCAGTAAAGGTCGTTAGCATTTTTATTTGGATAAGAACCTCTATCCCAAAAAGATATAAGCTCTGCCTCTGTTTGAGTTAATCTTATATCAGAAGGTGGTGGTGCTGAAGAACCAGAAGTAACATTTGCATAAGTTATGTTTCCAACACCAATTTCCCAACTTGGGTCTTCCTTTCCTACTAAATTTGTTCCATTTATTTTTACTGTTATGTTTATGTTACTATCATGCATAAAAGCTATGTAATTTTTTCCTGCGCAATTTAAGGTTTTATTTTCATCTCCTGGTATTCCTTGTTCAAAAACACAGGATTCTTCAAAAACTATTATTCCAACATATGTGTTAACTGTTAATGAATTATTTGAGTTAAAAGTAGATTCTCCAGAAGAATTTCTTGCATAAACTTTGCAAGTCCAAGTTCCGTTAATACTGCTTGTGTTTAAGGTAATAGCTCCTCTAACTTCTATTGTGCTATCGTTTATAACATTCCATTCAACGCTATCGTTCAGTAAAGTATAACTATCCCAGTTATTATCTCCTTCAATTCCTCCAGGACCAAAACATGTTATGTTCGTATCATTAATCGATGAATATGAAGTTTCGGTAACATTTGCTCTTACCTCAAAACTTTGACCTGGATTTATATTTGTTACATTTAGCAGAGGCACGTCAACACTTATGGAATACGCTAAGTTGATGGAAAAATAAAAAGTTAATAAAAAAATAAACAAACTCAAAGTTTTTTTCATGTCTTACCACTCTTAAATTTTCTATAGACTATGAAAATTATAAGAAGTATGATTGCTATACCAATCCCTAATAGTAAATAAAATAAGTAAGGCTGCTCGTAAGGTTTTGTTCTTGGTCCTTCAAAGTAAATAGTTATCCTGCTTTCAGCACTTACTCCTATGCTTCCTGTAGTTAAGGCTGTAGCAATAGCAATTAAAGTATAAGTTTCTCCTTCTTTCACTTCTTTTGTAGGATTTATTATTGCTCTAAAAGTTCCATAACTTTTGGCTTTAATTTCCACTTGCTTAGGCTCTACTGTCGTAAAATTTGAAGCGTTTCCACTTATAGTTAAAGTATAATTCATGTCAGAATCTCCTGTATTATAAACAGTAAAGTCTATTGCGCCACCGTCTAAAGTAAAATTATAACTCCCAGAAGCAGGAGCTATCCCAATTCCAATTTTTGCGAAAGCTCGAGGTAAAAGTAAAAAGAATAATAGAAAAAATAATAGAAAGTTGAATATCTTCATTCGCTCCACTATTCTTTTTAATGTTTTTACTGTTTAAATTTCTTCTTATACTACAGACGCACTAAATGTTATGTTTCCTTCGTATGTCTGAAGATATAATGGTGTTGGGTAGTCTAACCATACAGTTGCATTGGTTGCATTAGAAGTGGGATAAGTGCCTCTTCCCCAGAAGGTAATGAAATCCATTGAAGACCCTGTAAAGGCATAACCTTGTTTTGAAGTTGGAACTTCTCCTGTAGTTTGATTCCATGTCATATTCCCATAGCCAATAAACCAGCTTGGGTCTGTTTTTCCTACTAGATTAGTTGCATTTATTGTTACATTAATCCAGGTATTTCCTTCATGAACTACAGTATTGTTTCTATTAAAAGTGGTAGGGCAACCCCATGGCTTACCTGTATCTCCTGGGGATCCTGTATCAAAAACACACGACTCAGAATAAAGACTTATTCCAGCATAGGTGTTAACTGTCATTGTGCCACTGTTATTAGCGGAAGCACCGCTTGAGTCGTTTGCGTAAATCTTACAAGTCCAAGTTCCATTAATACTTTTAGTGCTCCAATAGTTTACACTAGTATTAAAAGTTGCGTTCACAAGCCAAGTAGTTGAACTAACACTAGTCCAATTTATGTAGCTATCGTTTAAATGCTGCAAACTGTCCCAGCTGTTAGTCCATTCTACTCCTCCTGAGCCAACACAAGAAACGTTAATTTGAATTATATCTTCCTTTCCGTTAGAATCGCTAACTTGTGCTGCTACATAGAAAACTGTTCCTGGTGAAACAGTACTAGGAGTAATAGTAATTGTTCCTACTGTTGGTGCTGCATTTCCTGCTGTTGCATTAACTGTTACTTGTTGGGCAGAAACATATTCCTGAACCAAAAGAATTGTTAACACAGCTGCAATTACTAAACCAACTAAAGCAAGTTTAACTATTCCTTTCATTTCTTATCATATTATATTTTATCTTTTTAATAAATAAAGATTAAGATTTTTCAAGTATTATTTTTTAGAAAACAATAATTATATAGAGAAAAATGACATCAATAACAAGACTAACCTTGCAAGGTTTCAAAAGTTTTAACAAAAAGATTTCAATTCCCTTGCTTAGAGGTTTTAATATAATTTGTGGCCCAAACGGAAGTGGAAAATCAAACATAGTTGATTCTGTATGTTTTGTTTTAGGAAGAGTGTCTGCGAAAAGTTTAAGAGCAGAAAGGCTTCACGAGCTTATATTTCATGGAGGAAACGGCAAAGCTCCTGCTCAATATGCTTCTGTAACTTTATACTTAGACAATTCAAACAAAGAATTTCCTTTTGATGAACCAGAAGTTTCTATAACAAGAAAAGTTAACAGAAAAGGGGTTT
>Ga0207433_10011962_pt1 | contig 13092 bp, 15 predicted proteins | sample YelNatPaOPGAMG01_FD_187559 | JGI IMG/M metagenome (GOLD analysis project Ga0207433, IMG submission 187559) | Hot spring thermophilic microbial communities from Obsidian Pool, Yellowstone National Park, USA - OP-RAMG-01 (SPAdes) (version 3) | ecosystem: Environmental > Aquatic > Thermal springs... | reverse complement strand
GGGACGATATCCAGGTCGTGTGCATTTGCACTCCCTCTGGTATGCACGCTGATATGGGGATAATGGCTGCAAAGGCGGGTAAGCACATCATTTGCGAGAAGCCGTTAGATGTAACCTTGGAGAAGTGTGATGCCCTGATAAAAGCGGCGAAGGAGAACAAAGTCAAATTAGGCGGGATATTCCAGCATCGCTTCGCTGAGGAAAGCAGGCTTATGAAAAAATTAGTGGAGGAGGGCAAGCTCGGGAAGATAGTTTTAGGCGATATGGATATGAAGTGGTATAGGAGCCAGGCTTATTACGATAGCGACGCTTGGCGAGGAACCTGGGCTTTGGATGGTGGAGGATGCCTTATGAACCAAGGAGTTCATTTTGTTGACCTCCTCCTTTGGGTGATGGGACCGGTGGAATGGGTGAAAGCGGAAACAGCTACCCTTACCCATAATATAGAGGTTGAGGACACCGCTGTTGCGATTCTGAAGTTCAAGAACGGGGCATTGGGAGCTATTGAAGCCACCACATCGGCTTATCCCGGAGTTTGCGCTCGCATAAGCGTGGCGGGATACAGTGGCTCTGTCGTTTGGGAAGATGATAAGATAACCTTCCTTAAAATAGAGGGAGAGGAAACCGAAGCCAAGACGGAAAAGCCGGTAATGGCTTGGGGTGCCTCCGACCCTATGGCTATACCGGCTGGGCTTCATACGAGGAACATTTACGATGTCATCAGAGCGATTATTGAGGATAGAGAGCCATTAATCACGGGAGAGGAAGCACGCAAGGCAGTGGAGCTCAATCTTGCGATATACAAATCAGCCCAAACTGGCGAGAAGGTTTTCCTGCCTTTAAATTATTGACTTTTCCCTATTTCTCGCTATATAATATATGAGAAACCTAAGGTGCCGAGGTGGCGGAACTGGAAGACGCGCAGGCTTGAGGGGCTTGTGGGCCTTGCCCGTGCGGGTTCAACTCCCGCCCTCGGCACCATCTTTTTCTTGCCCCCCATAGAAAGGAGGCTGAATGTGTCAGCTGGCAAAAAAGCCATAATAGGCTTAACGATAATAATCCTCATAACCGTTATAATCATAATCGCTGGGAGAAGTAAGCCCGTTTCCCCTCCTCAACAAGTAAGTAGAGCGAAGGGGAAACTCGTGATAAAGGGTTCGGATACCCTCTTGCCCTTAGCCCAAGCCTGGGCGGAAGAATTTATGAGAAAACATCCCGATGTGAGCGTATCTGTTACTGGTGGTGGTTCGGGAGTGGGAATCGCGGCTTTGTTGGATGGCACCTGCGATATAGCGGATGCGTCTCGCAATCTCACCAAATCGGAGGAAGAAAGGGCAAATAGCTTGGGCATTCAAATCCGCGAGACTAAAGTGGCAATTGATGGAATCTCTATTATCGTTAACCCGCAAAATCCCATCAACAACCTTACTATTTCACAACTGAAAGATATTTATACAGGACGCATAAAGTCGTGGAAGGAATTGGGTGGAGAGGATATAAAGATAACCGCCGTGGGACGGGATACGCCCTCCGGGACTTATGAGCTTTTCAAGGAGAAGGTTTTGGGAGAGGAGAATTACGCGCCCACGGTTTTGAATACTCCTTCAAATAACCAGATAGCGATGACGGTTTCCCAGGATTTGGGAGCTATAGGATATGTAGGGGTTGCTTATGCGGAGAAATTCGCCAAGGCGGGAAAGGTGAAGATAATAGCAATTGCGAAGGACAAAAGCTCTTCTCCTCTATTGCCAACAAAGGAAAATATAAAGAGCGAAAAATATCCCCTTTATAGATATCTTTTCAATTACACAAGGGGAGAACCGAAGGGAATAATTAAAGAGTATTTGGATTTCGTTCTCTCCCCCGAGGGGCAGAGGATAGTTGAGGAAGTCGGCTATATACCTTTAAAGTGAAATCCGGCTATGAAGCGAAACAGGATAGGGGAAATTATCGTTGAGAGGATAATCTTCATAGGTGGAATAAGCGGAGTTGTCATTCTTTTTTTGATATTTCTCTTTCTTTTCAAAGAAAGTTTCACTTTCTTCATTCGCTATCCTTTAAAGGAATTCTTCTTTGGGAAGAATTGGTATCCCACGAGCGTTCCTCCAAAATTTGGTTTAATTCCCTTGTTATTAGGCTCTCTGTTGGTGACGGTTGGCGCGATAGCCATATCCCTTCCCCTCGGCGTTGCCTGCGCAATCTACATCAGCGAGGTCGCTCCGGGCTGGGCGAAAGAGATTTTAAAGCCGGTTATGGAGTTGATAGCAGCGATACCATCTGTCGTTTTAGGGTTCATAGGTCTCGTGATTTTGGTGCCATTGATAAAACAAGCTTTTCATCTGCCCACTGGACTAACGGCTTTAGCCGGTTCCATAACCTTAGCATTTATGGCTCTCCCTACCATCACGAGCATATCCGAAGATGCTCTTTCCGCCTTGCCAAGGGATTATAAGGAAGCTTCCTTCGCCTTGGGAGCCACTCATTGGCAAACGATAAGATATGTTCTTCTCCCAGCGGCGAAGCCTGGCATCTTGGCTGCGACGATGCTCGGCTTGGGAAGGGCGATAGGGGAAACGATGGCTGTTTTAATGGTCACGGGAAACGCGGCGGTAATTCCCCACACATTTCTCCAACCCGTTAGGACGATGACCGCAACGATAGCGATGGAGATGGGGGAGGTTGTGCAAGGTGGATTGCATTATCAAGCCCTTTTCGCAATCGGGCTCATCCTCTTCCTCATAAGCTTCGTGGTCAACTTTATTGCTGAATGGGTTATAAGCAGGCAGAAAAGATGAGATACCAAAAAGTGATATTTACCTTATTGGCAATCATCACATTCCTAACTGTTCTTCCTCTTTTATTCATATTCGGACTGCTTATCTATCATAGCATCCCCGTCCTCAGCCTTAAATTCATCTTTGGATATCCAAAAGAAGGGATGACCGCGGGTGGGATATTTCCCGCCCTTGTAGGGACTCTATATTTAGCCCTTGGAACAGCTTTTATCTCCCTTCCCCTCGGCATAATAACCGCCATCTATCTCAACGAATACGCGCCGAAAGGGAAAATCTCTCGTCTGATTAGGATAGCGATAGTAAACCTTGCGGGAGTTCCTTCCGTTGTTTATGGGCTCTTTGGCTTAGCTGTTTTCGTTATGTTTTTCCATTTCGGTGTTTCCTTGCTCGCTGGGATTTTTACCCTCTCCATTCTCGTCTTGCCCATAGTGATAACCGCAGCGGAGGAAGGATTAAGGGCTGTTCCTATGTCATTTAGGGAGGCGAGTTTGGCTTTGGGGGCGACTAAGTGGCAAACCATTTGGAAGATTGTCTTGCCCAATGCCCTGCCGGGAATCGCAACAGGCGCTATTCTATCCATAAGCAGAGCGGCGGGGGAAACCGCCCCCATTCTTTTCACCTGTGCCGCTTTTTATCTTCCCCGCTTGCCCAAATCCCCCTTTGACGAGGTTATGGCGCTTCCTTATCATGTCTATGTCATCTCAACCCAAGTCCCAGATGCCCCTCTTTCCATTCAATATGGAGCTACTTTGGTCCTCTTAGCCCTCGTCTTCTCCCTCAATCTAATCGCAATCATCTGGCGAATGCGTATTCGGAGAGCTAAGAAGTGGTGAATCTTTATAAACTGCTTGCCACATCACAGCTTTTCAATTTTAATATTTCTATATGACGATAGCGGAAAGGATTATCTCTTCAAAAGTTGGCAAAGAAGTGCATTCCGATGAGTTCGTTATGGCGAGGGTTGACCTCGTCTTGGCGAACGATATAACCGCTCCCCTCGCTATCAAAGAGTTTCAGAAGATGGGGGCTAAAAAGGTCTTTGATGGAAGCAAAATCGTCCTCGTTCCCGACCATTACACTCCCTGCAAAGATGTTCAATCAGCGGAAAATGTCAGGCTAATGCGAGAATTCGCAAGGGAGCAAGGCGTTATCTTCTATGAGATAGGTAGGGGAGGCATAGAACACACGCTCTTACCAGATGAGGGACTCGTCCTTCCCGGCGATTTAGTGGTAGGAGCTGATTCCCATACCTGCACTTACGGCGCTATCTCAAGCTTCGCAACGGGCGTAGGCTCCACAGACGCCGCCTTCGCTATGGCTTTCGGTGAGATTTGGCTTCGCGTTCCTAAGACTATGCGTTTCATCTATTATGGAGTCCTCCAACCTTTCGTTGAGGGCAAGGATTTGATTCTTTACACTATCGGCAAAATAGGAGTTGATGGAGCTCGCTATAAGGCTATGGAGTTCTGCGGAGAGGTAATAAGCAAGTTGAGTATGGCGGATAGGTTCACTATGTCCAATATGGCGATTGAGGCTGGCGGTAAAACGGGTCTCATCCCCGTAGACCAGATAACGATTGATTATCTTAAAGGAAGGGCAAAAAGGGAATACCCAATCATAGAGCTTGGAGACGCGGATGAAATCGTGGAAATAGATTGCTCTCAGATTGAACCTCAGGTCGCTTGTCCGTTTTCCCCAGCGAATGTGAAGCCGGTGAAAGAGCTAACCCATATCCGTATAGACCAGGTGGTGATAGGCTCCTGCACCAACGGAAGATTGGAGGATTTAAGAAGAGCGGCAAGGATATTGAAGGGAAAGAAAGTTCACCCAGATGTTCGCTTGATTGTCATACCCGCAACGCAAAGGATATGGGAGGAGAGCCTCAAGGAAGGTCTATTGGATATATTCTCTTCTGCGGGAGCTGTAGTATCTCCTCCCACCTGTGGTCCTTGTCTCGGAGGACATATGGGAGTTTTGGGGAAGGGGGAAAGGGCGGTGGCGACAACAAATCGCAACTTCCCGGGAAGAATGGGGCACAAGGATAGCGAAGTATATTTGGCAAACCCCTCCGTTGCGGCAGCCTCCGCTATTAAGGGAAGAATAGCCCATCCTGAAGAGGTGATATAATTGAAGATAAGGGGAAGAGCGATAACGGTTGGCGATAATATAGATACAGACCAGATAATACCCGCTGTCTATTTAACATCCACCGACCCAGCGGAATTGGCTAAGCATTGTTTGGAAGGGTATGACGAGGAATTCCCCTCAAAAATCAAAGAGGGAGATATCCTCGTGGCTGGGGAAAACTTCGGCTGCGGTTCATCCCGTGAGCACGCTCCTTGGGCGATAAAGGGAGCGGGAATTCAATGCATAATCGCAAAGTCTTTCGCACGCATCTTCTTCAGAAATGCGATAAATATAGGTTTGCCAATCGTGGAATGCCCTGAAGGTCTGGAAGCTGAAGATGGAGACGAGATAGAAGTGGATTTTGAGGAGGGGAAAGTGAGGAACATCAGCAAGGGGAAGGAATGCAAAACGCAAAGCTTTCCTCCCTTTTTGCAAGAGATAATAGATGCGGGCGGATTGATAGGTTATGCGAGGAGGCGTCTAAGTGGCTGAGTTCAAGATAGCGGTCTTGCCCGGAGATGGGATAGGGAAGGAGGTTGTGAGGGAAGCGGTTCGTGTTCTGCAGGCGATAGGAGACAGATTCGGACATAAATTTCATTTCAAGGAAGCTCTTGTAGGTGGCAGCGCCTATGATGAGACAGGTGTTCCCCTTCCGGAAGAGACGATGGAGATTTGCGAAAAATCTGATGCGATACTTTTGGGAGCGGTTGGAGGCGATAAATGGGATAATCTACCTCCCAATCTCCGACCGGAGGCGGCGCTTTTAGCCTTGAGGAAAAATTTTGACTTCTTCGCCAACCTTCGCCCCGTCATTCTTTTCCCTCCTCTAATGGATGCCTCTCCCTTGAAGAAGAGCGTATTGAAGGGAACGGATATGATTATCGTGAGGGAGCTCACGAGCGGTCTTTATTTCGGGAAGCCCAAAGAGAGAAGAAAAGCAAATGGCGAATGGGTGGCTATTGATTCAATGGTATATTCAGAAAGCGAGATAAGGAGAATCGCTGAGGTAGCTTTTAAAATAGCGATGAATCGGCGGAGGATTGTTCATTCAGTTGATAAAGCGAACATATTGGAGACATCTCGTCTATGGCGGGAGGTGGTTAACGAGGTAGCCAAGGATTATCAAGAGGTGAAGCTCTATCATTTTTATGTTGATAATGCGGCGATGCAAATTATAAGAAATCCTCGCCAATTTGATGTGATATTAACGGAGAATACCTTCGGCGATATCCTTTCCGATGAAGCGGCGATGCTCACAGGCTCCATAGGTATGCTTCCTTCCGCGAGCATAAGGGGGGATGGCTTCGGGATGTATGAGCCAGTTCACGGCTCCGCACCCGATATAGCGGGAAAAGGGATAGCGAATCCCATAGCCACGATTTTATCCTCCGCGATGATGCTTCGCTTCTCCTTTCAATTGGAAAAGGAAGCGAAAGCAATAGAAAACGCTGTATTAAGGGTTTTAGAAAAGGGTTACCGCACGCAGGACATTATGAGCAGAGGAAAGATACTCCTCTCAACGCAGGAAATGGGAGAGAAAATAGCGGAGGAAGTGGAGAAAAAAGAGGGTTAAATTGGCTAAAGAATTTGAATTATCGCCTGGGGAAAGGAAGGCTCTTTTAATTATATTATTTCTTGGAATCATCGGAACGATTTTAACCGCCTGGAGAACAAGCAGAACAAGACCGCCCCAAGCTAATTTTAATTATGTAACTATTCAAGTGGAAGGAGCGGTGGTGAATCCGGGAATATATAGATTGCCTATGGGTTCAAGGATAAAGGATGCTATCCAAGCGGCGGGAGGTTTGAGGACGGATGCCAACACAAGCAAGCTTAACTTGGTGGCGAAGCTGAAGGATGGACAGAGAATAAGTGTTCCTTCACAGCAAATCTATCCTGCCCAGACCTATCCTTCTCCATCCTATCCTCAGCAACCGCAAATGAACTGGCAGAATCCCTATTATTATCAGCAAACATCTTCAGGGATGATAGATATCAACACAGCGACGAAAGAAGAGCTTACCTCTCTTCCCGGTATAGGACCAGCGTTAGCGGAGAGAATAATTCAATACCGTCTCTCGGTTGGGAGATTCAATTCTGTTGAAGAGCTCCTTAAAGTCCCCGGAATCGGCGAGAAGAAATTAGAGAAGATAAAGCCCTATATAGAGGTTAGATGAAATTAGGATTTGGAGCAAAATCAATAAAAACTCTGGAGAACTCTTTAAGACCTGAATTTAGAATTGTTTCAGAAATCTGAGGTCGTTTTCCAGGAAAAGGCGTATATCATCAATGCGATATTTAAGCATCGCGATTCTCTCCGCGCCCATCCCGAAGGCGAAACCCTGCCATTCAGATGGGTCATAACCCACATTCCTTAACACTTGGGGATGGACCATACCACAGCCTAAAATCTCCAACCATCCAGTATAGGAACAGACCCTGCATCCTTTTCCACCGCACATTATGCAGGAAATAGAGGCATCAGCGGACGGCTCGGTGAAGGGGAAATAATCGGGACGAAAGCGCATCTTCACATCTTCCCCGAACATTCTCTCGCAGAAAAGGGTGAGAACCCCTTTCAAATCAGAGAAAGTTATCCCCTTATCAACCATAAGCCCCTCAACCTGATGGAATGTATGGGAGTGAGTGGCATCTACTTGGTCTCTTCTAAATACTCTACCGGGAGCGATGATGCGAATGGGGGGCTTTCTCGCTTCCATAACCCTTATCTGCACCGCTGATGTTTCCGTGCGAAGGAGGATATCATCCGTTATATAAAAGGAATCGTGTTCATCCCGAACGGGGTGTTCGGGAGGGATGTTGAGGGCGATGAAGTTATGATATTCCGTTTCAATCTCCGGTCCTTCAACGACCTCGAAACCGAGCCCGATGAATATGTTTTTGATTTCGTCAATTACCTGCGTTAAAGGGTGCTTTCTCCCGAATTGGGGACGAATTCCCGGTAGGGTAACATCTATCATTTCCCCTTTACGGGAGATGGAGCGGAGGAAGGAGAGGCGAGTTTCAATCGCCTCGCTCAGCTTATCCTTTAACTCGTTTAAAACTCTTCCTATAAAGGGGCGCTGCTGGGGCGGAAAATTGGGAATTTCCTTGATCATCTGGGTTAGTTTGCCCTTCTTACCGAGGAAACTAACCCTTATCTTTTCGACTTCCTCTTCGCTTTTAGCAGAAGCGAGGAGCTCCTGTGCTTCCTTTTCTATCGCTTTTATCTCTTCCTCAATATCGCTAATTGCCTTTTCCATTATCAGACTGTGGATAAAGCCTGTTTAGCTTTCTCCACCAACGAGTGGAAGGCTTCAGGCTCCTTTATCGCCATATCCGCGAGGGCTTTCCTATTGATTTTTATTCCCAGTTTCGCAAGAGCGCCCATAAAGAGGGAATACTTTATTCCCTCCGCACGGCAGGCAGCGTTTATTCTCGCTATCCATAGCCTGCGGAACTCTCTCTTGCGCTCCCTCCTATGGCGATAGGAATGATAGAGGGCATGCAGAACGGCTTCGTTGGCGTGAATGAAGCGCCTGCTCCTTGCGCCGCGGAAGCCTTCCGCCATCTTTAAAATCTTCTTATGTCTTCTTCTATTTACGATTCCGCCTTTAACTCTCGTCATTTCCAAACCTCCTTATTTATAGGTAAGGAATCAGCTTCCTTACCCGCTTCTCCATAGTCTTGTCTACCTCCGCCTCCTGGCGAAGGCGTCTAACTCTCGCCTCCCTCTTCTTGATCATCAGATGGTTGAGGCGAGTATGCCTCCTCAAGAGCTTACCGCTGCCCGTCACCTTGAACCTTTTGGCCGCGGATTTCCTCGTCTTCAATTTCGGCATAGCCAAAACCTCCTTTTCATTTCTTCTTGGGCATCAGGAGAACGCTCATCCTCCTGCCCTCCAACTTTATATCTCTTTCCACTATAGCATAATCTTTTAATGCCTCTTTGATTTTGTTAAGCAACTCCTCACCCCTGTCCGTGAATGCCAATTCCCTCCCTCTGAAATAGACTACTACCCTCACTTTATGCTTATCCTCCAAGAATTCCCTTATCTTCCTCATTTTAACTTGATAATCGTGGTCATCTATGAAAAGCCTGAAACGTATCTCCTTTACCTCTTGTGCCTTCTGTTTCTTTGATTCCTCCTTCCTCTTCTTTTCCTGCTCATATTTATATTTTGAATAATCCAATATCCTGCATACAGGCGGATTAGCCTGCGGCGCCACCTCCACCAAATCCAAACCCTTCTCCCTCGCTATCCTCTGCGCCTTCTGGATTGGAACAATTCCTATCTGCACACCGTTCTCATCTATCAGCCTTACTTCCCTCGCCCTTATTTCCTCGTTTACTCGCCAACGACGCTCGCTAATTGATTATCAACCTCCCTCTTTTGATTTAGATAATATCCGCTTCATTTTCGTTCGTCAAGTGATGGAGAAACTCCTCAACGCTCATTGGCGGCAAGTTCTCTCCCCCTCTCTTGCGAGGGGAAACGGTTTTGCTTGCCATTTCCCTATCGCCAACAACTAATACATAGGGAATCTTCGCCATCTGAGCTTCTCTAATTCTATAATTAAGCGTTTCGTTTCTCGCGTCAACCTCAACTCTAAAATTCCTTTCCCTGATTGCTTCCCTTATCTTTTCAGCGTAAGGGATATGCCTTTCCGCTATCGGCAAAATCCTCACCTGAATGGGGGATAGCCAAAGAGGAAGAGCTCCCGCGTAGTGCTCTATTAATGTTCCCATAAACCTCTCCAAGCTCCCCAGAACCGCCCTATGCACCATAACAACGATGTGCTCTTTCCCATCTGCACCTATATAAGTTATATTGAAGCGCTCCGGGAGGTTGAAATCAACTTGAATTGTCGGTCCCTGCCACAATCTTCCGAGGGAATCCCTAAGGCTTATATCTATCTTCGGTCCGTAAAACACCCCTCCCCCCTCATCAACAATATACTCTATTCCCCTTTCCTCAAGAACTTCCCTCAATATTCCCTCCGCCATCTCCCATCTCTCCAATGTCCCCGCATATTTCTCGGGGCGGGTGCTCAATTTATGAACATATTCTTTAAAGCCAAACCTTCTCATCATAAAATGGGCTAATTCCAACACATCTTCTATTTCTTTCTTCAAATCCTCGGGAGTGCAGAAGATATGTGCATCATCTTGAGTGAATCCCCTCACCCTGAGCAAACCGTGAAGAACGCCCGAGCGCTCATACCTGTAGACGGTTCCAAGTTCGGCGTATCTTATGGGAAGGTCCCTATAACTGCGCTGCTTGCTTTTGTAGATTAAAATATGGAAGGGGCAATTCATCGGCTTTAAAAGATATTCCACTCCTTCAAACTGCATAGGAGGATACATATTTTCTTTATACATTTCCAGATGCCCGGAAATTCGCCATAGGTCAGCCCTCGCTATATGGGGCGTGTAAACGAGCTGGTAGCCCCTCTTTATATGCTCTTCCTTCCAAAAATCCTCAATAATCTTCCTGACAATCGCCCCCTTGGGATGCCAGAAAACCAATCCCGCGCCAGCCTCCTCCTCTATACTGAACAGCTCAAGCGTTCTTCCCAAGACTCTGTGGTCCCTCTTCTCGGCTTCCTCTAAGAAGTGGAGATAATCAGCGAGCTCCTCTTCCGTGGGGAAAGCTGTTCCCTTTATCCTCTGCAAAGATGGGTTGCCTTCCTCTCCCCTCCAATAGGCGCTGGAAATGGATAAAAGCTTGAATCCTTTCGGATTGATATAGGATGTATTCTCAAGATGTGGTCCCCTACATAAATCAAGGAAGTCCCCCTGTTCATATATCGTAACAACATCATCCTCTATCTCGTCCAAAAGCTCCAATTTGAAAATCTCTCCCCTTTGCGAGAATATCTTCTTCGCCTCCTCTTTGCTGATTTCCCTTCTTATTATGGGGAGATTCCTCCCTGCTATCTCCCTCATCTTCTCCTCTATCCTCGCTAAGTCTTCCTCCGTAAAGGGAGTTTCCTTGAGAAAATCGTAGAAGAAACCATCTTCTGTCGCGGGACCGATGCCGAGCTTTACATCGGGGAAAAGCTCCTTCACGGCATGGGCTAAAAGATGAGCTACCGAATGACGATAAATATCCTTACCCTCTCCCTCAAAGGAGAACTCTTTCACTGAACCATCTGGCATAGGAACTTTGAACTTCAATTTGCCATCATCTCCGCAAGGGCTATGAAATTTCTAGCTGCCTTCTCGCCGAATATTCCTGATGCCGTGCCGGCGAGAATGAAGCCTATAGGCTTCAAATCTTTTATCCTTTCCATAGCTATCTTCTTGACCATCTCTTCGTCAATTTTATTCAGAATCTCCATATCGTCAAGATTTCCCACCAAACAAACATCTTCTCCAATCATCTCCTGCGCTTCCTTCAAATTAACATCGCCCCAAGGAGGCGCCTCCAAGGGGTCAAGGGCATCGATTCCCAAGCTTCTCAAATCGGGAAGAAACCGTTTCACTTTCCCGTGATTGTGATAGTAGGCTATAGCCCCATAGCGATGAATGGTTTCAATTAAAGGAGTATCATAAGGCTTAAGGAGTGCTTCCACTCCCTTGGGACCCAGCTGTTGGGTCACATATTCTCCTCCGATTATGCGGAAAGCGTCAACCCCCTCCTTGCATAAATCCTCAACCATACTTATCACCCTCTCCGTGCCCACTTCCGTAAGCTTGATTATCAGCGAGGGATTCAAAGCCCAATTGAGGCAGAAGTCCTCGGGGGAGAAGAAGCTCGCTGGCAGGCAAACGCCATTTGGTATGCCGACGAGCACCAATCCTTCATCGCCGATATAATCTCTCATTTGATGGAAATATTTAGCTGTTGGCGAGGGTTTTTTATAGGGGAGGGAGAGAAATCTCTCGGCGTCCTCTGGTGATTTGAAGGGGAATTCCCTCATAGCTTGGGTTATATCCGTTTTCTCTATCCTCCATTGGAAGACGCCGACGGGAGTTGATATTTGGTATAAGCCTTCACCCACCTGTTCAAGCTGATTAATATACTCGCCCCAGAATGGGTCAACGCCGGAGAATGTCTCCATAAGGATATCGGTTTTGGAGATAAGCTCTTTAGCTATATCGCTATCTGGCGCCAATTTGCCTAAGCCCCAGGGTGATACGGGGATTCTATCAACTTTTTCCTTTCTTATTGCTTTTATAATCCTTTCTCTTGAGGTCATAGAAGAAAAATGGTGGGCGGTGTTGGAGTTGAACCAACCACCTTCTCCTCGTCAAGGAGACGTTCTCCCGCTGAACTAACCGCCCACCGATTAAATATTATAGTTTCAAGGATAGTCAAAGTCAACAATTTGTATAATCTCCAAACATTATATACTCCTTCTAATTCTCTATCCTCTTCATTGTCATTGCGAGGAACGAAGCACATTTTTGTCATTGCGAGCCCGCCTTTGGCGGGCTCGCAATGACAAAGACACTGCCTCCCTAAAAAGAGATTGCCACGGCTTCCCTTTGGAAAGCCTCGCAATGACAAAGCCCCCTTCCTTTTTTAACGAGTCTAATATCTCTCTGAGATTATTCACAATTTTGTTCAATTCCATACTCGTGTTATTGAGAAAGCAAGCTTGATAGCTTAAATCTTCTCCTTCTAAAAAGGGGGATTCCTTCTTTCATAGCTGGTATGATAACTCCCCATCCCTCTTGAAGACCCCTCTTTGCTTCCTCTAATGTATAGGGAAAAACTTCAACGCTGACACCTAACCCAACTGGTCTGTATTTTAAAATCCTTTCCTCAAAGGATAAGGTGGTATGGGAAAGGATTATCAAAATATCCACATCGCTCATCGGGGTTGCTTCTCCTCTCGCGAAGGAGCCGAAGAGGAGAACGGCTAAAATAGATGGGTCCTTCCTCAGCCCCCTTGCCCACTCCTTTATCCTTCGCAAAATCTCCTCTTTATCTATCCTCCAAATCCTCGTTCCCACAAAACCTCACTATTTCCTCCGCAAAGCTTATCGCCTCTTCGGCGTCTTTTTTATTATAATGAACTCCCGCTGGTCCAGAGGGATGAGCGTCAGGGTAACGAGTGGGGATATAATACAAATCCAATTTCCTTGCCTTCTCCAATAGCTCTTCACTAACATTTATTGGCTCGGGAAGTCCATAAAGGAGCTCTGCAATTGAATGCC
>Ga0207433_10011961_pt1 | contig 13093 bp, 11 predicted proteins | sample YelNatPaOPGAMG01_FD_187559 | JGI IMG/M metagenome (GOLD analysis project Ga0207433, IMG submission 187559) | Hot spring thermophilic microbial communities from Obsidian Pool, Yellowstone National Park, USA - OP-RAMG-01 (SPAdes) (version 3) | ecosystem: Environmental > Aquatic > Thermal springs... | reverse complement strand
TCCAACGCACATGCATAATAGCCCTAAACGGCACCATAAAAGTAGGCCAAAAAACAATACCCATACAACACATAAGCCTCGAAGAAGACGCAGCCCGCAAAACAGGCGAAGAAGGCACAACAATACGATATCGCATAGACCGGCTGGGCATACCCCTCATCGAAGTAGCCACAGCCCCAGCCATAAACTCGCCAAAAGAGGCTGGCGAAGTAGCCCTAGCCATTGGCAAAATCCTCCGAGCCACGGGAAAAGTTAAAAGAGGACTGGGAACAATACGCCAAGACCTAAACATATCAATAAAAAATGGCGCCCTAACAGAAATTAAAGGCGTCCAAGAACTCGAACTTATCCCGCTAGTTGTGGAATACGAGGTTCAAAGGCAACTAAACCTAATAAAAATCAGCGAAGAACTCAAAAAAGCCGAAGCCCGCCCAGAAGACTTGAAAGAAGAATTTTTCGACGTCACAGAAGTTTTCCGCCAAACCGCCTGCAAGGTAATCCGCAAAGCCCTAGAAAAAGGCCAAAAAGTTTTAGCCGTGAAACTTCCAAGGTTCGTCGGCCTTCTGAAAAGGGAGCTTATGCCCGGCATACGCCTAGGAACAGAAATGGCCGACCGCGCAAGGTTCTGGGGAAGAGTTGGCGGAATATTCCACACAGACGAGCTTCCAGCCTACGGCATAACAGTCCAAGAGGTTGAAGCCTTAAGAAAGGTGGTGAACGCCCAAGAACAAGACGCAGTGGTCTTCGTTGCAGACACCATCGAAAATGCCACAGACGCCTTAAAGGCTGTTTTAGAAAGAGCCCGCGAAGCCATAAAAGGGGTTCCAGAAGAAACCCGCGCAGCAAACCCAGACGGCACAACCCGCTACATGAGGCCACGTCCCGGAGCAGCCCGCATGTACCCGGAAACAGACATACCGCCAATCCAGTTGACAGAAGAACACATAAACAAGATTCGCCAGTATTTGCCAGAACTTCCCGAACAACAACTCCAAAGGCTGATGCGCGAATACGGCCTAAACCAGAAGCTAGCCAAACAACTCATGGATTCCGAGTATGCGGAGCTCTTTGAAACAATAGTTAAAGAAAGTCAAGTCTCGCCAACAACGGTGGCTGCCTTCCTAACAGAAACTTTAAAAGCCTTGCAAAGGGAGAGAGTTCAAATTGAGAAGGTCTCAGAAAACCGACTCCGCGAAATGTTTAACGCTGTTGCCCTTGGAGAGCTAACCAAAGAGGCTTTGCCTGAAGTTTTCACGTGGCTTGCCCAACACGAAGACAAATCCCTGCAAGACGCTATCCAAAGTTTAGGGTTAAAGCTGCTCTCGGAAAAGGAGATTGAAGAAATTGTAGATAAAGCTATCCAAGCAAACAGGGAAAACATTGAAAAACGTGAAAAAGAAGCCTTCAAACTAATTGTAAGCCTAGTGATGAGAGAAGTGAGAGGCAAAGCAAACCCGGAAAAAGCAATTGAAATTATAAAGAGGAAACTTGAAAAACAAGAAGGCAGTTAAAGTCTTAAATTCTACAAGGAGGAATTTCATTATTAGTGGAGGCATTGCAGAAAATTGTTGCAATCCCCATAATCACAATTATAGAATTATGTTTGCTAATGCAGCTTATACAAGCCAACGAGTCCTCCACCGTTATCGTAATTTGCCCCGATGGAACAGTGGATCCGCCAACAGCGCCCATATTAAAAATTGGCGCAACCTATGTTTTCACGGAAGAAATTCACGCCGGGATCGTTGTTCAAAGAAGCAATATGATAATTGATGGAAGAAACTTCGCCATTAAAGGCAACCACCTCCTTAACTCAACTGGAATACTATTGTCTAACGTAAAGGGCGTTACAGTGAAAAGAGTAAACGTAACGGGATTCTTTTACGCCGTCAAAATGGAAGAATCAGAAAACTGTATTATGACTGAGAACAACATCACAAACAACGACTTTGGAATTTGGATTGAACGCTCCGACAGTAATATCGTTTCTAAAAATATTTTCTCCAACCTATGGTCTGCTGTCACCTTAAAGCACGCTTCGAAAAATCAAATATTTGAAAACAAATTTTCAAACAACATATATGGTATAATGCTCGAGTGGTCTTTTGAAAACACCTTAACCAAAAACATTTTCACAGAAAACGACAACAGCGTCGACCTAGCCTTGTCCAGTAGAAACTTCATAACTGAAAACTTTGTAAGAGGCAAGTCGAAAGGAAGCTGGTACGGCATCAGACTCCACAGCTCTTCTAACAATACAATCCGCGAAAATAGTATTGAATGCACATTTTACGCCCTAAGCCTACTCTACTATACCAAGGGGAACCTCATAATTAGCAATAACGTAAGCCAAAACTCCTATGGAATAGTAATCTGGTACGCTATCAACAACACCATATACCACAACCGCTTCATAGACAACACTGAGCAAGCAAAATGTTATTCCTTCCAAAATAAATGGGATGCCGGCTATCCAGACGGTGGAAACTACTGGAGCAATTACGTTGGGACAGACGAAAAAAGTGGAAGCAATCAAGATCAGCTTGGAAGCGACGGAATCGGAGACATACCATACATTATTGACGATAAAAATATTGACCGTTACCCCATTATGGGCGAATTTCCAAAACCAAAGTCAAATCAATATCCCATCCTTCACTACGCTGTGGCTATCGCGGTATCAACATGTTTGGGTATCGCTGCATTCGCGGTATATAGAACGAGAAAGAAGCCTAAAGCATAGTTTATTGCTCTTCTGATGGACGTTTCGTTAAAATTAACGTGTAAAGTCCATGTAATCCAACTATAAGACCAGTTAAAGACATAGAATAAAATAGAAACATGAGAGCGATATTGGGTTCAACAACCTTAATAACGGTGAGAAAAGTTAAAAGGAAGCTTAAAAACATTAGAAAAACGCCCAATACTATCTCTAATTTTTCCTTTTCCAGTGGTAGCTTAGCCATAGAGCCAACATCTCACAAAATGGTCCTTTTCAGCTTCGATTTCTTCAGGATCCTTTTTGTTACATACACCGTCTTTGAAATATGTACATCTCGGATGGAAGCGACATCCCTCGGGAGGATTTACCAAGCTGGGAGGTTCTCCAGGTGGCACATCCTTTATCTTGAATCTGTTTTCAGCGTCTGGATCTGGAATTATGTTGAGAAGAGCTTGTGAATACTGGTGCAAGGGGTTTTTGAGTAAAACTTTGGTAGGAGCTTTCTCCACAATTTTTCCTGCGTACATTATGTATATCCACTCAGAGAAATATCTGGTCGTTGAGAGGTCATGGGTTATGTAAATCACACTTAAACCATGCTTCTTCTGAAGCTCTTTCAATAGGGTTAATATTTCTATTCTAACCGAAGCATCCAGCATAGAGACCGGTTCGTCGGCAACTATAAGCTTAGGATTCAGTATCATTGCGCGGGCAATAACAAGCCTCTGCTGCTGTCCACCACTTAACATGTGGGGATATTTGCCTATGAAATCCTCAACTGGTGTAAGTCTCACCTCTTCCAAAACACTGTAGATCCTTTTAATTCTCTCAGCTTTTGGTATCTTGTGAATTACCAAAGGCTCTTCAAGCACGCGTCGTATGGTCATGAAAGGCGGAAGAGCGCCGTAAGGGTCTTGCTGAACTAAACCAGTCTCCCTTCTATACTCCAGTAATTGTCTAGACCCCAAATTTGTTATATCTCTCCCATCAAAAATTATGGTTCCCTTGGTGGGTTCATATAAACGAAGAATTGTTTTACCTAACGTTGTTTTTCCGCTGCCACTTTCTCCCACTAAAGAAACAGCGTCTCCCTTTTTGAGGTCGAAACTTACTCCATCAACAGCCTTGACGTAGCCCGCTTTTGCGAAAAGTCCTTTTCTTAACTCGAAATATTTGCAGAGTTCTCTGACCGAAAGTAGAATTTGTTCGCTCATTTAACTCCTTCCCTTTGATTCGTAAAGCCAGCATTTCACAAAAGATCTGTTATCTACTAGGAATAATGGGGGTTCATTCCTGCACTCTTCAAACTTCCATGGGCATCTTTCAGCGAACCTGCATCCCTTGGGGGGATCTATTAGGCTTGGTGGGGCACCGGGTATGAACTCTAATTTTTTGTCCGTTCTTAATGTCGGCACACTAGCCATAAGCTTAATTGAGTATGGATGTAACGGTTTATTGTAGAACTCTTCTGCGCTTGCCAGCTCAACTATCTGACCTGCATACATTACCGCCACTTTGTCGGCTAGTTCACTGGAAACAGCAATATCATGAGTTATGAACATGAAGGTTTTGCCGGTTTTCTTTTTTATCGTTTTAAGCATGTTCATTATGCTTGCCTGAGTTAGAACATCTAATGCTGAGGTAGGCTCGTCTAGAATAATCAGATCTGGGTCTGTAATTAATGCCATGGCAATTATTGCACGTTGCTTCATTCCACCGCTAAGTTCAAAAGGGTATCTTTCAGCAAAGGCTTCTGGAATTCCCACCATAGAGAGAGTTTTCCGCGCCCTTTCCAAGGCTGTTTTCTTGTCAATTCCCTCGTGGATTATTAGGGGTTCTGCAACTTGCTGTCCCACTTTTATGACTGGATTCAGAGAGTTTTGGGCTGCTTGAGAAACCATGGATATTTTAGCCCATCTTACTTCGTTCATTTTATTTTCTTCAATCTTCATTAAATCTTCGTTTTCGAGGTAGATTTCGCCCTTGTATGTGTGGACGTTTCGTGGCAATAGGCGTATTATCGATTTTGCTAGAGAACTTTTGCCGCAGCCAGATTCTCCTATCACTGCGAGGGTTTCTCCTTTTTCCACCGTGAATGACACGTTGTCTACTGCTCTGACGACTCCTTTTCTGGTTTTGAAGTATGTGTAAAGATCTTTCACTTCCAATAGATGTTCGGCCATTTATATCTCACTTAACTTTGGATTGAATATTTTGTCTAAAGCGAACCCTAGCAAAGCAAACCCTAAAGACGTTAGGACCAGCAGAAATGATGGTTCGAGAACCCAGTAGTAGTAGCCTTGATGAAGGGCGCCTTTTGTGTAAGCATCGTTTATAATTTTTCCCCACGTAGGAACCACGGGGTCTCCTAAGCCAAGTATGGCTAATGCGGCTTCGAGGAAGACGAAGCTGGAGACTGAAAGCACAAGGGAGGGTATTATTGTGGGCAACACTTTCGGAATCATATACCTAAAGATTATTCTCAAGTTGCCAGCTCCATAGGCTTGGGCAGCTTCGATGTATGGGAGTTCTTTTACTTGAAGGAACATGGCCCTGTAAGTTTTTACACCAGAGCCAAATATGCTTAGGGCTATTACTACAACTAGGAGAACCCATATGCTGAGTTTGTAGAAAATGGCTATCATCATTAGAATGGGCAGGAAGGGGAGTATCATGAAGAATTCTGTGGCTTTTTGCAGTAACATGTCAGCCCATTTTCCATACCAAGCGCTCACAGCAGCTATTATCATTTGTGAGAATGATATTAAAACGGAGGCTAAAATGCCGAAGGACACAGCGATGGGGGCACCCCATAGAAGCCCTATCATCAAATCCCTTCTTAAGTGGTCTGTTCCTGCTAAGCCGAAGACTTTCCCGTACACTACCAGCCGAGAATCCATGTCTGACTGTTTTTCAAAAAGTATGCCCTCAATCACCATTTTATATTTGCCCTTTAGAACTTGTGCGGTTTCCGGCTTGAGTATGCTTCCATCTTCAACTGCGAAAAGAGACAGTTGAGGAGGTATTTCGTAGGGTATTTCTTGTCCAACTTTTTCGCTTAAATCTAACCGTAGTTTTTGGGCTAATTCGTTGTCTATTGAAATGTAGTATCTATCCGTTTTTTTGACAACCATCTCTTTAAGTCTGATGGTTGCACCGTTAGGCTTTATCCAGTCAATGGTTATGTATGGTGCTTTCTCGCTGTAGTTTGCTGTAAAGAATAGGTTTAACTCGCTTGGAAAATCATCATAATTAAACTCGAATGGAAACTCTATACGAATAGCACTAATGGTTTCACTCGGGACTATTGCCTTTTTTGCGCCACTCTCTTTTTTCAAAGTGTCCATTATTATTGTTTCGGGTAGCTTTTTTTGGAGGAAAAAGTTAATCCAGCTTGGCGACGCGTTTCGAGGATTGTTAATTGACACGTCCTCTCCAAGGCGCCAAGCTCTTATTGCCTCTTCATAAGGAATTGCTATCACAGCGTAAATAGATAGACCTACAATAAAACAGAGGATACATAATCCAACCACCGCTGACCTATAAGCTAAAAGTTGTTTGAATGTTCCCCTTAATCGTTTCACGCTCATGCTCCGGACACACCTATTCTTATTCTAGGATCTACAATCGCGTAGACTATGTCTAAGATAAACACCGTAATCGCCAGCAAGTATGCGTAAATGGTTACCTCGCCTATTATGACAGGCGAGTCCATGAACATAGCTGCTTGATAGAAAAGTGTGCCTATGCCCGGCCAGTTGAAAACTCTTTCTGTAACTATTGCACCCATCCATGAACCAATAAGCGTTAGAGCGAACTCTGTTATTATCGGTGGAAGCGTTGGCTTGAGTATATATCTCCTCTCTATCAACCTCGGCGGGAGCCCTTTTGCTTTTGCCATTTCCACGTAATCTTCGCTTGAAAACATGAGAAAAAACGTCCTTTTGGTGTAAGTTTGTACGAACGAGTATGCAACCAGCCATGAGAAAATTGGTAGCACCATGTGTTTTAGTACGCTGAGGGCATAATCGAAGGGGTTTGCTGGTGGTGGAACATCCACAAGTCCACCGTAGGGAAGCCACCTTAACCATGCCGCGAAAATCAATATAAAAAATATTCCATAGAACCATCCTGGTATTGAGGAGAAAGGCGAAAGGGTAACCACTGCCTTGTCGAGTTTACTTCCATATTTTCTAGAAAGAAACAGTCCCCCCACCAAAGATAAGAAGAAAAGCGTCAAGTTTATGGTTGTAAACAGAAGTATTGTAGCTGGCAGTCTCTCCGCGATAATGTTTCTAACAGCTGTTGATCCTGAGTCGCTGGTTAGGTAGGTGGCTCTGCCCAAGTTTAGGCTTAAAGCGGAAATTAAGTATCCGCCGCTACGATATATAAAAGGCTTATCCAGACCCAAGGCTTCAATCTCGATTTGATAAAGTTGTTCGGCTAACTGTTTTTTCTCTTCAGTGGACAAGTGTTGGTATGCAGGATTCTGGAAAACACTAGTATATATGCTGTCGCGGGTTTGAGCTTTTATTATCTCATCAACATAGCCACCCATATTTGCGACGAGTATTGTGGCGTAAATTGCAAGAACTACAACAATAATTAGAGTTATTATCCTTTTAGCAGCATACTTTAGAAATGCGAATAATTCCCGTCTCATTTAGCTAAACCTTTCCTTAAGTATTCATGTTCTATCTATTGCTAAAAGCTTTATGTAGCAAAGATATATACATTTTGTGAAGTGAGAAAAAGAAGGTTATGAGGTTATTTTTTCTTTGCTAGTACTACCAAGGCGACAGCTGACACTAGCGCAACTATTCCAATCACCAGAGCGCCTATTGATAGATTGCTTAACCAAGACATTGAGGATTGCATATCACTCAACTGACTTTGCAACTGTTGTATTGTCTCAACGAGTTCGGCCTGTTGTAGTTCCAGTTCAGCCCTTTGTCGGCTAAGTTCTAAAACGAGGTAATCTCCCAATGTAATTGTTGGAAATACTTTCTGTCCAGAGCCTGGAATGCTGACAAGTTTTGATGCTACAAAGACCTGGATTGTATTAGAGCCTACAGGAATGTTGGACGTATCTCCTGAAGATAATGTTAGAAGCCATTTACCGTCTGTGACCGGTTCAGCGTTTCCCGAAATCACTACCTCACCTTTGGGGCTTAAGATAAGATACTTAACAAAGTCAACGTTTGCAACCGCATAGGCTTGTCCTTTATAAGAAACGTTTATTGTGAAGTTTGCTGGACGTTGCTGTGCCACTTGAGTGGGGGCTTCAATGTTTACCTCTGGGATCTTTGGTTCAACAAACCCAGCCCATTTGTCAGCCTTGTCTGGATGATTTCTAAACGCTTTAATGACCACTTGCTTCTCGGTGGGATACACCTTATCAAGATAGAAAGGTCCGTTGCCGACCCAGAAGTGGCCTTTCTGTTCATACCATGCCTTTAACGCTTGATATCTTTCTACTGCTTTAGCTCTTGTCATGTAATTTAGCAAGACTTCTTCGTATGGAACAAACTGGTTTTCTATCGCCCAGTTCAGCTTCTCTGCAAGTATAGAGAGGCTTGGGCCAGCGATATAACTCATCCAATCCACGTTCAATTTTTTCGCCTTTGAAGCCGTGAAAGCCAATTGGTTGTCTTTTTCAGCTAGCCAACCGATGGCAATCATGTGCCATGGTGAGGGCCCATAAGCCATTTCTGGATCAAATGTATCCGCGGCGTCCACCACGATCCATTCAGCGTCTGGATAAACAGCGTCCGTATAGTATTCAAATACAAGCGGATTTTGACTTATAATTTTGAAACCTTTGAAAATGGATCTAAAGGAGTTAAACGCAGAGACATAGGCCGCATCGTATACTGGGCTTGCCGGATCCGCTCTGTCAAAGGTTATTATAAAGTTGAATATGAAGTCAGCTATGGACATATCGGTTCCGTCATGGTATTTGTTGTTAAATAAGTTATCTTCGTACCTTACAACGACTTTCGCTTTCGCCGTTGTATTTGCCGGCGTTTTTATTATTTCTTTTGTTGTGGCGTTCCATCCGTACCAAGCGTCTGTAGGCACTTCAATTTCATCAACAAATTGTAGACTAAGCCAGTCTAAAGTCTTTATTACTGGGACATCCTTTCTAACGTATACCTCAGCACTTTTGACGCGGTTCGGCCAGTACAATCCAGTGTAGGGGTCTGGTAGTAGAGATGAATCGTATGTGGCGCGGACTATCATTTGGTCGTATATCCAGTTGCTGCCTCCCACCGGGTTCCAGGGAGCAACTAACAACTGCGTGGTGCCTATTTTAGCCGTTCCACCTATTGTATCCTTAAATCTGATGGTGTGAGGCCATATCCAACATCCATAGAATCCTCCTGCAAGGTCGCTGGTAAGAGATATCTCGTTCCTCGCCACCCATGGAGAAACCCTGTTTACTAACCAAACTCTTACAGAGTCCTTCATAGATAGCTCAAGAGCTCTTGCCATTAACTCATTTCTCTCTTCCATAGAAGAGTAGTCGCGTCTACCCAGACGATCTGAAACGTAATCAAACAAGGGGTCTGGCTTATAGGCTTGCCAAAGTGGTTCTGGCCGTCCTCTCGGCGTATAGAAATAGTCAAAGTTGTCTGCTTGATCTCGGCTAATAGCTGTAGTTACCCATCCACCTGTGTAAATATGCCATTTACCTTCAGCTGGGTCACCGCTCATCCATATAGGAGTAGCTGACGCTGAGTCCTTGTATTGTCTGTCCACTGTGAAGCCTAACTTTTCAAGTTGCGTGGCAACATAATCGCCCATGTTTTTTCGTTCGTCTTCAATTCTGATTAGGAAAATTATCGTAACATCTTCGCCTTTATACTTCCATTTACCATCCTCAAGCGTGGCACCAAGCTTTAACATTTCTTCGGTTATTATCTCTTTAGCTTTTTCGAAATTGTAGCTGTACTCCATTTCGAGCAGTCGAGCCTTATCTATTAGCCTAGCATAGTCTGGAAATGATGGTGTTATAGCCAAATACCGTGGAACAGCAAGACCACGGCAAATCTCTTCAGCCATGTATTCTCTGTCTACTAGATAGTTCATGGCTTCTCTTATTCTCGGAACCGAGAACGGGTTAAGCTTGCCTGTTGCTGGAAATTCCGGTCCGACCGGGTTAAATGTTAGCTCGTTGTAGCTTCCATATGAGAACGTATACCATAAGTTTGGTGAGGTCTTGATCGCTTGGAACACGTCAGCGTCGCTTAATGGGAAGAAAAATGCGTGCATTTGTCCTGCTTCCAGCATACTCTTTGCCGTAGGCTGATCCGACACTGTGAAAAAGTTAACCTCGTCAACCCACGGTCCCTGAGGAACTGTTTGCGCGGATATCGGAGCTATCAACATTAGTGTAGGAGCACACAGCATTAAAATCGCTAGCATCGCGATGAATTTTTTCTTCATATTAAACACCACAACAATTTCTACAAATATGTTTATTTATAAGACTTGTGGTGTATTTTTGGCGAAAAATGAAACGTCTTAAAAATTTAACTTGCAATTTTTAGTGGAAAAGTGAAAAACGGTAAGAAAACGAGTTACCTATACTTTTCCAGCGGAATCAACTCTTTAACAACTTTCAAGGGCTCACCGCAGTATGGGCAGACATTAAACTCTGGAAGTATGGGTTTTCCACATGTAACACAAATGTTTGGATATTGAATTTTTTCTTCAAAACTTTTTATTTCCCGCTTCAAGTGGCTTAGCTCCGCCCTAATCTTTTCTATGCTTTCCTTGAGGGGTTGAATCTCCCTTACCTCGACTCTTATGTTGTACATTACGTCTTTGACTTGCGACAATATTTCGTTGTTCATTTCTACGGTTTCGTTTATGGCGTCTAGGATTTCGCTTTTCTCCTCTAAAAGTTGGGTTTCTGCGGCGCTTTGTTTTTTGGCGTCTGATAGGATTTTGTTTAGGAAGGCTTCAACGGGGTTTTCGAAGGCTATGGCGCATGTTATTCCCCAAAGGATGAGGGTGGAGGTGGCGGTGGTTAGGAAGTAGATGGTGGGTGTTATTGCCTGAAGTTTTGCCTCTTCAAGGGGGTATAGGCGTAAAAGGGTTATGGGTTTATCGAAAAGTAAGGCGTTTGCTGCGTCGATGAGGTGGATGGCGGCTATTACTGTTAGGGTGCTGAAGAGCCAGACGCCGAAGCCTTTTTTGGTCAAAGCGTTTCCTCGCTCTGTATATTGCATCTTAATATTTAATATGATATTTCGAAAAACGAAATATGTCGACACGCGTAAATTCTAAAAGGGGAACAACCACTTATATATTGTGGTTTAATTTGGGTGGGAAGGTGGCGAAGAGCTCGGGGGAAGGTTTTTCCTTTCGAGTGAGGTTCGGCGAATATGAGGTTGAGGTTAGGGGTTCTAGAGGCGACGTGTTGGAAACCATAAAAGAACTGCCAAATCTTATGCTGGGCTTGAATAAGGCTTTTGAAAACCTTAAGGCGAAAGCAGCTGCAACGGTTGCCGTTAAGGCTCCAGCTACAGTTGTTAAAGCGGAGTCTCCAGTGGAGAAGTATCCCAAAATTCCGAAGGTGGAAAGCTGCAGCGAAGCCATTTTGAGGATTCTTGAAAGCGATTGGGGGAAGTGGCGTCCCAGAACCGTTACAGAGCTTAAGGAAGCCTTAGCGGCTAACGATTTACATTTTCCAGGACGCATTTTGGCTGGGGATTTGCTGGCTCTTGTGCGGAAGGGTGTTGTGAGATGTTGGAAGACTGATAAGGGTTATGTTTACATTTTAGCTGAAAAGGAGGCACTAGTCCAATAGTGGGGGCGAGTCTATGAAAAGGGTTGAAGTCCGCATTAAGGCGCCTTTCGGCGAAATAGTTGTGGAGGGCGAAAACCCCCAGGAGGTTCTAAGCCTTCTGGAGGCTTTTCCAAAAGATTTTGTGGAAAACGTTTCCAGCCTTGTGGCCAGCAAGCTTGTTCCGTCCGCCGCTGCTCAGCTTAAGGGCATAATAGAGTTTACCACGGAGGGGCCTGTGCTTATAACCCGTGAAAAGCTCACGCATTATGAGGCTATTGGGCTTGTCTTATACGCGTCTGAAGCTAGGCAGAACACTGCCACCCAGATTCAAAAACTTCTTGAATCCAGCGGCATCAAGTGCATGGTTCCAGCCCGTCTAAACGAGATGGTTAAACGCGGCCAAGTTTTTAAGCCGGATCCGAAGCGGCCGGAGTTTAAGCTTACGGTTCAGGGTGAAAGGTGGATTGAAGACGAGGTTTTAGCCAAGCTTAGAGGGAAAATGGCGTGACGGGCAGCAGTCAGCAACAGCCCTTAACAGTTCACGTGAAATACGGCGACGTAGAATACACGTTTTCCGGAAGCCTTGAAGAGGTTTGGACGGCCCTTAATCGATTTTTCGCCGAGCACGCTCCAGCCTTCCAAATAGCTAAAGCCTTAGCCTTAAGTGTTGACTTGCAGAGACTTGCCGAGGACTGTAAGGGTTTGATAGGCTTCGCGGATAACGCACCGCACCTGCTTGTTCCAAAAGAGAAGCTTACGGACAACGAGACTTTGGCGTTATGCCTCCTAGCCGCCCATTTAGGGTTTAAGCTTGGCATGCTAAAAACTGACGTTTTAACCCGTGAGGAGCTTCAAGCCAAGCTGGGTAAAAACCCAAAAATCACAAGCACTAGGCTCGGCGAACTGGTGAAGGCTGAAATAGCCGAAAAAACAAGTGAGGGCAGCTACCGCATAACCAGTTTCGGCGTCTTCCAAATGCAGAAAGAGTGGCTTCCAAGGATAAGGGCAAAGTTAGGCTTGTAAATCTGTGGCTGTTTATTCGCCTTTAAGCATTTTCTCCTCATCGGCTACTATTTCGTCTGAAAGAAGGTAAGCCACAAGCTTTTGGCTTATGACGGGCTTTCCATCATGCAGTGGGTAAGCATAGGGCAGGTAAACCTCCCCGTACTGGTTTAGCTTCAATGATAAACCTTTCTGGACTGGTATAGCCTCTAGGAGTATTCCTTCGCTGACAAGCCTAGCCACATAAACAGCCCCGTCAATGGAGAACTGGTTTCTACCAATGTTTCGTGCGGCTGCCTCTGGGAAACGGGTTGTCAAGAGTTTGCTGGTTCTGCCTTTGGGCGGGTGGTCGCCTAAAATTCCGCCGGTAATGACGGCTTCCTTGCTTGTGAAATCTTCTGGTTTTAGTGGAAGTTTGGCTTTGGGGTCTAGGATTAAGACTTTGGCATGGTTAAATATTTCCGCGGCGCGTTTACGCTTAACCGCTCCGAATTTTGAGAGCTTAAGCCTATCGCTTTTCCTTTTGACGTTGGTGAAGAGCAAGCGATTTTTGCCGACGATTTGTGAGGCGT
>Ga0207433_10011954_pt1 | contig 13100 bp, 10 predicted proteins | sample YelNatPaOPGAMG01_FD_187559 | JGI IMG/M metagenome (GOLD analysis project Ga0207433, IMG submission 187559) | Hot spring thermophilic microbial communities from Obsidian Pool, Yellowstone National Park, USA - OP-RAMG-01 (SPAdes) (version 3) | ecosystem: Environmental > Aquatic > Thermal springs... | reverse complement strand
TTTGGAGGACCATGCGCTGCGTGCGTGTCTGGCGGGGCTGGACATTCAACAGGCGGTCGCGGGCCTCGGGGCGGAGGTGGAGCGCCGCGACGGCATCGACCTGCGGTTGCGGGTGGGACTAAACTCCGGTCAAGTGATTGCCGGTGAGATCGGTTCTGCCGCTTTCGGTTACACCGCGATTGGCGAACAGGTGGGGATGGCCCAGCGGATGGAGTCAGTCGCCGCACCCGGTGCGGTGATGCTCAGCGACTCCACCGCGCGGCTGGTCGACGGCGCCGCCATACTGGGACAACCGGAACTCGTACGCATCAAGGGTGCCGACAAGGCGGTGCCCGCGCGGCTACTCCTGGGCGTCACCACCCAGCCGAGCGGTGCCTCGCATTCGAAGCTGGTCGGCCGGGACTGGGAAGTCGCCACGCTGGCCGCGATGCTCGATCGCTCAATGACAGGCCGCGGATCGGTGGTTGCGGCGGTAGGCCCTCCCGGCATCGGCAAGACACGGCTGATCGCCGAAGCCGTGCAACTTGCGAAGCAGCGCGGCGTAGAGGTGTTTTCCACCTTCTGCGAGTCGCACGCCACCGATGTCCCATTTCATGTAGTGGCCCGGCTGCTGCGTGCGACAGGACGCCTGACCGGTCTCGACGACCAGACTGCGCGGCATCAGGTGCGGTCACAGTTTCCCGACGCCGACCCGCAGGATCTGGTGTTGCTTGACGACTTGGTGGGCATCGCCGATCCCGGGGTGCATCCACCGAAGATCGATCCGGACGCCCGGCGACGGCGCTTGACGGCCTTGATCAACTCCAGCCAGCTGGCCCGCGACGAGCCGGCGGTCTACGTGCTGGAGGATGCGCACTGGATCGACGCCGTCAGCGAATCCATGCTCGGCGACTTCCTGGCGGTGATCCCGCGGACCCCTTCGCTGGTGCTTATCACCTACCGTCCCGAATACCGCGGCGCCCTGGCGCAGGTCGCCGGCGCCCAGACGATCACCCTGGCACCGTTGAGTGATGCCGAAACCTCAAGGCTCGTCGCCGAACTGCTGGGCCCCGACCCCTCGGTCAGGCAGATGGGTGCGCTCATTGGCGCACGCGCGGCGGGCAACCCATTCTTCGCCGAAGAGATCGTCCGTGATCTCGCCGAACGCGGCGTGCTGGTCGGCGACAGCGGCGGTTACACGTGCCACACCGATGCCGCCGAGGTCAGCGTGCCCGCCACCCTGCAAGCCACAATCGCCGCCCGCATCGACCGCCTCACCCCGCCGGCCAAACGCACGCTCGGCGCCGCGGCGGTCATCGGCTCGCGCTTCAACCGCGATCTACTGGCCGACCTAGAGGTCGACCCGGTCGTCGACGAGTTGGTCAAAGCCGAACTCGTCGACCAGGTCCGGTTCACCCCCCGCGCCGAGTACGGCTTTCGGCACCCGCTGATCCGCACCGTTGCTTATGAATCACAACTGAAGTCCGATCGCGTTCGTCTGCACCGCCGACTGGCCACCGCGATCGAGGCCCACGACCCGGAATCGGCCGACCAGAACGCCGCGCTGATCGCCGAGCACATGGAGGCCGCCGGCGACCTGCGCGCCGCCTACGGCTGGCACATGCGCGCGGCAACCTGGGCGACCAACCGTGACATCACCGCCGCGCGACGCAACTGGGAGCGGGCAGAGAAGATTGCTGACACAGTGCCCGCCGACGACCCGGACCGGACCGCCATGCGCATCGCCCCTCGGACCATGCTGTGCGGGACAGCCTTTCGCGTCCACACGGCGGCGGCGGGAGTCCGCTTCGAGGAATTGCAACAGTTGTGCGCTGTCGCGGGCGACAAGCGGTCTCTCGCCATCGCCATGTCAGGGCTGGTGGCCGATCACGCGTACCAGGGCCGAACGCGCGAGGCGTCGCGGTTGGCGTCCGAATTCTGGACCCTCATCGAGTCGCTCGGCGATCCGGCCTTGACGGTAGGGCTGTCCTCCGCGCCCATCTACGCCAAGATGGAAAGTACCGAGTGGCGTGACATGCTGGAGTATTCGCAAGGGGTCATTGACCTGGCCGACGGCGACCCCACGAAAGGCAACTTCTTATTCGGCTCTCCGTTGGCGCTCGCCCTTACCAGCCGGGCGGTTGGCCGATATTGCCTAGGTATTCCCGGATGGCGGGAAGACCTGCGGGAGGGTATCGCCATGGCACGCGACGCCGACCACATGACGTACGCCGGGACCGTCACCTACGCGTACGGCACCACAATTCCGGCGGGAGTGCTGAGGGCGGACGATGTTGTGTTACGCGACATCGAGGAGGCCCTGCACACTGCGGAAAGATCCGGTGATGATTTCGCATTGTCCCACACACAAGTGGCGCTGGGCGCCACGCTGGTTAACCGACCGACAGTCGCGGAGCGTGACCGCGGTGAGCAACTGCTGGCGCAGGTCCGCGACACATTTCTGCGTGACAGACACCATCTGGGCGACTTGCCTATCGTCGACGTGTATTTGGCGCGGGAAATTGCCCGACGTGGGGATTACGATCGCGCGATACCGCTCATGCGCGCGGCCACTGAAAATGCGGTCCGAGCTGGTCAGCTATTGGGATGGGGAATTGTCACGACTGATGTTTTGGTGCAGAAGCTGCTGGACCGAAGTGCCGATGGCGACGTGGCCGAAGCCGAGGCCGCAATTGAGCGATTAGCGGCGGCCCCGACCGACGAGGGTTTTAACATGCGCGAGATCTTCGTGCTGCGACTACGCGCGCTCCTGGCACAGGTTCGGGGCGACGATTTGGCCTACGCGAGCTTCAGGGATCGCTATCGCGACATGGCCAAAGAGCTTGGCTTCGAGGGACATATGGACCTGGCCGACGCAATGCCCTGACTAGCCCCGCTGATAGGCCGGCGGCAGCGGCATCCCGAGCTCGGCCAGCACGCCGCGGAGCAATGTCGGGTAGTCGGTGATGAGTCCGTCCACCCCGTCGGCAATCTGCTCGCGCATGGTGGCGGCGTCGTTGACCGTCCACGGAATGACCTTGAGCCCGAGCGAATGCGCATGGTCGACGTATCGCTTGCCGTCGACAAGCGGGTATTCGGGCGAGACGATGTCCGCGCCCACCAGCTTCGCCCCGATCATCGGATCGCCGATGGCCGCGGCATTCTCACCGGCGAGCCACGGCGACTCCGGCGCCCACGTTTGCCCGTCGTACAGGGCCACCAACGGGATTGACGGCTCCGCGCGGTGCACCATGGGCAGGGTTCGCCAGTCGAAGCTCTGAATCTCCACGCGGTCGATCTTGCCGGCCGACCTGACTTGCGCCAGTATCACGTCGACGAACTCTTGCGGCCCGGCCGAGGCGCCCGGCTTGTCGGCCTGCACCTTCGTCTCGATGTTGAACCGCACCCCGGCGTGATAGGAGTCGGTGAGCGCGAACAGGTCGGGCAGCGTCGCTATCTTGTTGCCGCGCACCACTTCGGCGTTGGGGAACTCAGTGAGGCGCTTGCCGCAGTCGAGCGTGCGGATCTGGACGAGCGTGAGGTCGTGCACGAGCTTGCCGACGTAGGGATACGCCGGGTCGGCCGCGAAGGCGGGCGCCGTGTCGGCGCACTTCGCCGCGTCGATCGTCGGGTCGTGCCACACCAGGGGCTGCCCGTCCTTGGTGATGACGATGTCGAGTTCGAGCGTACTGACGCCCAATTCGAGCGACTTGGCGAACGCCCGCAGCGATTCCTCGGTGGTTTCCCCGCGTCCGCCGCGATGGGCCTGCAGGTCGAAGCCCACGGGTTCCGCGGACGCCGTAGGCAGCGGCGGGAAAAGCACCCCAGTCAGCGTCAGCCACACCGCCAACACCCGTGAGCAGACGCAAAAGCCCCCAAATCTTGGGCGTGTCGGGGGCTTTTGCGACTGCTCGGCCGGAGAAGTCACCTCCTGCGCTGGCGCGCGATCTCGGCGAGCACCACCCCGGCCGCCACCGAGGCGTTCAGCGATTCGGTGTCACCCGCCATGGGAATCGACACCACCTGGTCGCAGTTCTGCCGCACCAGACGGGACAGCCCTTTGCCTTCCGAGCCGACGACCACCACCAGCGGGTCGGTGCCGTCCAGGTCGTCGAGGGGTGTGTCGCCGCCGGCGTCCAGGCCGACCACTCGCAGGCCCCGGCCGGCCCAATCCTTCAGTGTTCTGGTGAGATTGGTGGCCCGCGCCACCGGGAGCCGGGCCGCCGCCCCGGCGCTGGTGCGCCAGGCGACCGCGGTCACCGACGCGGAACGCCGCTGCGGGATCAGCACGCCGTGGCCGCCGAACGCCGCCACCGAACGGACGATGGCCCCCAGGTTGCGCGGATCGGAGATGTTGTCCAATGCGACCAACAGCTCGGGCGGCGAGGTGCCGGCGGCCGCGAGCAGGTCGTCCGGGTGGGCGTAGCGGTAGGGCGGCACCTGCAGAGCGATGCCCTGGTGCAGGTGGTTGGCGGTCATGCGGTCCAGGTCAGGGCGCGGCACCTCGAGGATGGAAATGCCGAGATCCGCTGCGCGTGAAACGGATTCGGTCAGCCGCTCGTCGGCTTCGACGCCCAGAGCGATGTAGAGGGCGGTCGCCGGAACACCGGCGCGCAGACACTCCAGCACCGGGTTGCGCCCCAGCACCGTTTCGGCCTCATCGGTGCGCCTGGCCGGCCGGCGCGGCTGCGGCTGCTGCGTACGCCTGGCGGCGGGATGGTTGGGCCGCAGGTGCGCCGGCGGGGTGGGACCGCGTCCCTCCAGCGCGCGGCGGCGCTGGCCGCCGGACCCGACGGTCGGGCCCTTCTTGCTACCGGATTTGCGCACCGCGCCGCGGCGCCGCGAGTTGCCGGCCATCTACGTGCCGCGGTTTTCTTCGCGGGCCAACAGTTCCCACTGCGGCCCGTCGGCGGTGTCGGTGACCTCGATGCCGGCGTCGTTGAGCCGGTCCCGGATCTCGTCGGCGAGCGCCCAGTCGTGCTGCTCGCGCGCCCGCTGCCGGAGTTCGAGTTCGGCGCGCACCAGCACGTCGACGGCCTTCAGCGCGGCCGACGTCTCGTCGCGGGTTTCCCAGCGTTCGTCGAGCGGGTCGCAACCGAGGATGCCCAGCATCGCCCGGATCGAGCCCGCGTGGGCGAGGGCGCTCTCGTGGTCGCCGGCGTCGAGCGCCCGGTTGCCTTCCGCGCGGGCGTGATGCACCTCGGCCAGCGCGATCGGGACGGCGAGGTCGTCGTCGAGGGCCCCGGCGAACCGAGGGGTCGGTTCGCCGGGCTCGACGGCACCCACCCGGGTGCGCACGCGGTGCAGGAACTCCTCCACCCCGACGTAGGCCTTGACGGCGTCCTGCAGGGCGGTTTCGGAGAATTCCAGCATCGACCGGTAGTGCGCGCTGCCCAGGTAGTAGCGCAGTTCGGCCGGACGCACGCGCTGCAGCATCGCCGGTATCGACAACACGTTGCCCAGCGACTTGCTCATCTTCTCCCCGCCCATCGTCACCCAGCCGTTGTGCAGCCAGTAGCGGGCGAATCCGTCCCCGGCCGCGCGGCTCTGCGCGATCTCGTTCTCGTGGTGGGGAAAGACCAGATCCATTCCACCGCAGTGGATGTCGAACTCCGGGCCGAGGTAGGTGCGGGCCATCGCCGAGCATTCCAGGTGCCAGCCCGGGCGTCCGCGACCCCACGGTGTGGGCCACGAGGGCTCCCCGGGCTTGGCGCCCTTCCAGAGGGTGAAGTCGCGCTGGTCCCGCTTGCCGGTGGCCGCGCCCTCACCCTGGTGGACGTCGTCGATCCGGTGCCCGGACAGCCGACCGTAGCCGGGGTAGCTGAGCACGTCGAAGTAGACGTCACCGCAGGCCGCGTAGGCGTGCCCGGTGTCGACCAGGCGCTGCATCAGTTCGACCATCTGGGTGATGTGCCCGGTCGCCCGCGGCTCCGCGGACGGCGGCAGCACGTCCAGGGCGTCGTAGGCGGCGATGAACGCGCGCTCGTAGGTGGCCGCCCATTCCCACCATGGCCGGCCCGCCGCGGCGGCCTTGTTGAGGATCTTGTCATCGATGTCGGTCACGTTGCGGATGAACGCGACGTCGTATCCGCGGGCGGTCAGCCAGCGGCGCAGGATGTCGAAGGCCACCCCGCTGCGCACGTGCCCGATGTGCGGCTGACCCTGGACGGTGGCGCCGCACAGGTAGATCGAAACGTGGCCTGCGCGCAGCGGGACGAAATCACGCACGGCCCCTGCCATGGTGTCGTAGAGCCGCATGCGGGCACGATCGGTCACGACGTGCCAGCTTACCTGCCGGTTACGGCCGCCCGGCCCGCAGCGGGCACTAGCCGAGCGGGACCACCAGCGCTGTGGCGATGGCAGCCAGGCCCTCGCCGCGCCCGGTCAGACCCAGCCCGTCGGTGGTCGTCGCCGACACCGACACCGGCGCCCGCAGCAGACCCGACAGCACCTGCTGCGCCTCCGCGCGACGCGGACCGATCTTCGGCCTGTTGCCGATCACCTGCACGGCGGCGTTCCCGACCCGGTAGCCGCGCCGCGAGATCAGGTCGGCGACGTGAGCGAGCATCCCGGCCCCGCTGACACCCTTGAAGCGCGGATCGTCGACCCCGAACACGGCGCCGATGTCGCCCAGCCCCGCGGCCGACAGCACGGCGTCGCACAGGGCGTGCGCCCCCACGTCGCCGTCGGAGTGGCCGGCGCAGCCGTCGGCGCCGGGGAACGACAGTCCCACCAGCCAGCAGGGCCGCCCGGGTTCGATCGGGTGCACGTCGGTACCCAGACCGACTCGTGGCAGCGGGATCATCGGCGCACGATCGCCTCGGCCAGCAGCAGATCGAGCTGGGTGGTGATCTTGAACGCCAGCGGATCGCCGTCGACCACCTGCACCTGGCCGCCGACGTACTCGACGAGCGACGCATCGTCGGTGAAGCCGGTGCCGCCGGTTGCGCACACGGCCCGGTAGGCGCGCAGCAGCAGGTCGGTGGCGAAGCCCTGCGGCGTCTGCACCGCGCGCAGCCCGGCCCGTTCCGGGGTGCCCAGCACCACCCCGTTGGCATCCACGGCCTTGATCGTGTCGTGCAATGGCAGCGCGGGCACAACCGCGGGGTGGCCGGCGCGCAGGGCCTCGACCACCCGCACGATCAGTGCGGGCGGCGTCAGCGCGCGGGCGGCGTCGTGCACGAGAACGTAGTCCGGGTGATCCGTTTCCCCGAGTGCCGACAGCGCCAGGCGCACCGACTCATAACGGTCCGCTCCGCCGGCCACGACGGTGGCCTGCCCGGCCAGCGACTGCGCGGCCTGCCCGACGCGGTCGGAGGGAACCGCCGCGACTACGTGGTCGACGACCCCGGACTCCAGCAGGCCGGCCACGGCGCGTTCGAGCAGGGTGCGACCGTCGACCTCACAGAACGCTTTGGGCAGGCCGGCGGCCAACCGTTGGCCCGATCCCGCCGCCGGCACGACCGCGACCACCACAGCTTCATGGCCTTCAGGAAGCGGCGGCAAGGACCTCGTCGAGGATGGTTTCCGCCTTGGCGTCATCGGTGCTCTCCGCCAGCGCCAGCTCGCCGACCAGAATCTGGCGGGCCTTGGCCAGCATGCGCTTCTCGCCGGCGGACAGTCCGCGCTCCTGGTCCCGGCGCCAGAGGTCACGCACTACCTCGGCGACTTTGTTGACGTCACCGGAGGCGAGTTTCTCGAGGTTGGCCTTGTACCGGCGCGACCAGTTGGTCGGCTCCTCGGTGTGGGGCGCCCGCAGCACCTGGAAGACCTTGTCGAGTCCTTCCTGTCCGACGACGTCGCGGACGCCGACATACTCGGCATTATCCGCGGGAACGCGAACTGTCAGGTCGCCCTGCGCCACTTTCAAGACGAGATACTCTTTTTGCTCCCCCTTGATGGTCCGGGTTTCGATCGCCTCGACTAACGCAGCACCGTGGTGGGGGTAAACAACGGTGTCGCCGACCTTGAAGATCATCTGATTCGAGCCCCTTTCGTTACTTCATCCTAACACGGCGGCCCAACACCCGCGAAGCAACAGTGCAGGTCAGAGGCACGACACGCGCAGATTAGGGGTTGACAGGCGGAGCAAGACGTGCAATGGGACACACATTCATCTCCTCGCATCTCCGCGTTTTGCCCTATGGGTACGATACGCCGGCCCCGGTTGCGCAGGTCACGGCACCTGTCTTGCGCCCCGCGCTACCGCGGCCGCCGGGTCCCTACTACTCTGCATAGTTGCAAAGGCGAGGCGCATCGTTGCAAAGTCGAACGCGCATCGTTGCAAAGTCGAACCGGCCCGCCAGGAGGCACCGAGTGAACCGTCCCCAGATCCGCCTCCCCCGTGCCGTCATCGCGCTTCTGGGCCTGGCCGCCCTGCTCAGCGGTTGTGGGGCCGGCCAGGTCTCGCAGACGGCCCTGCAGGATCCCGCCATCAACGGGAACATGGTGACGGTCAAGAACCTGGCGCTGCGCAACATCCGCATCCAGGCCGTGCAGCACGGCGACTTCCTGCAGCCGGGCCGGACCGTGGACCTGGCGCTGGTGGCCGTCAACCAGTCCCCGGACACCACCGACAACCTGGTGGGCATCACCAGCGAGATCGGCACGGTGACCGTCTCCGGCGACACCCGCATCCCCGCCGGCGGAATGCTCTTCGTCGGCGAACCCGAGGCCAAGTACGTCGCCGCGGGCCCGATCGACTCCAACACCGCGGCCAGGGCGACCGTCACCCTGGCCAAGCCGATCACCAACGGCCTCAACTACCACTTCACCTTCAATTTCGAAAAGGCCGGACAGGCCAGCGTGCTGGTGCCGATCTCGGCCCCGGTGACGTCCCCGCGGGTCTGACCCGCGTCCTGCGGCCTGTCACGCCGGGCTTGTCGTACCGGCCCGATACCTTCAGGACGTGGCAAACGCACGCTCCCGATACCGCTGCTCGGAATGCCGCCACGTCACCGCCAAGTGGGTGGGCCGCTGCCTGGAATGCGGCACCTGGGGGACGGTCGACGAGGTCCCCGCGCTCAGTGCGGTCGGTGGCGCGCGCCGGGGGCCGCCCGCCAATCCGGCCGTTCCGATCACCTCGGTGGCACCCGACACCAGCCGGCACCGCTCGACGGGTGTCGACGAACTGGACCGGGTGCTCGGCGGCGGCGTCGTGCCCGGGTCCGTCACTCTGCTGGCCGGCGACCCGGGCGCGGGAAAGTCGACGCTGCTGCTCGATGTCGCCCATCGCTGGGCGCAGTCGGGCCGGCGCGCGCTGTATGTCTCCGGTGAGGAGTCCGCCGGCCAGATCCGGCTGCGCGCCGACCGCACCGGCTGCGGCGCGCAGGAGCTCTACCTGGCCGCCGAGTCGGACCTGCACGCGGTGCTGGAGCACATCGCGACGGTGAAACCCGCACTGGTCATAGTGGATTCGGTGCAGACCATGTCCACGACGGAGGCCGACGGCGTCGCCGGCGGCGTCACGCAGGTGCGCGCGGTCACCGCCGCGCTCACCGCGGCCGCGAAGGCGGGGGGCGTCGCGCTGATCCTGGTCGGCCACGTCACCAAGGACGGCGCCATAGCCGGGCCGCGGTCACTGGAACACCTCGTCGACGTCGTGCTGCATTTCGAGGGCGACCGCAACGGCCCCCTGCGGATGGTGCGCGGAGTCAAGAACCGGTTCGGCGCCGCCGACGAGGTCGGATGTTTCATGCTGCACGACAACGGCATCGAGGGCGTCGCCGACCCGTCGAGCCTGTTCCTGGACCAGCGGCCCGCGCCGGTCCCGGGGACCGCGATCACGGTGGCGCTGGACGGGAAGCGCCCGCTGATCGGCGAGGTCCAGGCGTTGCTGGCCGGCAACGCCCACAAGCCCTCCGGCGGGTCCCCGCGCCGGGCCGTCAGCGGCATCGACCACTCGCGTGCCGCGATGATCACCGCCGTCCTGGAGAAGCACGCCAGGTTGAACATCGCCGTCAACGACATCTACCTGTCGACCGTGGGCGGCATGCGGTTGACCGACCCGTCTTCGGATCTGGCCGTGGCGCTGGCGCTCGCGTCGGCATACGCCGACCTGCCGCTGCCGGCGACGGCGGTGATGATCGGCGAGGTCGGCCTCGCGGGCGACCTGCGGCGGGTCGGCGGGATGGAACGGCGGCTGGGCGAGGCCGCACGCCAGGGTTTCACGATCGCCCTGATCCCCGACGGGGACGACCCTCGACGCGGGATCGTCCCGAGCGGGATGCGCGCGCTGCGGGCACCGACCATCGCCGCGGCGCTCGAGCACATGATCGACATCGCCGATCACCGCACCGGGACCCCCCCGGGGCCACGGCGGCTGGACGCATAACGCGATGTGGCCGCAGAATGACACGCTGTGACTGGTCCGAGTCTGCGTGAGACTGTCGCCCGCCTGGCCCCGGGGACCGGGCTCCGGGACGGCCTGGAGCGCATCCTGCGCGGCCGCACGGGCGCGCTGATCGTGCTCGGCAACGACGAGAACGTCGAGGCCATCTGCGACGGCGGCTTCGCGCTCGACGTCCGGTACGCGCCCACGCGGCTGCGTGAGCTGGCGAAGATGGACGGTGCGGTCGTGCTGTCCACCGACGGCAGCCGGATCGTGCGGGCCAACGTGCAGTTGGTCCCGGACCCGTCGATACCCACCGACGAATCGGGAACCCGCCACCGCTCCGCGGAGCGGGCCGCGATCCAGACCGGCTACCCGGTGATCTCGGTCAGCCACTCCATGAACATCGTCACCGTCTACGTCGGCGGCGAGCGGCACGTGGTGGCCGATTCGGCGACCATCCTGTCGCGCGCCAATCAGGCGATCGCCACGCTGGAACGGTACAAGGCGCGGCTGGACGAGGTCAGCAGGCAACTGTCGCGGGCGGAGATCGAGGACTTCGTGACGCTGCGCGACGTCATGACGGTCGTGCAGCGGCTCGAGCTGGTACGCCGGATCGGCCTGGCGATCGACAACGACGTCGTCGAACTCGGCACCGACGGGCGCCAGCTGCGGCTGCAGCTCGAGGAGCTACTCGGCGGCAACGACGTCGCCCGGGAACTGATCGTGCGTGACTACCACGCCAGCCCGGAGCCGCTGCCGGGTGCGCAGCTGACCGCCACCCTTGACGAGCTGGACGCGCTGTCGGACGCCGAACTGCTCGATTTCACTTCTCTGGCAAAGGTTTTCGGATACCCGACGACTGCCGAGGCGCAGGATTCGGCACTGAGTACGCGGGGATACCGCGCGATGGCCGGCATTCCGCGGCTGCAGTTCGCCCACGTCGATCTGCTGGTCCGGTCGTTCGGGACGCTGCAGGGGCTGTTGGCGGCCAGCGCGAACGACCTGCAGTCGGTGGACGGCATCGGCGCGATGTGGGCCCGCCACGTGCGGGAGGGGCTCTCGCAATTGGCGGAGTCGACCATCGTCGACCCCCTCGGCTGAGTCCTCAGCCCGTGTGGGCCGGGGCGAACTGCGGCCCCTCCGGCGGGGGCGCGGCGGCCGGACCCGGCGCGGGCACCGGCCCCGGCGGGGGCGGCGGCGGGTTGAGGATGAACGGAACCGTCTGCGAGCGCAGATTGCCCAGCTGCACGACCAGGTTGTAGGTGCCCGGCCCGATCGCGGGCCGCGGCAGCGGGCAGTGCGGCGCCGACCCCATGCCGGTCCACGTCACCGCCGTCGTCACCTGCTCACCGGGCGTGAACGTCTTGATCAGGGTCTCGTTGGAGGGCGCGCAGTCCAGGTTGGACCACAGCCGCTTGTTGTCCAGCGAGTAGACGTATGCCGCCAGCACCGCGGCACCGACGTCCCGCTTGCAGGACACCAGGCCGATGTTGGTGACGACCATGGTGAACTTCGGCTGGTCGCCGATGAAGTACTGGGGCTGGTTGGTCAGACCCTTGACGGCCAGGGTCGAGTCGGGGCAGTCGTCGCCCTCCTTGAGCACCGGCGGCGGCTGGACCGCCGCGGTGGGTGTGGGCATTTCCAGGTTTTGCCCCGGCCCCGGCGCCATCGGGTTGTTGCCGTCCTGCCCCTGCGCCGACGGCGGCGCCTGCGGCGCGGGCGAGCCGGGCTTGCCCGCAGCGGAGTTGGGTTTGTCGACGCTGGCGGGTTTGGCACCCGCGCTGCCATCCATGAAGGCGACGACGATCGCGACCACGATTCCGATCACGACGACCGCGATGCCCAGCGCCAGGCCCCTGCGCCGCCAGTAGATCTCCGTGGGTAGCGGGCCACGCGGTTCCAGATCCAACACGTTCACACCGTATGCCCAGGTCATCCGGATCTGCCCGACCCGCCTCGGCGTGTCGCGGAGTTAGCCGGCCGACCGCCGTGTTAGTGGGGTGCTCCCCACCCGACCGTGGGCCCGCTATTCGCCTACGTCGCCGACGTGGCCGCGCAGCGCCGCGCGCCCGTCGGCGAGGTGGTAGGTGACGCCCGCTATCGCCAGCGCGCCCGCGGCGACGCGCTCGGCGATGGCCGACGAGCGCGACATGAGCTGCGCCACCGTCTCGCGCACGTGCCGTTCCTCGAACTCGTCGACGCGGCTCAGGCCCTCGCGGCGGCCCATCAGGATCGAGGGCGTAACCCGCTCCACCACGTCGCGCACGAAGCCGCCCGGTATCACGCCGTCGTCGATCGCGCCCAGCGCCGCCTTGACGGCGCCGCAGCTGTCGTGTCCCAGCACGACGATCAGCGGCACGTCGAGCACCATCACCGCGAACTCGATGGAACCCAGCACCGCGGCGTCGATGGCCTGCCCGGCGGTGCGCACCACGAACATGTCGCCCAGGCCCTGGTCGAAGATGAGCTCGGCCGCCACCCGGCTGTCCGAACAGCCGAGCACGACCGCGGTGGGCTTCTGCCCGTCCGCCAGGCTGGCCCGGTGCGCGACGCTCTGGCTGGGATGCTGTGGCTTGCCGGCGACGAACCTCTCGTTACCCTCTTTGAGTGCTTTCCACGCGGTTACCGGACTGGTGTTAGCCATGGCCCACATCATGCCCCACCCGCCGGTGAACGGGCAGCCAACTGTCCGTGCCGACGAGTTGCTGCCGTGGTACGACCGGTGCCGCCGCGACCTGCCGTGGCGGGAGCCCGGCGTCAGCGCGTGGCAGATATTGGTCAGCGAGTT
>Ga0207433_10011953_pt1 | contig 13101 bp, 17 predicted proteins | sample YelNatPaOPGAMG01_FD_187559 | JGI IMG/M metagenome (GOLD analysis project Ga0207433, IMG submission 187559) | Hot spring thermophilic microbial communities from Obsidian Pool, Yellowstone National Park, USA - OP-RAMG-01 (SPAdes) (version 3) | ecosystem: Environmental > Aquatic > Thermal springs... | reverse complement strand
GGCTTATAACCGATGTAACTAAGGGAGATATTTCTGATTGTATTGTAAAATCCTTAAGAAATACTCTTGTTGGTTATGCTGTTTTAAAGGAACAGGATAGAAGCACCATTTCACCTCAGGCAAAAATTATTAAAATAACTCCTACAAAAGTAAATTTAAGCCGTAATTTCTGGGGGACAAAACAAGTAGGGGAAGTTTCTGTAAAAATGCAGATTGATAACACTGTAAATGAAATTGAAGGAGAAGGGAAAGGACCTCTTTATATGTATAAAATAGCCATAACCGAAGCCTGTGATAATCTTGCATCAAAAATTGCAGAAAAGCTTATAAAATAGGAGGCAACCATGAAAATTAGTAAGTACTTGTTATTGATTATTTTACCTGTATTATTTTTTATCTTCCCATCAATAACAAATGCTCAGGATGAAATTGAAAAATGCTTTAATTATCTTCGAGCTCAGGACTATACAAAAGCTATTGAAGCAGGAGAAAAGGCTGTTAAGCTATATCCAGATAATGTTTACTCCTACTTTTATCTTGGAAGAGCTTACGCATCTGTAGGAGAATTTAAGCTTGCCCTTACAAATATGAAAGAGGCTGAAAGACTTGCGAAAAATAAAAATGAACTGATGTATATTTATAACTGGTTAGGCTTAATTTATGAAAACATGGGGGACATTAATAATGCTTTATCTTATGATAACAAAAGTTTTAATCTTGCTAAGGAATTAGGGAGCAAAAATGTAGCAACAGCCGTATTAAACAATATTGCAGAGATATTCCGCAAAAAAGGTGAATATGATAAGGCATTGAGCTATTATGAAGAAGCTTTGAAGTTAAACACCAATGAAAAAGATAAGGCTTCGCTATATAATAATATAGCTTTACTTTATGGTGGAAAAGGTGATTTTAAGAATGCTATTGATTATTTTAAAAAAGCGATTGACATAGCTGAAAAATATGGAGATTATTATGGGCTTGCACAAAAATTACTTAATCTTGGAGAAACTTACAGAAAGGCAAGAGATTTTTCTAATGCAGAAATTTATCTTATGGATGGCTTAAACAGAATAAAAAAATTAAACAATAAATTTTTGGAAGCAACTGCATACAAATATATTGGCTGGCTTTATAGAGATAAGGGGGATAAACAGACTGCAAAGGATTATCTTGCAAAGGCATACAATTTGTTTAAATCAATAGGTGCTGAGGCAGATGCTAAAGCAGCTAATAATGCTCTTTTAAGCCTTACGGAACAGACTGATAACGAAATAGTAAAGCAAGAAAGCAAGCAGAAAGCTGTTACAGAAGAAAAGAAAGAATAATCAAAGTGAAGTTATAGATAGAAAACTTGTTCAGTTTATTAAAATAAAATTTGGTTACTGCATTGCACATATATATTATGAAGACAAAAACAAAAAAGGAGGAGAAAGCATGCAAAGATTCAAAACCTTAACTTTCATTATTGCAGTTTTATTTTTAGTTCCATTTACTGCCAAAGCAGACATGAATGACTTTCTTAATGCAATGGCTGGCATGCAGGCAGTAAAAGATGTAGCAAAATCAGAACCTGTAATACTTAATCCTGAGGCAAAACAAAAGCTGAAGAAAATCTATGTGGAAATCAAAAATACTTCTTCAGTAAGCGAACTTTCAACTGATTTTGCAAAAACCAAAGTAATAGAAGGATTAAAAGCAAAAGGATATGAAATAGTTAATAACGCTGAAGATGCAGAGTATCTTTTACAGGCTGATATTAACAAACTGAATATAATGAGAGAGAAAAAATCTTCATTCTTTGGCAGTATTTTGGGAGCAGTTGGGAAAGGCATTTTGGGAGTTGCAGGAGCATTTGCAGGTGCAGCAACAGGCAATGCTGACATAGCTGTAATGGCAGCAGATGTTGGTGGTTCAGTTGGCTCATCAGCTGGCGAAGCAGTAGGTGGGGCTCTTGATGACTCAGTAGCAGGGTATAACTACTCATACTTGGGAAGTTTTACCGTAGTTGTAACCGAGAAATACAATGGGAATACCAAAACCTACAACGGTAAATATCCTTTGTTTGGAGATAGCAAAGATATAAAAGGAACGATTACAGAAGATATATCTGAAAAAGTTGCAAAAGTTTTGGTTGAGATTTATTAACTTTTAAAAGAACCTTTTGCCGACAGGTAGAAAAAACTGTAACAGAAGAAAAGAAAGAATAATCAAGAAGAATCAATCAAACTAAGCCCTCTCAGGCAATTTCCTGAGGGGGCTTTTTTATTTTGGTTACTTTGCTTTCTCTCTATAATATAAGGCATCTTTCTTCGACTGCCTGATAAAAATCAAACAAATAAAACAAAGGAGGAACAATTTATGACTTTCAAAGAATATCAAACAAAGGCAAGGCAAACTGCTATTTATCCTAAAACAGAACCAAACTGGATTTATCCTATGATTGGTCTCTGTGGCGAAACAGGAGAAATAGCAGAAAAGCTTAAAAAGGTAATAAGAGATAACAATCCCATAGACAAAGATGCACTTAAGAAAGAGTTAGGAGATGTTTTATGGTATATAGCAAATTTAGCTTATGAACTTGGGATAGACTTAGAAGACATAGCCCAAACAAATATAAACAAACTTTTTTCAAGAAAAGAAAGAAACTGTCTTCACGGCAGTGGAGACAATAGATAAAAATCAATAAGGAGGAATTTTACTATGAACACAGAAATTTGGCAATTAAAATACAAATCCACTCAAGATAAAACTCCTGAAGACACTTTCAGGAGGGTTGCAAAGGAAATTTCCAAGGGAGATGCTACTCTTGAAGAAGAATTTTTCACAGTCATGGCTGAGTTAAAGTTTATTCCTGGTGGAAGAATTCTCTCCTATGCAGGCACAGGCAATCTAAAAGCTACACTGGCAAACTGTTATGTTATGGGGGAAATAGAAGACAGTATGGAAGGAATTATGAAGTCTCTCCATGAATCAGCATTGACACTTAAGGCTGGTGGTGGTATAGGATTAAACTTTTCTACTCTTAGACCAGAAGGAGAGCCTGTTAAAGGAACTGCATCATTTTCATCTGGACCTGTTTCATTTATGGGGATATGGGATGCTATGAGCAAGACCATATCAGGTGCGAACAAAAGAAAAGGTGCAATGATAGGAGTTCTCAATGTAGATCACCCCGATATAGAAAAATTTATTTTTGCAAAGAGAAATAACTCCAAAGAAACTCCTGTCTTGGAAAAATTCAACATATCAGTTGGCATTACAGATGAATTTATGCAGGCAGTTAAAGAAGACAGGGACTTTTCTCTTGTCTTCAATGGTAAAGAATACAAAAAACTTCCTGCAAGACAACTTATGAAACTCATTGTAGAAAATGCCTGGGCAAAAGCAGAGCCAGGTGTTTTATTCCTTGATACAATAAACAAACTCAATAATTTATGGTATTGCGAAACAATAAATGCAACCAATCCGTGTGGAGAACAAACTTTAGCACCTTATGGGGCATGTATGCTTACTTCTATTAATCTTACGCAATTTATAAAAGATCCCTTCGGAGAAAAGCCTGATATAGACTGGAAATCTTTAGAGAAAGTTGTAAATTTAGCTGTAAAGTTTCTTGACAATACCATAGATGTTTGCTATTATCCCGTTGAAGCTCAGAAAAAACAGGCAGAGTTAAAAAGAAGAATAGGACTTGGCATTATGGGGTTGGGTTCTGCTTTGGCAATGCTTAAGGTTAGATACGGTTCTTCAGAGTCAAGAATGTGGTGCCAGAAGATTTTTGAATTCATAAGAGACAATGCATATCTGGCATCAGTTAAGCTTGCCAAAGAAAAAGGAGCATTCCCACTTTTTGATAAAGAAAAATACTTGCAAGGGATGTTTATTAAAAGACTTCCCGATTACATAAAAAGAGAAATAGAAAAATACGGTATCAGAAATAGCTGTCTCCTTACCATTGCTCCTACAGGCTCAATCAGTCAACTTGCAGACTATGTATCAAGCGGAGTTGAACCTATTTTTTGCCTTGAATATATCAGGAAAAATCCTAACTACAATCAGGAGATAATGGTTCAGGATTATGCCTGGAAACTGTATAAAGAGAAATATCCTGATGCAAATCTAAAAACAAAGCCTGAATTCTTTATTACTGCAATGGAACTCACATGGCAGGAACATGTTGATGTTATGTCTGTTTGTCAGTATTACATAGACAGTTCAATTTCAAAGACAATAAACTTACCAAAAAATATAAATTTACAGGAACTTGAAGATGTGTATTTTTATGCATGGGGGAAAGGGCTTAAAGGATGCACTATTTATAGAGAAGCAAGCCTTGATGAAATACTCAAGCCCAAGAAAGAAAACGAAAAACCTGCACATGTTATATCTACACAATTCACAAGACCATACAAACTTGAAGGGAAAACCTACAAAGTGAAAGTTCCTGATTCAAGGCATGCTTATTACATCACATTCACATACGACCCTGAAACTAAAAAACCTGTAGAAATGTTTATCAACACAAAAGATCCACTTGTAACAGAATGGACACAAGCACTTGGGAGATTATGCTCTGCAGTATTCAGGAATGTTGACAAACCAACATTTCTGATAGAAGATTTCAAAGAAATAATGGGCAGAAGTGGATTTTTCTCAGCACAAAGAAGAAAATATGTTCCATCATTGATTGCAGAGTTTGGAGAAGTTATGAAAGACTTCTTTACTGAAATTGGTCTGATAGAGCCTGAAGCGCCTGTTGAGTTGTATGATGCTAACGGAACTGCAAACAATGGTGGTAATGGGCAGAAACTTGCATATTGTAAAGTGTGTGGGAACTATGCTGCGGTGTATGAGGAAGGGTGCCTGAAGTGTCTGGCTTGTGGTTACAATAAGTGTGGATAAATTAAGTAACTGAGGAGTCGCCAAGTGGCAAGGCAGTGGATTTTGGATCCACCATTCGCAGGTTCGAATCTTGCCTCCTCAATTTCATTATATGCCTATCAAAATTTACCACTTGAACAGTTACTAAATGTTAGTTATAATTATATCGTATAGTTTGATTGTTTTTTTCTGAGACATTTTGTCTCAGACCTGCCGTAGGGGATGGACCTGCCAAAAAATCTATTTATTAATTCCTTTTTGTTTTTCCAGTAATTTCTATTCATTGAAATTTATTTATTTTTTTTAAATAAAAAGCTCCTTTGGAGCTTTAATAATTTTATTTTTTAGGGGGGTTTTATATGCATGAAAAAAATGAAAAATACGTAGAAAAAATCACTACACGCAGTCATTGCAGTAGACATGGAGATGCAGCGTGGGATACATACCACCTACTGTTCACAGACGGGGAAGAGGTAGAACTATCTACCTTCCTCGGAAGGATTATGGAGGAAAGTCTTAATTGGAATAGGGGGGGGAGTTTTACCTATTGCTTCACATACTCCTGCCTGCCATTTTTCTTTGAACTTACCCCACGGTATAAATATAAGGGGGAAAGTTTTGAGCTTGATGCAAAGCTGAAATATAGACTGTGCAAGTACCCGTGGTCAAGTCGATGGCAGTTGGGAGAAGAAAAAATCCTTACCACCTCCACACAAGTGGGGGAGGTATTGATGCTGATGCAAGAGATTGCTCGTTGTTGTGGGGGGAAAATTACCCTCACAAAAGAGGTTTGGGGATAAAAGAAAATTTTTATCTATTTTTTTATAAAAGCTCCTTTGGAGCTTTAAATCTTTATTTATTAGGAGGTTTTTATATGATTATTAGAAAGCAAGATAATTATTATTCAGTCTTAGGAGTTTTAAAGAGGAATGTTTTTTCTGAAAGCAAAAGGGGCAATTTATTTCTACACTCTAGGCTTATTTATATTAATCCCATTTTGCTAAATGATTGTTCTCATAATGATTTTAAAGAAAGAGAGTTTTTTGTGTCCTCACAAAGGGCACTAGACTTTAGGTATGTAGGTAAGGATTTCTTCAAAATCCCCATAGAAGGGGATTTTATTATTACAAATAGGGGTAATGTAATATCTCTTTATGCAAGATACTACAATGTTCTAGTAAGCACTGTTGAGCTGTCAGACAGGTACATCCCTGAAACCCAACTTAACGAGGTAAGGGAAAATTCCAACTACGACATCGAATTCGAGGAGGACCATTTTTACGCATTTATCAAAGTTGCAAATTGTTCAATAGAACAAAGGAATGAGTTTAGGTTCTACTCTGTAGAACATTTAAAAAATCTAAAAAGATTTATAGAAAACGCAAAAAACAGATTCTTTTTAAAAGTTCCTATTGACAGTCTTAAAAAAATAGGAACTTTTAAGGCTCAATGTGGAACTACTGTTACTGTCTACAGGGCTGAAGTTACACCAGATAATATGAGTTTATTAGAGGAGACATTCTGTTCTGCACAGCAAGGAACTGTCAGAAATGCAGAATGGGGGGCAACAACAGGAATTTTTATTGACACGAATACTTTTGACACTGACTTAAAATATAAAGCAGATTATGTCAGTGTCAAAATAAAAGCTTTGAAATCGGAATCGAAATCGAAATCGAAAATCGGTAAAGGGTATATATGCAAAAATGGAGATGGAGAGATTTATTTTGCATTTAGAGCAGACAAGGAAATTGAAAAGGAAATTCTTGTGGAAATCCCACAAGAGATTATCGTAAACCGTTTAAAATAAAATCTTAGCCCGCCTTCTGGCGGGCTTTTTTTATTTTTAAAATTATGCCTATCAAAAATTACCACTTGAAAGGTTACTATGGATTAGTTATAATTATGATGTAGTAGTTTGATACTACACCCCTTTCTCTGGAACATTGTGTTCCAGACATTCAGGATGGTTCTTACCAAAAATCAAATCCAACATTACACCATCAATTTTATTTTTTTATTTATCATTTCTTTTTATTCATTGAAATCTATTTTTTTTAATAAAAAAGCTCCTTTGGAGCTTTTTAATCTATTAATTTAGGAGGGGTTTATGGAAAAAGTAAGAGTACAAATATGGAAAAACAGTGAGGGGCAGATATTTTTAGCCCCATGGGATTTGCTGGTCTTTCAAGTAAATGATGGATACTTGGTATTCCGTTATACCGAAGTACAGGAAAACGAGTTACAGGACTTTGAAAAAGAAAATCTTGGCATTGCAGTCACATTATCCACAAGAACAAAACAGCAGATATTGGATATGTTAAGCGACAGAAACAGGCTCTCAGTTTTTTATTTTTCGAAAAAAATCCCAGAAAAACCAGAACCTTTGGTTTGATGTGAAATTTAATTATCAAAAAAACCAGAGTCTTTGACTCTGTAAAAGACTCTCTATAGGGAGGGCAATTATGTTTGTTATAGTTGGAAACATGCTTGATTCAGCAGATGACAGCTTATGGGAAATAGTTGGAGATACGGTAGAATTTGGGACTGTTTTTATTCAGCAATACGGGGCTAATGAGGATTTAAAAGTGATATATGGGGAAGAGTTAAGTAGCAAGATCCTAAATGCCTACGAAGAAGGTAGTTTGAAAGAAATTACAGGAGAGAATAAAGAAAAACTTTTAAAAGCTATAGACAACTACGTTTTGGAAAATTATAATGTGGATATTCAGTTCGCTAAAAAGTCAGGGATATTAATTGTTTATGAAGTTAAACTAAATTAAATGTAAAGGAGGCATAAAAATGGAAAAATTAAATTGGGGGTGGATAACTTATCGTAGAACTGGCTGGAGTATAGAAGATGGAAGCAGATATTACATTGCCAGGATAAAAGCAGAACACGACCCTCATAATTTCACTATGATTGAATTACCTTTTTTCACAAAAAACATCAGAAAAGCTTTACGATGGATTTGTGGACAACCACGAACCAGAGAAGAAATTTTGAATTTTCGAAACAAAATAATAATAATCAAACCAACAAAAAATTCAATTGAAGCAGAGATTAGATAATTAAATTTATCAGCCTGCCTTGCGTGGACTTTATCAATTTAAAAATTTTTATACAGTTTCACAAGCTCCTACTTATTCCGTTTTTAACGGGTAAGTAGGAGTAAAAAATATTTAGGGGGTTAAAGATGAATTTTAAAAAGTTAATTGATCTCACAAACAATAACACTGAATTTAGAGAGATTATCTATTCTTTTTTAAACTCTGGAAAGATGGATGATTCTAGTAAGAAGCTTGTTTTTTCTATTTGGAAGAATACAAACGAAGAAGGTATTTTACATGTGAATAGAGAGTTTGTTGGTAAATTTATTCCTGATGGAATGATTCCTGATGATGGCGATGGAACTACTGATCTTGATGTAGCAAATGCGGTGGCTTTTATTTTATTGACAGAAAAAACTCCTGAATTCGATTTTAATGATATGTCTTTTATTCGGTATCGTCCTTATTGTGAATTTTATCCAGTAACTTCTTATTTCTTATTTAACACTTCTTCTTGGGATGAAGTTAAAAAAGAAAAAAAGCGTTTTGATGTTTTTCTGGAAAATGAATTAAAAGGGTTTCTTTATTTTGTAATAGGGGTAGTTAAGGAACACATTGTTTACCGATTATTGGAGTTTGACTATTTTATGCGTGAAATGGAACAAGAAGAAATGAGGGAGAATAAGTTATTAAAAATTTAATTAATTCACAAAACTTAACATAACCCTACCCACTATCACCGTCTTTGACGGTAAAGTGGGAGGAAAAATTAAAACACAAGGGGGAGTAAAATGATTTTACCAACCATTAAAGAAATATTAGAAAAACAAAGTTTAGATCTTATCAGAGGAGTTCGATATGCAGTAGGACCGTTGCACTTTTTTATTAAAAGAGAGGATTTAAGGCAAGACCTGATAGATACTCTTGAGGCTATATGGGAAGAGAAAACAAAAGGTTGGACATGCGAAGATGCAGAAAAGAATGGGGTTAAGTTAGTTGAGTTTGGTAGAAGTTATTATGAATAGCAAAAAAGCCCGCTTTGGCGGGCTTTTTTTATTGTCAAAGATCTCTCAAAAAATTTCCCTCTCTCCAAAATTCCTTATCCAATATGGTTACCACAAGTTGCATATATTATATGAGCATATTATTTTTGGATGATAAAATTCGTGAAGCCATAGACTTCATAAAATCCCACGAGCCTCCTGAAGGCTATGTAGTCAAATTCTCAGGTGGCAAAGACAGCACTGTTGTGTTTGATTTAGTCAAGAAAGCGGGGGTAAAGTATCAGGCATTTTATAACTACACTGCCATAGACCCCCCTGAAGTAACAAGGTTTCTTCTCAAGCACTATCCTGAAGTAAAATGGCTTCGCCCAAAAAGGAATTTCTTCCAATGGCTTGAAAAAGTTGGATTACCGACGAAAACCAAAAGGTGGTGTTGCACAAAGCTAAAACATAATGTTCCAAAGGGAAGTTCAAAGCATGTAATACTTGGAGTTCGCTCTGAAGAGTCATATAAGCGTGCAAGAAGAGACATGATAAACTTTAACAAAGAATGCCGAACCACTGACTACTACCCAATTTTTTTCTGGACAGAGGCAGATGTATGGGAATACATTGAAAGAGAAAACCTGCCCTATCCTTCCCTTTATGATGAAGGATTTAGCAGGATTGGCTGTGTGATATGTCCTTTTATATGCAGACCAGGGATATTGGAACTGCACATGAAGAGATGGAGAAAGCTTTATGATATTTTTGAACGGTCTGTGAAAAAGTATTATGATAGCAGGAGAGATTGGTTTATAGCTCAAGGAGTATATTCAGCAAAGCAGTTGTTGGATTCATGGTATCATTCTCAGAAGAGCGTGACTGAGCCTGAAGAGCCTGAGGAGTGTGAAAATTTAGTTTTATTTAAATAAAAAAGAAAGGAGTAAAGTAAAACTATGGAGAACCAAAATAATTTACCAACTAATACTCAGAACAACTTAACTTCTGAAACAAAAAACAATTTACCAATAGACGAAGTATTGAAGAAGTTTAAAAGGTTTAAAAAGAAGGATATAGATTTCTTAATTAAAAAGAAAATAATCAGCTATCCCATAACTGTCAATGACTTATACATACTTGAATTGTTTCATAGAGTATGGAAAACTCATGAATTTATAAGATTGAATCTTTCAGGGTTAGGCAGGAAAAGGAGATCTGAGATTCTTAGCCAATGTCTTGCCGAATGCAATTCGAAATTAGATGTATGGATATTTTCAAGGATAAAAAATAAAAAAGAGCTTGGGCAAAGGATATACACAAATCAAATAGTTGCTGATGCTGTTCGTATATTCAAATTAAAAAAAGATAAAAAGACAATTGAATATATCAAGACACAAATAAAAAAAGTAAACCAAAGATTAAGAGACCAAAAAAGATTTTGCACAAAGAGCAAAAACTTCCATTAACAGCAAATTTTCAAAGAAAAAAAAACAACAAGTAATGTAATTTTAAAAATGTGTGGAATTCTAACGATGTATATAAGAATCGTGGAAAATTAACGATGTATATAGAAGTAGTGGAATCTTAACGATGTATATCAAACTATATGTTGCATATCAAAACTGACTTAGTTGATTTGGTAGTTTTGGTAAAGTGTTAGATCTGTTATAAAAGTCATATAGTCAACCAAGACCACCAAGACCACCAAGACCACCAACTCAACCTACTCTACCAAGACTACCTACTTAACCTACTTATCCAACTCCACCAAATCCACCAACTCATCCAAATAATCCTTAATAAATTTGGTTACTATTCATTCCATATATTTTATAGAACAAAAAATAGACAAGGAGGCTTTATGAGAGTATTAGGATTAGACATAGGCTTTGGTCACACCAAGTGTTATTCAGAGGGGATTAAGTTTAAATTTCCAACACAGCTTGCTTATCCTCCTGATGACCCCAACATGGAAGTTGAAAGGGTGAATATTGGAGGCAGGGAGTATGTAGTTGGAAGAGACACCAAATATGCAAGCTCCTATCGGATAGAGATTCCTACTGTGATAGAGCTTGTTCAGTATGCACCAGTGTTTTTAAAGTATGTGCTTGATAAGTTTGGAAAGTTTGACTTAGTAGTCACAGGACTTCCACCAAATGCAAAAAGCCATGTATCAAGCCTAAATTCAAACCTTAAATCTGTAACAGATGCTGAAGTCCTGATAATTCCACAGGGCATAGGAATCCTTTATGATGTAGCAAGTACCACAGATATCGGAGATGATGCAGTAATAATAGACATAGGATACAACACTGTTGACTGTATAGCAGTTGAAAAGTCTGAAGATGTTTGGAAGAAAAAGAGAGGAATAACTCTTGAAAACTTTGGCATTATGAAAGCAGTAGAGATAATGCGTGAAATGTTGCCTGAAAAGTATGGGCTTTTGAAAAACTGGTCTGCATCTTGTCTGCTTGAGACATTTGAAAGAGGAGCAGTCTCAATTGATGGAGAAAAGATTGATTTAGGTGCTTACAAGAATGAGGCAATTCAGAGATATGTAGAGATACTTCTTACAAAGACGAAGCAGGAACTGAAGGATTCTTTCAGGGATGTGGCTACTGTGGTTGTAGCTGGTGGTGGAGCTTATTATGTCGGCAAAAAATACTTTGGGCAAGGAGTAATCCCTGAAGAGCCTGAATTTTCACAGGCAAGAGGATACTATGTCGTTGGAATACAAAGCAATAACGGTTAAGCTTAGGAATAAGGAAGTATATAAAAAATACAGACTACTTTTTAGGCTTGGGAGAGTTGTTATAGAAAGCCTGCTGGAGATTCTGTTTGAAAAAACTGAAGTTGTGGAACTTCAGAATGCTTTTTTATCTGATGGAGAAAGCGGAGTAAAAGAGCTTATAAGAGCAAAAATGTTTACAGGGCAGAATATAGAACCAACAAACTCTAAGGAGGCTTTTATAAAGCAGGAAGAAGTTTTACCTAAAGTGCAGGAACTTGAGCAGAAAACAAAGCCCAAACTGAAAAGCGATATGCAGGGGTTTTGGGGATAACTGTTTAAAACTCTTATTTTTTAAGGTTACTATGCATTCTCTTTAATAGTAAACAAACTTTTAGGGGGTTTTATGGAGACCATAAGAGATTTTGATATTAAGAAAGTTTTCAGCAAAGAAGGTGAGTCTACTGAAGTAGAAAAATTTTTTGAGCAAGATTGTGCTGATTTTGTAAAATCAGTTTGCGACCATATTCCTAATCATTTGCATAGCAAAGTCAAAGAATTGCTACAAATACAGATTGAGAATGCAATGTTTATTGCATATCTTAAAGGTTGTTTAAGGGCAACTCAAGGATATGCAGATAAGTCTGCACAGGAAGTAAAAATGTTGAAAGAACTATTTAATTTTTAAAGGAGTATAACTATGAATTTTCTTGACTTTTTTAATCCTTTTAAATATTTCAATGCCAATGCTTATGAACATTTTTTCGTATGGCTTTTTTCTACGCTTTTTAATGGTTGGTTAGCGAGAGTGTTTGGTTTTTTGTTTTTGATTCTTGCTTATTGGTTTTGGATAAGAAGAGAGCAAATGGCAAGAGGGATAGGATTTTTAATAATGGCATTTATTATGGGATATGGTTGGGTTTTATTTAGATTAATAGGGGTGGCAAAATGAGTGGGAAAGCATCTGCATCTACAAATTCATCAGGGAAAAGTGGTGGAGATGGGGGAATTTATCTCCCCCAAACTCCTGAAAAAGTAAAGAATCTTTTTGATGCAATAAGCGAAATAGAGTTTTATGCAGGAGCTGAGGAAGAAGGAGAAGCTATAACAAGTAAGTTTTTTACCATTAAACAGAAAATTCAGTTTATGGAAGTTGGATTTAAGGCAGCTTTTATATCAGGATTAATAACTGCATTACTTTCTCCAATAATGGTTGGAGTATTTGAGAAGCTTATTCCTGTATTTGGTTCATATAATCCAACCATAGTAGACCAGTTCTATGTATTTTTACTTACCATAGGTTTTTCTCTTGGATATGGAGTATTCATAGCAAGAGTAGGGAAATGCTATTCAAAAGACTACTCTATAACCAAATCTATGGTAAACAATCTTATGATTGGGCTTACTACTGGAGCATTGTTAAAAGCAGCGTTTATATTTATACTGTTTCATTTT
>Ga0207433_10011949_pt1 | contig 13103 bp, 16 predicted proteins | sample YelNatPaOPGAMG01_FD_187559 | JGI IMG/M metagenome (GOLD analysis project Ga0207433, IMG submission 187559) | Hot spring thermophilic microbial communities from Obsidian Pool, Yellowstone National Park, USA - OP-RAMG-01 (SPAdes) (version 3) | ecosystem: Environmental > Aquatic > Thermal springs... | reverse complement strand
TCGTAGATTGGGAAGCCTGGATTTGGATATAAGACTTCCTCGCCGGGGTTTACGCATGCAAGTATGGCGAGGAAAATTATTGGTTTAGCGCCTGGAGCCACTACGACCTCTTCAGGGCTAACCTCTATTTTTCTACTTTTTGCCATGTCTTCAGCTATGGCTTCTCTTAATTCCTGTATGCCTGCAGCTGGAACGTAGTGGGTGTAGCCCGCATAGAGGGCTTTCACCGCAGCATCCTTTATATGTTTAGGCGTGTCGAAATCCGGTTCTCCAATTTCTAGATGCACAATATTTTTTCCTTGTCTTTCAAGGGCTTTCGCCTTTGCGAGCACTTCAAAGGCGGTTTCGGTTCCAAGGACTTTCATTCTTTCTGCGAATATAGAAGCCACCCAAATCACCTGCATTTTAAAACCGAATGAATGTAAAAAAGGTTGTATTTAACCGTTACACTTTTTTGCGGTGCCCTAAAGTCTAAATAAGCTTGGATAAAGGGCGCACTTTTAAGACTTCAGGGTTAACTAGGTTCGGCGGCACTTTTCCTTGGAAGAAGGCGACAAGGTTTTCCGCCACCATCTCAGCCATTTTGGATCGGGTTTCATGGCTTGCGCTTGATATGTGGGGGGCGACAACCACATTTTCCAGTTTAAGCAACGGATTATCCACTGATGTTGGTTCCTGTTCGAAGACGTCGAGGGCTGCGCCTGCAATCCACCCTTCTTTTAGGGCTTTGTAAAGGGCTTTTTCGTCTACGACTGGTCCCCGTGCATTGTTGATTATGAAGGCGGTTTTCTTCATCAGTTTAAGCCTTTCCTCATTCACCATGTGATAGGTTTCTTTCGTCAGCGGAACATGGATGCTTACGAAATCTGATTCTTTGAAAACTGTTTCCAAGTCTACACGTTTTGCGCCAAGCTCTTTCTCTATTTCAGGAGGCATAGGCACAACGTCATAGTAGAGGATTTTCATGTTGAAACCTTTGGCTCTTCTTGCAACTGCGGCGCCTATTCTGCCAGCTCCAATTATGCCTAATGTTGCGCCGTAAACGTCTCTGCCTAAAAGCATGCTGGGATGCCAACTAACCTTCCACTTTCCAGTGCGGACATACTTATCTGCTTCAACAACTCGCCTTGCAACAGCCATAAGTAAAGCCCAAGCGAAATCCGCTGTGGTTTCAGTTAAAACGCCTGGCGTATTCGTTACATATATTCCTCTTTTTGTAGCCTCTTTAACGTCTATGTTGTCGAAGCCAACAGCCATCTGAGCAACAATTTTCAGTTTCAGCGCAGCATCAAAGATTTCAGAGTCTATCTTATCCGTCAAAAGCGTAGCTAGAGCATCAGCATCCTTAACTTTCTCTATTATATGTTGCTTCGGCGGCGGGCCATATTCAGGCCAAACCTCAGCGTCAAAGTATTTCTTTATTATTTCCAGGCTTCTTCCAGGGAGCTCGCGGGTAACATAGACTTTGGGTTTCGGCATCTGTTATTTCACCTTAACAATGGTTTGCAAAATACTTTATTAAGGTTCAAATTCTTACATTTATCGCTTCTCTCCCAACGGCCTAGGAAAAGGTGCATGGATGATAAGGATAAAGAACATATCGCAGCTTATTGAGAACGGTGAAACCCTGCTTGACCGGAAAGCCAGAGCCTTAGCCCTAAAAAGCTTGGAAAATGCTGTTAACGCAGCAGATCCGAAAAAGATAATGAAGTCAAAAATTTCGCTTAGGGGTTCAGTTCTCTACATTGACGGTTACTCCTTTGACCTTAAAAAATTCAAACACGTATATGTGATAGGCGGGGGAAAGGCCAGCGGCTCCATGGCTGAAACCCTAGAAGAAATTGTTGGCGCGCACATTACTTTTGGCATTGTAAATGTTCCAAGAGGAAGCAATCATAAAACAAGCATCGTGAAGATTCATGAGGCAAGCCATCCAGTTCCAGACGAATCCGGAGTTGAAGGAGCTAGACGCATGATGGAAATAGCTGAAAAAACCGATAAAGAAGACCTTGTTATATGTCTGATTTCCGGCGGCGGTTCAAGCCTAATGCCTTTACCACGGGGCGAAATAACCATAGCTGACAAGAGGAAAATCACCGAGGACCTGCTTAAATGTGGTGCAACCATAAAAGAAATAAACACTGTTCGGAAGCACATTTCAGATTTTAAAGGCGGCTGGCTTGCGAAAAAGGCTTTTCCAGCAACGGTTTTAAACCTAATCCTTTCAGATGTTTTAGGTGACCCCTTAGATTTTATTGCTTCGGGCCCAACCGTTCCAGACTCAACAACTTTCAGCGATGCAATAAAAGTCATGAAAAAATATGACTTGTGGGAAAATGCTCCTGAATCAGTCAGAAAAGTTTTGTTAGACGGAGAAAGGGGCATCATCCCAGAAACTCCTAAACCCGAAGATGAAGCCTTTAAAAAAGTCTTCAACATAGTTATTGGAAACAACAGATACTCCAGTATGGCTGCATGTGAAGCCCTAAAATCTGAGGGTCTAAACATAATTCTTTTAACAGCTCTCCTTGAAGGCGAAGCCAGACATGTTGGGACGGTTCTCGCTTCTGTGGCGCGGGAGGTTAATGCATCTGGAAATCCTGTTCCAAAACCAGCAGGCGTTGTGGCGGGAGGCGAAACCACGGTAACAGTCTTAGGCAAGGGTTTAGGCGGAAGAAACCAGGAACTAGCCCTTTCGGCTGCGTTGAAGCTTCGCGGCCTCGACGGGGTTGTAGTGGCTTCTATTAGCACCGACGGCGTTGACGGGCCGACGGATGCTGCTGGAGCCTTAGCTGACGGTAAAACCTTGGCTAGAGCGGAGAAAATGCAGTTAGGCGCTGAGAAATATTTAGCTGAAAATGATTCCTACAACTTCTTCTCAAAACTAGGCGACCTCATCTTTACAGGTCCAACAGGCACAAACGTTAACGACGTTTCAGTCATTGTGGTTTTATAATACCTAAAAAAGGTTGAGTTGAATGGGTATAACTGTCAAGTTTGTTGGTAGTCTCCGCAACTTATCAGGAAAGAGCAGAATGATCCTAAAGTTTGAAAATCCTGTTACTTTAAAGGAAGTCTTAAATAAGATTATTGTAGAATTGCCAGCGTTAGCTAAGGCTTTGTTCGATCAAGAACTTGGAGACCCTAGGCCTAACAGCTTAATAATTGTTAATGGAAAAGAAATAAGTGTTTTAAATGGTTTAGAAACCATTTTGAAAGATGGAGACGAAGTTGTCTTTGTTCCAGTTCTCCACGGCGGGTAGTTAGATGAAACTTTATTTGATCACTTTTTGGCTGTTTTAACTGTTTATGGGTAAGTTTTACAGCATCGCAAAATTTAAGATACACAATTGCAGTTAAAATATTTTGGGACGTGGGTTGGTTTGGGCAAAGCAGCTTGGGACGCCCCGCTATACCTTTCAGTTGCTTGGACTTTAATGATTAGCTATCAAATGTTCACCCAAACCGCAGTTACAACGCTTGTTGGTTACATTAACATGTTCTGGCCTTTCGTTGGCGCTTGGCTAACTTCTAGAGTAGATATGATGGTCTTCATATCTGCCTTCGCCTGGGTTTTCGTCCTTTCATCTGTAATTCCAACGGTTATTCTTGGAAAAGAAAGAAGCGTTCTTGTCCAGTTTTTCGTTTGCCTAACATTAACGTTTTTGGCTTTCATAGCCTTTGACATTTTACAAGTGTATGAAAGTGGGCCAATTAACTATTTGCTAAGCTTAACAGTCCTACTTAACAATCCATTTCTCGCAATAGCCTACCTCTCGATGCCCTATGTTCTAATGCTTATTATTGATCTTAACGCTAGGAAAAGACGTAAGAAGGAAAAAGCATTGGAAAACGTGGCCGAAATTTATATGCAGGATGCCGTGGCTTCTGGGAAAAGCGCCACAATGAGCCAATCATAAAAGCCTTTGATGGAAACAGCATGTTGAACTCCATCATAACTTTAACCACAGACTTTGGGTTGGCAGACCCTTATGTTGCCGAGATGAAAGGTGTTATTCTGAAAATAAATCCAGATGCCAAAATAGTTGACATAAGCCACCAAATACAGAAGTTCAATGTGAGAATGGGAGCGTATGTTTTGGCTTCTGCGGCCCCATACTTTCCTGAGGGCACAATTCACGTGGTGGTTGTGGATCCGGGTGTTGGAACAAAACGCAAGCCAATACTGATAGAAGCTGAAAGTGGGTTTTTCGTCGGACCAGACAACGGGGTTTTAGCTTTAGCTGCGAAGAAGCAAGGCGTAAAACACGTTTATGAGATTACCAACCCGAAATTTATGCTTCCAAAATTATCCGTCACCTTCCATGGAAGAGATATCTTTGCTCCAGCTGCAGCCTTTCTCTCCAAGGGAGTTTCTCCATCAGAATTTGGACGTGAAATCCGCAAAATTGTGATGCCCAAGTTCGCAAAAATCGTTCGGAAAGGCAACATGCTAACTGGCGAAGTTATCCATGTAGATAGCTTTGGAAACATAGTAACCAACTTTACAGAGAAGGAGCTTAAATGGGCGGGCGCCAAGGATGCCCTAAAAATTAAACTTAAGGAATCTGAGCTAAACCTAAAACTTTGCAAGTCTTATGCAGAGGTTGAACCTCAAAAGCCATTAGCCATAATAGGAAGCCACGATTTTCTAGAAATATCCGTAAACCAGGGAAGCGCTGCAGAAACCTTCAATGTAAAACCCAGAGACAAGGCTACACTTTATCGCTTTTCGTAAGGTCTTTAAGCCTTTCAACGCCGCCTATTTCTTTTATGAATTCTGCTACACTTTTGGGCACGAGTTCCTCCCAGTTTTCACCCTTCAAAATTCGCTTTCTAATTTCAGTTGCAGAATAAGCATTCCGCTTATGAAAGCGTATAGCCTTAATCTCATATCCAGCTTCCTTGAAAAGTCTACGCGTTAATGGCTCATTAGAGTATACCACATCAAAGCGTGGAGTGTAGCCCTCAACGGCGGAAACCCAGACCATGTGTATGTGGATGTCTGGCACGGGAACAATCCATATCCGCCTACAATCTATTCCAGCCTCTTCTAGGGCTCTTCTAATCATGATAAATCTTTCGCCTGTTGTAAAGGGGTTGTCAGTGCGATGGCTGTACTGAGCGCTGCCCACAACAATTACGAGTTCATCAACCTCATTTAAAATGTCTTTTACCACGCTGAGATGTCCCAGATGAAAAGGTTGAAACCTTCCGACGAAAAGTCCGCGCTTAACCATGGAACCATCCTCTTTTGAGGTTTACGCATCTAGCTTTTATTATTTGCGTTTGCAAGAAGGGCTACTGCGTCCTGCTTGCTTAACAAAAGTTCAACTGGGAAAACCTGCAATTTTTCTCCATCTACTGAAATCTCTTTTTTGACGCTGTAGCCTCTTCTTTCTCGACTTAAAATTTCCAGCTTAACCTCCAAGCCTCCACCGTATCCGCCCAAAGAAAGACCGGAAGCGACAACTCTGTGGCATGGAACAATTAGAGGAAAGGGATTAGAAGCCATAATTCGGCCTACAGCCCTAGGGCTTCCACCAGCCACTTTTGCAACAGAGCCGTAAGAGGTTACATAGCCAACTGGAATTAAGGCGACAGTTTCAAGAACATTTTTTGCGTAACTTGACACTTGCTCCATAGAGAGAAAGAATTTAGGGGAAACATCCTTACCTTGGTAAATGTCTCTTAATGTATTGATCAATTGGTCAGCGAAACTTGAAACTTCTTCTAAATATCTAAAGGGAACGTTGAAGGGGATGTTTTTAAGTAAATTTTGCAAAACTCGACTTTGGTTAAATGCGAATGCCGTGGCTAAAACTTTTTCCTCTTGACACGCAACTCCAAACCATACTCCTTCCAAGTTTTTAATGTAAAGTGTTATCATTTTGTTCGCCTTTAAAATCGTATACAATCTGCATTTATTTAGCTGTATGGCAGATACTGAAGAAGCGAATAGTGAATTGTTGTTGCCCGTGTTGAGAAGACATTAAGTTTAATAGGTTGGGCTTGCATATCACGTTGAAAGGTGAACCGGTGTGGAAAAAGAAGGGCAGATGCCCCAGTATTTATGGGTTCCAGGCGCCACAACTGTTGGCATAGTGTGCAAAGACGGCGTTATCCTAGCCTCTGAGAAACGTGTTTCCTATGGATATTTGGTTGTTAGCAGGGGCGGCAAAAAAGTTTTCAAAATAACCGAACAGATCGGTGCCGCATGCGCTGGGCTTGTTTCCGACATGCAAGTTCTAGTGAGGGAAGTGGAAGCTTACGCGAATTTGTACAGCATGGATGTGGGTAGACCCATTTCTGTTAGGTCTGCTGCCAAACTTATGTCAAATCTGCTTTTCGCCAGAAGACTCGCGCCACTAATAACTCAGACCATTGTTGGAGGAATAGACGAAGAAGGTGCATCCCTCTACGTGCTTGATGTTTTGGGCTCCGTAATCCCTGACAAGTTTGCTGTTGTTGGTTCTGGTACAGAAATCGCCATGGGGGTTCTTGAAGAAGGCTATAAAGAAGGCTTAAGCATGAAAGAGGGAAAAGAGCTCGTTGTCAGGGCGATAAAATCCGCCATAAGCAGGGACATTATGAGCGGTGATGGCATAGACTTCCTATTCTTAACAAAGGATGGCGCCCACGAAGAATCAATAAAATTCTAAAGCTTAAAACGCTATTGTAAACTGCTAAGCGGAGAATAGGCGCGTTTGCCATTCGGTTTAACTCTAGACGAAGGAAAAATCCTTGTCAAGCTTGCCCGCACTGCTGTAGAAGAATACCTGAAAACCAGAAAGCCTATAAGCGTTCCAGAAGGTCTTCCAGAAAAGTTGTTGCAGCCTTGCGGTGTTTTTGTAACAATAAACACTGTTGAAAGCAACGGCGAAAAAGAACTGCGGGGATGCATAGGCTATCCATACCCGACAACTCCACTGGCCCAAGCTGTTATGGACTCTGCCATAAGCTCTGCAACCCAAGACCCGCGTTTTTACCCGCTTTCGCTGGATGAGCTGGACAAAGTAGTTTTCGAGGTCAGCGTCCTCACTCCACCGCAGCTGGTGGAAGTAGAAAAGCCAAGCGAATATCATTCTAAAATTAAGGTTGGTGAAGATGGGTTAATTGTGGAAAGAGGGTTTTACAAAGGACTGCTTTTGCCGCAGGTTCCTGTGGAGTGGAATTGGGATGAAGAGGAATTTCTATGTCAATGCTGTATCAAGGCGGGTTTGCCTCCGGACAGTTGGCTTATAAAAGGCACGAAAGTCTATAAGTTTCAAGCTATAATTTTTGAAGAGGAAAAGCCAAAAGGTGAAGTTAGGCGGAAAACCCTCTGCAAAAATAAGCTTTTGCTTCCCTAAAACTTGGCTACGTTTTCAATTATTCTAGCCGCGTTTTCTATGCCTTTAAACCCGCTAAAGTATCGGCTCAAAACCATTACATTACTTTTATAAAAATCCCTTTTCTCATCAATTTTTTGGATGGCTTGCCTTAACTCTTTCTCATTTTCTGCAACTATGGAACAATTCAAATGTTGCATCTTCTTGGCGTTTCCCAACTGTTCAGGCTGTGTTGGAATACAAATACTTGGCTTTACATATTTTATGGTTTCCAGGCATGTTGTGTGCCCACCACTGAAAATTATAACCCTAGAGTTTTTCATGTATTTCATGCGTTCCTGCGGAGAAAGCCAAGTATGTATTTCACAGTTCCCAATTTTTACTGAGATTTTCTCGCCAAAAACCCCTAAGCTTACTACGCTTTTTAACTTAAGCTCTCTTAACACTGGAATTATCATATTTGTTAGTTTAGCCCTTGTTCCAAGAGGCCCGCTTATTGGAGCAAATATATGATCTTCCGACCCCTCTGTAGGCGTCATATTAAGAAAACCGCCCACAAACTCAACTTTATCCGCAATTCCTATGTCCTTTAAATCGCCCAAATTATACTCGCAAATAGTATATGGCGGCGGGTTGTCTGGAACTATGATTTTTGAACAGTTTTTTACATAGCGCTCTGTAAACCTCTCGCCGGGAATTAGCAGTGGAGAAAAACCATAAGTTGGTCGAATAAGGTTTGTAATGTAAACTGCTGGAATTTTCCATCTATGAGCCAATCGTAGAGCGTGCATGTCGCCATCAGAAACAATCACGTCTGGCTTGATTTTTCGTATGTGCCTTCTAAGGTCATAGTAGCGGTGAATGGTTTCCGCCGCGTTTGAGCTCTTAATTTCAAAGGCATTTCTTTCATGATTAAAATTTGGAAGGGGAAATAAAATGTTCAGAAGCGATGCAGAGGTAATTATTCCATGAGCGTTTTCATACCAAGCCACAGTGGTGCAGGGGTAAACATTCTTAAACTCTTCCTTCAATCTTTGGTAGGCGGTTCCTCCAGAGAAAAAGAACACCTCATTTCCATTTTTTTCAAGTTTCTTCCCTAAAGGTATAACTCGTGAGACATGTCCTAAGCCTAATTCTGCGCAGCTGAGTAGCACTCTCATAACTTCAAAAATGGCAGACGATGTTTATTTTAATTATCGGTAAAAAGCCCTCCATAAGAACTTAAAAATGTCATTATGAGCCTCTGCACAAAAAATTTAACGGAGGTTTAATATACTGTTATTTGGTGTTGTTGTGAAGATAGCCGCATTATCGCTCCTACTCGTAATAACGATACTGGTTTCAGTGTTAGTTGGCTTTGCTCTTTTTGGAATGTTTCAAGCGTCCACTACATCAGCTTCCATACCTAAACCGTCTGTCCCAGAATTCACTGTGAAGTTTGTGAATGCTTCTTATAGTGTTACCACCACAAATCCTTATACTGGATTAAGCGAAACTAAGCTAATAAATAATAACTCAATTGTAGTTATAATTAAGAACCAGCCATTTGACTACCCTGGCTATCAGATATACTATAATATTCGTGTTAAACCTCACTTTGCTGATAATTGGACTGAAATTTATCCAATTCGAAACATGACTAGTTCATATAATGGAGATGGCACTTTCTCTTTTGCATTGTACATTAATCCTGATTCTCCACCTCAATCAAAATCAAGCCACACTATTGTTACTTTCCCTGTTGTACCAACGGAAGTTTATTTAGCAACAGGCTATGATATTCAGAGGTACTACTCTGGAGCGGAAGGCCAAGAAGGCCGCTATTTTGCATTTTTAAGTGCCATTCCAGCTGGCGGCCAAATTGATTTTCAAGTAGAGGCATTAGTTGGGCATGACTCCCAGAGGTGGGTTATTCAACATCCATTATTCCCAACATATGGTGGGTACTTTGCACCCGCTGTTGCTTATGATGGAGCAAGCGATTGGAGCGAAACAAAAACCGTAACTGTTTCCACATCAAGTTCGTCTTCACCAACAGATATACCCGGCCAAGAAACTCAAACAAACCAGAACGAGGCAATAATAGGTGCATTTGTAATAGCGATAGTATTCATCATAGGTTTAGGCTTTTTAATCTACCTAATTAAACGCAAGCGATGAAATAGAAAAGCATATCCTCCTGAGAGCCTCCCCACCTTTCAACAGAGAATTTAGCTCGATGGCTTTTGGTTTTTAGGTCAAAAATTATAACGTTTCTGAAAAGGAATGTTTATTTCAATTATCGATAAAGCCTCTCTATAAATAGGCATCAAATTCCATAACTTTAAAATAATAATTAGGAAAAGAGTGTTTTCTGTGAAATGCGTTGATGTTCTTGCCAAAGAAAATTTTAGAAGAAAAGCTTAGGCGAATGCTTGCCGAAGACCTTGGACAGGGCGATGTAACCTCAGCCTTAATAGTTCCCGAAGGAAGCGTTGCAGAGGCTGAAGTGATAACAAAGGAACACGGCGTCGCAGCAGGAATCGAGGAGGCTGAAGTGCTTTTCGAAAGCTTAGGCCTAAAATTTGAAGCATGCGTGAAGGACGGTGATGAAATAAAACCGATGCAGGTTCTAATGAAAGTTTCCGGAGATGCAAGAACTCTGCTTTCAGCTGAGCGCACCCTTCTAAACGTTGTTTCTCGAATGAGTGGAATAGCGACAACAACAAGAAAACTCGTTAATAAAATCCGAAATGCAGGGTACAAAACTAGAATTGCTTGCACACGGAAGACTGCACCCGGGCTTCTATATTTCGATAAAAAAGCTGTTCTCGTAGGGGGCGGCGACCCTCATAGGCTTCATTTAGACGACATGGTTCTGATAAAGGACAATCACATAGCCATTGTCGGAGGCGTTGAGAAAGCAGTTAAAATGGCTAAGGAAAAAGCCTCTTTCAGCAAGAAAATCGAGGTTGAAGTAACCAGTGTCAACGATGTTCTGGCTGCGGCAAAAGCTGGAGCAGACATAATCATGTTAGACAACTTTTCACCTAAACAAGTAGAAAAAGCAGTTAGCCTTCTCAAAAAGGCTGGATTTTTCGGAAAAGTCCTCATAGAAGCCAGCGGCGGAATAACAGCTGGCAACATTCTGGATTTTGCCTCAAAAGAAGTTGACATAATAAGCCTAGGAGAAATAACCCACAGCGCAAAAGCACTGGATATAAGCCTAGAAATCACATGCTTCAAACTGCAGGGCTGAACGCTTGAATAGCCATTATTTCTATGATTGCAGCCACCAATAGTATCACTGCACATATTGAAATCATTGTACAAGTGTTTACAAGTTCTCTTCTCGCCTTGTGCTGTATGATGCGCCAAGTTAACCAAACACTCTGAGCGAAGGCTGCTGAATAAGCCAAAAACTCAAGCCATGTAAATGGAAAAATAAACAGCAGAAGCAACGTAAGCACAGGATGTATGCTTGCGCTGATGCTTTCCGCTGCAATTACGACACCTGTGCTATACAGCACATAACATCCAAAAAATGGGCCTGCAACAGGTATGAAAAATAAAAGGCATAACATAAAATTGTTTCCGAAAATAAATGCCGTTCCACGAAATGCTCCCGCATTCGAAACAGATTCTTGCATTTGCTCCATCTCCTCATTGATTCCTTCCGCCTCTTCAGTGCTGAGTGGCGTTAATACGCCTGCAATGGTTACGATAAGCGAAAGAAGGAAAAACGCCACAATTGTTAGAATTCTTTTTCTCTTTGATGAAGCACTTTTCCAAAGTTGAAATGCCAAATCCATAACTCCTAAACTTTTATTGCTTTGGGCTTATTTTTAATGCCCTAAAGCCCCTTGCACACGGATTTAGCATTTCCGTGATATTAACCTTTTTCAGAATTTCACCATTGTCTTCCGCATATCCTCTAACATCATGTTCTGCAGCCATAAGAGAGTAAACATAAACACGGTTTTCCCTTATTCTCGGCTGGCATTTCGAAGGTAAACCAAGCATTAACGAGCTGTTTTCCTTTAAGGCTTTTTCTGAAGCATATAGTATAGCGTAGGCTCCAGCAGTTAACTCTGCAACCCTCACTGGAATGCTTTCTTTGCCTATTGCCAAAACCTCAATGCCATACTTTTGCGTAATTTCGTTAGCAATTTTCCTCAATTTGGGCAGAATTTTAAGAAGATGGCTTTTCGCTTTGCTGGAAATTTTCATACTGGAAAACTGGATTGGCGAAAGCTGTTCAAGGGAGACAGCCCCCAAGGACATGTCAAGATGGACGACATCCGCTTTAACCCTTTCCAGAAGTTTCCTGCAAAATTCCGCCTCATGCAAAATAACATTGTAACTGTCTCCAGCCTTTTCAAAGATAGGTTCAGCCAAACAGTCATTAGGCTCTCTGTATGGCGGATTAACCAGCACAGCTGCAACCGCAACAATGGATACAGGCTCAAAATTGTCGTTCAATATGGCTGCTGAAGAATCCGCAGCGATTATCCTCACATTAACCACCTTTCGTTTATAGGCTTAAAAAGAATTTAGCTTTACCGCAATTAAGGTTTCTTTAGACGAAGTCCCAGAATGAATACTTCTGAGCTTTTGGCTCGGCTCGCCTTAGGCTTTATAACTTTTACTTCTTCAAAGTGTTGCTTAACGTTGCTGATGAAATCGTTTAACATGTCTCCTTGGAAAACCTTTACAAAAAAGTTTCCACTGGGCTTAAGGGTTTCTAGGGCTATTTCTAAAGCTTTTTGTGCACATTCTATTTGACGCGCGTGGTCCAACTCCCAAATCCCAGAGATGTTTGGTGAAACATCTGAAATTACAACGTCTGCTTCTCCTGGAAGCATCTCTAAAATCTGCTGCACTGTTTCCTGCTCTGTTATATCGCCTATTATTGTCCGAACGTTGGATTCTGGAAAAGGCTTGATGGGTTTTAAGTCGACTCCTAGAACAAAGCCTTTTTCGCCAACAATTTTTCTTGCAGCTTGAATCCAGCCGCCTGGTGCAGCGCCCAAATCAATGACTACATCGCCTTCTTCAATGAAATGATACTTTTCCACTGCTTGAAATAGTTTGTAGACTGCTCTTGAACGGTATTTTTCTTCCTTAGCCTTCCTATAATAGTAGTCTCTTTTTCTTTCCTGAAGCCAAGCTTTAGGCAAAACTAGCTGTCACCTAATAAGCCGTACGGGTTTTCCGCTGCACGTAGAAGCCACTCTGTCAGTTTTTCACAACTCTGGGGGGTTATGGCGCCTGTGGGGCTGCATCTCTGGCCGTCGGGGCACATCATGCATGGGCAGTCTAATATGGAGTTTATTGATGCTGGAAGCCTTTTTGGGTAAAGCCTATACGTCCATCTTCCATTACAGAGCTCCTTTTCTCTGCGCACCAGTCCTTTACTTTCAAGTTTTAAAGCTATTCTTGAACCTTCCCTACTGCTTGCTCCAAGTTTTCTCCATAGTTCAGACTGGAGCAACCCCTCGTTTCCAGAGTTCGTTATTATTTGCAAGGCTTTCTGTTCTAAATCGTTATGCTTCGGCATTTTAATCGTTCCAGTTTTCCACGCTAATATATAGGTATTCCCAAATAAAATATGTTTATTCAAAGATAAAATAATTTGCTTGAAGTGTCTCGGAAATGAAACATGGAGAATCTAGAATAGGCTACTGTCTTGGAATCGAAAGCACTGCAGACGACTTCAGCGTTGGAATAGCAGACTTTGAAGGGAAAATACTGGCAAATGTTGTAAGCGCCTATATACCTCCTGAAGGAGGG
>Ga0207433_10011943_pt1 | contig 13107 bp, 7 predicted proteins | sample YelNatPaOPGAMG01_FD_187559 | JGI IMG/M metagenome (GOLD analysis project Ga0207433, IMG submission 187559) | Hot spring thermophilic microbial communities from Obsidian Pool, Yellowstone National Park, USA - OP-RAMG-01 (SPAdes) (version 3) | ecosystem: Environmental > Aquatic > Thermal springs >... | reverse complement strand
ACGATGCGGCGCATGATGAGCGTTGGTGACATGCCCAGCGAGAGCGCGGCCTCAGTTTGGCCAGGATCGACGGAGATGATACCGGCCCGCACCAGCTCGGCGGCGTAGGCAGCCTCGTTTAGACCCAAGGCGAGGATGGCCACGACGATGAGGTGATTGACGAGCACGCCACTATTGGCGGAGGTGAGGGCGATACCGGTGAACGGCAACCCGACGACGAACTTGTTGTAGAGGATGCCGATGTTGCCCCACAGGATGATCTGCACGTACACCGGTGTACCGCGGAAGAACCAGATGTAGGCCCACGCGATGCTGGTTAGCACGTAGTTCTTCGATAAGCGCATCACGGCGAGAAGGGTTCCGCCCGCGGCACCAACCGCCATGGTGACGAAGGTCAGGTAGATCGTCACCCAGAGGGCACGTAGCGTGAGCCCCTTGAACAGGTAGTCTCGGATGACCGGGAAATCGACGTTGGGGTTCTTGATGAAGGAGACGATGAGCGCGGCGACCAGGTAGATGACGATTGCGGCGCTGATCCACCGCCCCCAGTGGCGAATGGGGATGGCCTTGATGGCTTCGGGGCGGGAAGCGGCCGGGGGAACCCCGGCCGCTTCCCGCCCACTGCCTTGTAGGGCTGGTTCTACGCTAGCCATACGCTCATGGAGTCGCGGCTGCGCTCGCTGCGAAACCTGGGCCTTGGTTGACCAAGGCGGACTTCACCGGCAACAAGCCGTACTTATCGATGATCTTCTGATAAGCCCCGTCGTCAATCAACGCTTGCAGGGCCTTCTGCACGGCCTCAATGAGCTGCGTGTTGGACTTCAGGATACCGATGCCGACAACCTGCGGATCGTACCCATTCGGTGCCGCCGGGTCGGCCACAACCTCGTAAGTGGCACCGTTGTTAGTCGTCTTGGCGATGTACTCAGCCGTTGAGTGGTCGGTGAGGTCGCCGATGGCACGGCCGCTCTTCACAGCGAGCAGCGCTGCCGGCTGGTTGGGCAGGGCGAGGATGGTCATCTGCGGCTTGCCGGCGCTCTTGAACTGTGAGTTCAGCTTCTGCAGGAGCGCCTGCTGCGTCGTGCCGCTCTCGCAGGCAACCGTCTTGCCAGCCAAGCTGTCGAGGTTGGTCACACCGTTCGGGTTGCCCTTGGGAACGAGAATCGAGGTGCCGTCGTATGCGTAGTCAACGAACGTGAGCACCTTCTCCCGTTCGGCGTTGTCGTACATGTCCGACATGATCATGTCGCGTTTGCCGCCCTGAACCGCCAGGATAATGCTGTCGAAGGGCGTGTTGATGAAGGCCGCTTTGATACCGAGCTTGGCTCCGAGAGCCTGCGAGAGGTCGTAGTCGAAGCCTGCCGGCTGCGTCGTGTTGCCCACGTACATCTCCCACGGTGGGTAGGGGATGTCGCTGGCGACGCGGATCTCACCGGCGCTGAGGATACTCTGCGGCAGCAGGGCGTGGAGGCTGGCGTCGCTTGTGATCGTGGCGCCGTCGATCACCGTGGAGCTTGCCGAGGGACTCGGGCTCGTGGTCGACGAAGTACTGGAGCCGCAACCAGTGACCAGGGCAGCGAACAGCACGGTTACCGTGAGCGCCACGCCCACGATCAACCAGGCGGAGCGACGACGCCCGTGGTTCGGTGCGCGGCGGCTAGAATGCCGCCCTCCCCGCCCGACGCCAGTGAAGAACGGAAATCTCACATCAACGCACCTTCTTTCGGCGCCAGCCTCTGCTGGTCGCGGTCAATGAGGATTGATATTGGGGCGTATCTTAGCACCAAAGAAGGCATAGTATGTGTGTTGATCGCTGGCCAGGTGGGCAAGACGCTGGCCGTCTAGGCAAACGCTTACGGGGCGGGGGAGGCGAGCAGGCGGGCGGCCTCGTCGCGCGCGAAGCGCGGCCAGGCCGCCCGCCTGCTCGCCTCCCCGATCACGCCCCGTCCCGGACCCTCGACCGTACCGATCCTGGTGGCCTCGATACCGGCGTCGGCGAGGGCATCGAGCAGTGCTGCACCCTCCTGCGGGTGACAGCAGATCAGCAAACTACCCGAGGCGATGAGCCCCAGAGGGTCAGCGCCAAGCAGTAAGCAGACACGCTGCGTCTCGGCATAGACGGGGATGCTGTCGGGTCTCACGCTGATGTGGTGGCCGCACGCGATGCTCAGCTCCTCCAGGGCCGTGGCCAGACCGCCTTCCGTCACATCGTGGAGGGCGGTGACGGCGGCAAACTGGCGAGCGATGCGGGCCTCCGCGGCGATACTGAGGTTCTCGGTCAGGGCACGGCAGGCGGCGAGTTCGGCCTCACTCATGCCGAGCTCGAGGAGACGCGCGCCAAGCTCCTGCGCGAGCAGGGCCGTGCCCTCGACGGCTAAGCGTTTCGTAAGCACGACGTGGTCGCCCGTACGCACGCTTCGCTTGTCGCGCAGGTCGGCGCGCTTGACCGTGCCGGCCATCGCGGCGGCCACGAGAGGCTGGCTCACGATCGCCGTGATCTCCGTGTGACCGCCGATGAGGCTGACGCCCTGTGCCTTGGCGGCGGCTGCGGTCTCAGCCAGCAGTGTGAGGGCGTGCGATCCCGTCGTGCCGACGGGGAGCAGCACGGTGGTGAGCAACCAGCGGGGCTCGCCACCGGAAGTGAGGATGTCGTTGGCGTTCACCAGGACGGTCCACCGTCCCACGTCGGTAGATGCGAGCGTGATGGGATCGCCGTGGACGACGATGACTTCCTCGCCAGCGACGTCCAGGGCGGCCACGTCTTCGCCGATGGCCGCCCCGACGATAACCGCCGCGTCGTCGCTGGCCGCCTCGCTGAGGAAGGAGACCAGCAGCTCGTTGGGCAGCTTCCCAGCCGGCAAGGGGAGTCCGAGGCCTACCACGGCCTCCAGTTCGTCGAGGCGATGAATGGTGAAATCGGCCTCGATGGGTTCTCGTGTGTCGGGCCCAGGGCTGGCGTCGTGGTCCAGGGCAGGAGCACCGTTCGTGAGCAGGACCGTGACCGATTGGGCCGCCGCCCCAGCGAGGATGTCGAGGGAGAAATCGCCGACGACTAGCAGGCGCTGCGGCAAGACGCCCATGCGCCGCGCGGCGAGGAGTACGCCATCCGGCGAGGGCTTCGGAGGTACGGGGTCGTCGCGCGTGATGATGACGTCGAAGTCGTCGGGGCGCAGCGCAGCAAACTGGGCGAAGGCAACCTCCAGGGCGGCGCGACTGTTGCGTGTGAGGACGCCAACGCGCAGGCCGAGCTCACGGAGGCGCCTCACGGTTGCCTCCGCAGCTTCATTGGGTTGCGAGCGCTGTGCCCCCTCGATCTCGAACTGCTCCAGGGTCGCCAACGCCCGCTCGCGCTCGGGACCCGGCGGAAGGCTAGCGATGTGCTCCAAGACGAACGAGTCGGGCGGGCAGCCGATCATCGCCCGAATGGCGCCAAAGTCGATCGCCGACGGCTTGGTGAGCGTGCCGTCGAAATCAAACAAGACTCCCTCGGCGTGAAAGGCGCGCATGTCTGCCCCGTTTCCCTTCCTGCGTCACTCCTGCGGCGCGTTTCGGCCGCGCCTCGGGTGACAGTGTACCAACCGCAGTGCTTGCCTGCGGCAGAGGGCGGCGGCAACGAAGCGGACGGCGCCCGCGCCGGGTGACAGTGTACCGATCGCAGCGCTCGGTGCGGCAGGGGTTGTCTTGGAAAGAGCTGCGCAACACGCTAACATGAGGATCGTAGTTGAACGTTCAGTCAAGTGTCCGCCGACCGCGCGAGAGCAGGGCCGCCGACTCGTGACCCTGTCGGCTGCGGGGCTGAGAGGCCGGCGACTCGTGCGTTTGCCGACCGCGGCAGTCGAGGTCGGGGATCCTGGCGAGTGATCGGAGGGAGACGTGCGGCGGGCAGAGATGTCACGGCTGCGGCGGCGGGAGATGCTCGCCGCCTACTACGAGGTCCTCGTTGAGGAGGGCCTGCAGGGCGCCTCGATCGCCAAGATCGCCCGCCGCCTCGATGTGCCACCCAGCCTCCTCATCCACTACTTCCATACCAAGGAAGAGATGACCATGGAGCTGGTCGACTACCTGCTGGAAGAGTACCGCGAGGCGTACGGGGACAAGCTCGCCGCGATTCCCGACCCACTCGAGCGGCTCAACGCGATCATCGATACTTTCTTCAGCCCCGAGTACCACCAGCTCCTCGACGACAGCGCCTTCTACGCCTGCTTCTACCTCAGTCTGCGGCACGAACGCGTGCGGCAGCGGTACGCGACCCTGTACGAAGCCTCGTTGCAACTGGTCGAGACAGCCCTGCGCGCCTGCGTGGAGGGTGGACTCGTCGAGTGCGACGACGTGCATGGGGCGGCGGTTATGGTGAAGGCCTTGGAAGAAGGCTACGCGTTCTTAATTGGCGGTAACCCCGACATGGAGGCCAAGCGCGCCCTGGGCGACCTCCTGAAGGGTCGCCTCCGGCGCCAGCTTGGCCTCCCTGCGTGAGGGCGCTTGGGATGCCAGACCGCCCTCGGAGTGGTGTTTCCGGGAGCGTCTAGCCGTACAGCTCGCCGATGGCCTCGGCGAAAACCTCCGTGTGGCGGTCGACGTCGGCCTCGCTGGTTGCCGGGCACATGAGCGCCATGTTGTGGAAAGGCGTCATCAGGATGCCGCGGTTGGCCATGTAGAGGTGCAAGTACTCGTCCAGCTGAGGATCGCCGACGGCAGCTGACTCACCGCCGTTGCGTGGCGTGCGCCGGCAATAGCGGTACTCGGCGCGGGCGCCGAGCTGCACGATCGTCCACGGCACGTCGCGCTCGGCCAGGACCGTGCGCACACCTTCGGTATAACGCGTCGCTAAGTCAATCATGTGCGCGAACGCCTCGTCGGTGAGGACGTGTTGCAACGTCGCGCGCGCGGCGGCCATCGACAACGCGTTACCGGCCAGCGTGCCGCCGACGCCGCCCTGGTCAACCAGGTCGGCCTCCTTGTCGGCCAGGATGCGCTCCGCGAAGGAGGCACTCACTCCGTAGGCGCCGATTGGCACGCCCGACGCGAGGGCCTTGCCGAGGGTGACGACGTCGGGTTTGAGGTTCCAGGCGCGCGTGCACCCACCTGGCCCGGCGCTGATCGTGTGTGTCTCGTCGATCACGAGGAGCGTGTCGGTCTCGTCGCAGAGCTCGCGTACCTGCTCCAGAAATCCCTCAGCGGGCGGCACGATGCCGATGTTGGTCATGGCCGGCTCCATGAGGACGCAGGCGACATCACGGGGCGCGAGCGCCTGGCGAAGGGCCTCCCCGTCGTTGAATTCGACCACCTTGGTCGTGAGCGTGGGATCGACTTGCGGGCCGACGTTGCCCGGTTTAGCCATCGGGCGGCCGTCCGGCCCAACGATGATCACGGTCTCATCGACAGTGCCGTGATAGCAGTGCGAGAACACGAGCACGTACGGCCGTCGCTGGATTTCCCGGGCCATGCGCAGCACCCAGCGGTTGGCGTCGGTTGCCGACAGGGAGAACTGCCAGAAGGGCAAGCCGAAGCGGCGTTGGAGCTCGGCGCCGACCACGATCGCGTCCTCGCTGGGGAGCATGGTGGTGAGGCCGCCCTTCTGCTCCAGGCGTTCGCGGAGCGCGTGCATGACGGGGGCGGGCGAGTGACCGGTCATCGCTCCGGTGTCGCCCAAGCAGAAGTCGATGTAGGTATGTCCGTCAGCGTCGGTGATGCGGTTACCTTGAGCGCTCTCAAAGAACAAGGGAAAGCCGCCGGCGTAGATCGCCATCCAGCTCATGGGTACGCCGGCAAGCAGGCTCGCGCGCGCTTGCTCGGCAAGCGCGCGCGAGCGCGGGTGCTCGCCGGCGTACCGGGCGCGCTCGCGCTCGATCAGCGCCGCAAGGTGGCTGCGGTCGATGGATGATTCTGGCCTGCAGGGCGCATAAGTAACTCCTGACATGCTGTGCCTCCTCGCCCTCGCGGGGCGCATGGCTTGCTCTTATACGTGCGCTCCGAAGAGTAACGTGAACTGTACGTTCAGTCAATAATAGAACGTACGTTCAGCACCGCATGGGGACTCGCGCGTGTAAGCGAGCGCAGCGGAGGCCTTAGTCCAGCCCGAGCCGCGCGAGATCATCGTCGCTCAAACCGAAGTAGTGCGCCGTCTCGTGGATGACCGTGATGCGGATTTGTTCGGCAAGATCCCCTTCGTCCTCCGCCTGGGCTTCGAGGTTGCGGCGGAAGAGGTGGATGACCCCTGTGTGCGGTGGGCCACCGAGGAATGACTGATCGGGCATCGGCAGGCCCGTGAAGAGCCCCAGCGTGCGCGGGTCGAGGCCGGCCCGCACGTCCTCCTCCGAAGGTCGCTCAGCGACCAGCACGGGCACGTTCCCTAATCGCTCGAGCAGCTCTCGCGGCAGCTCGTCGAGCGCCGCGGCGGCGATGCGCTCGAACTCCTCGGTGGTCAAGAGCTCCTCGCCCTGTTCGTCGGCGGCCCTGTCGAGGTGCAGCGTGCGCAGCCACTCTCGCGTCCTGCCCTGGCGGTCACCGAGCGCATCTAGGGCGTGTCCGAGCAGGTGGCGAGCGTCGGCTTCTTCGAGAAGGTCCAAGTCGCTGTGCACGAGGAAGCCGCGCAGGAGGCGGGCGGCGGACTGGGCGTCGCCGAGGCGTTCGAGGTAGATCTCCGCCGCACCCAGCCAGGGATCGGGTTCGAGTGGGTCGAGGACCATCCAGCGCTCGAAGGCCTGCAAGGCTGCTTTCGGCTGATTACGCGCCAGGGCAAGCTCGGCTGTGGCCTCGAGGACGCGGGGGTCGTCGGGGGCTGCGGCGCGGGCGCTGGCCAGCGCCCGCGCCGCAGCCCCCAAATCGTTTTCGTCCATGAGCTGCCAGACACGTTCCAGCTGGCGCTCAAGCTCCCTTTCCACGTTCTCATCCATGTGAGACAGCATACGCCTTGCCGCCTACCCTCGAGGCGCTCGGTTCACCTGAAGTACGCAAACAGATCACCGGGCGTTCCTCGGGCTTCACCCCCAAGGCACTCGGTTTACCCTCGCGGATGGGGAGCCCAAGACTTCCAGGCTCTGCCGGGGAACTCCGTTCGGGGGCTTGGGTGAGCCTCAGCCTCGCAGCGGCGTTGTCGCGCACACCTGAAGTACACTAGAGGGCATGTGCGTTCAAGATCGTCGGCCGCGCCGTGCGGCCACACGTGCGCGTCGCCGTCTGCTCATCGGTGTCGACCTGGGCAAGGTGACGACGGCGATCGCCCTCGGGGAAGTCGACGGCAACGGGGATGTGCATATCCTGCGGGCTACCTCGGAACGGCATCGCGGCGAACCGCTGCGCGCCTTCGTCGACCTGTACCAAAGCTTAGCCAGAGACGCCATTGGCGGGGTGGTTGCGACAGGCGCCTTCAGTGAGCGCTTCGGTTCGCCGGTGCTCGCTGGGCTGCCGACCGAGATCGCGCAAGAACACGCGCTGCGGCATCTCTACCCCGATGACGGGCCCGTCAACGTGGTGCGCATCGGCGGCAGTGGCTACTCGGTGCTCACCCGCGATGCGCAGGGGCGTACCTCCTTCGAGAGCAACGACCGTTGCTCGGCGGGTACGGGCGCCGCGATCGAGGCGCTGTGCGAGCGGCTCGGGCACACTTTGGAGGAGGCGGTTGGGCTGGCCAAGGCCAGCCCAACCGCCGTCCCCGTGACGAGCCGCTGCTCGGTGTTTGCCAAGAGCGAACTGACGCATTTCGCCAACCAAGGCGAGCCGCACGGCGCTCTGCTGCGCGGCTATTTCGCCAGCGTGGCGCACAACGTCTTTGGGCTCTACGACCGGGTGAAGGTTGCGGGCCCGGTGATCCTCATCGGCAACGGGGCGCTGATCGAACCGCTGCGCGAGGAACTCGCGCGGCTCGTCGGCGTCGGCGTGCCACTCACAGTTGCGCCGCAGGCGGGGGTGTTCGAGGCTCTGGGCGCCCTGTACTTCGCTGGGCAGACGGACTGGCCAGCGGAGAACGACTGGCCTGCCGAGGCGGCGGCTCTCCTTCAACCAGCACGCACCCGTATCACTGTGCTTCCGCCTGTCGAGGAGCAGCCAGGTAGTGTCGTTCACCTGCGCGAGGAGGGCGGAGGCCGAGCATCTACGCCAACTACGCCGGGTGTCACGGCCGCGCCAGGTGGCGCGGCCGTCCTCGGCCTTGACCTCGGTTCGACGGGTGCCAAAGGAGTGCTCCTCGACCTCGCAACTGGCACGTCGATCGCCGACGTGTACCGGCGCACGGATGGCAACCCGATTGAGGCGGCCAAAGCGCTTATCGCGCGTCTGCGCAGCTTGGCGACGAACCCGGTTGTCGCCGTTGGGCTGACCGGTTCCGGCCGTGACGCTGTGGCGACCGTGTTTCGTGGCGCTTATCCCGACATCGGCTCTCGCCTCGTCGTCGAGAACGAGATCGTCGCCCACGCGACGGCGGCCATGCGTCTCGACCCCGATCGGGGTCGCAGCCTCTCGATCGTGGAGATCGGTGGCCAGGACGCCAAGTTCATCAACGTGAAGGGCGGCCACATCGTCGAGTCCGATATGAACCGCGTCTGTAGCGCCGGGACGGGCTCGTTTCTGGAAGAGCAAGCCGTGGCGCATGGTCTCGACGACATCAGCCGCTTTGGGGAGCTAGCCGCTGCCGCGCAACGGCCGCCTGACCTGGGACAGATGTGCACCGTCTTCGTCGGCGACCTGGTTGATGAGGCCCTCAGTGACGGCTACCGCCGGGAAGACGTCTTCGCTGGCCTCCAGTACTCCGTCATTCGCAACTATAAGAACCGCGTCATGGGCAACCGGCGCTTCTTGGAGAAGGTCTTCTTCCAGGGGAAGCCAGCCGAGAACCCCTCTCTGGCGCGCACGCTAGCCGCTGTCACTGGGCGTGAAGTGATCGTGCCGGCCAACCCAGGCGCGATGGGAGCGATCGGCATCGCCTTACTCGCGGCCGAGCAGGCGCGGCCGCCGAGCGCGGCCCGTGCGAAGGCGGCCGCGCCTGCTCAGCCGGCCGCTCAGCGGGTCGTCGACGAGCGTGCCGTGCTCGAACTTGAGCGGGTCCTGTCGGCGCAGATCGAGTCGCGGCGCCAGTTCCGCTGTCACGACGCGAGCTGCCGAGCGTTCTGCCGTCTGGAAGCGGCGACGGTCGTCGTCGACGGGGCTCGCTACAAGGTCGTGAGCGGCGGCAACTGTCCGAAGTACGAGGCGGTCTCCGCCGGCGGTCGCAAACTGCCTAAGGAGGCGCCCGACCCGTATCGGGAGAGGCAGGACCTGCTGGCGCAGCTGCTGGCGGAGGTCGGTGTGACGGCGCCGCGGGTAACGGCGTCAGCGCCGTCACCCGCGGCGCCGTCACAGTCTGATCCGCGCGCGGCAACGGCTGCCGCCCCACCTGGGCCGCGCCTCGGTCTGCCCTACACGCACTACCTAGTCGACTTGCTGCCGTTCTTCGCTACTTTCTTCGCTCGCCTGGGCGCCCGCGTCGAAGTCCTCTGGCCAGATGCGCGGGCGCTCGCCAATGGCGACCGTCTCTGTGCCGCCGCGGCCTCGTGCACGCCAGTGAAGATTCTGCATGGGCTCGCCGCGCACGAGGACCTCGACTTCGTCTTCCTGCCCAAGATTGTCAATATGGCGCCCGACCGTGAGCAGGCGGGTGCCTACACCTGCCCCATGGCCCAGGGCGCGCCGGGCATGGTCGAGCAAGCCCTGCGTGCCGCGGGGCGAGCGACGCGCGTCTTGCGCCCGGTCCTCTCGCCGCGTCGCGATGAGGACGTCGCCTCGCTGGCCACCCTGCGTCGCTTGGCGCAGAGCGCTGGCTACGGCGCGTCGCCAGCCGACATGGCGAGACTGATCGCCGCGCGCCGCGCTGGGCTTGCCGCGCAGCGGCGCTACCGCGAAGGGTTGCGCGCTATCGGCGCGCGGGCGCTGCACTTTGCCCGTCAGCACGATTATCCGGTTGTGCTCATGGTCGGTGAGACGCACGTCGTCCACGATCCCCTGCTGAACTCAGGCATCCACGAGATCGTGGCTGCGAACGGCGCGCTTGCCCTGCCGCTCGACTGTTTCGCGGTGCCCGATGAGGTGCCGCCCCTGCAGCGGGTGCATTGGAGCGGTGCCGGTGCCACGTTGCGGGCCGCGGTCGCTGCTCAGCAACGGGGCGATGTCTTCCCTCTGCTGCTCGGCGCATACGGCTGCGGGCCCAACTCGTTCGTCGAGCACCTCTTCAACGACCTCCTTGAGGACTATCCCCACGCAGTGTTGGAGAGCGACGGCCATGGCGGCAAGGCCGGTTACGTGACGCGTGTGCAGGCGTTCTTGCACTCCGTGCGCGGGTATCGAGAGGCAGCTCGCGAGCGCGGTGCTGGCGAGCCTCGTGAGGCGTCTCGGCAGGGCGGGCGACTGGAGGGCTCCCCCGCGCAAGCGGTCGGTCCCACGCCGGCGACGCTGGCGGCGCGTCTGCAGCGCTACGACACGCCCGTGCCACGGTCGCTGAACGGCAACCGGGGACGCCCGATGTACTTCGGCAACATTGGCGGGCGTACTGGGCGGCAAGTGGCCGCCGCCATGCGTGGTGCCGGCCTCGAAGTGACTTTCGTCGGCGCCACAGGGCCGCGAGCGTTGGCCAAGGCGCACGAAGGCTGCTCCGGGAAAGAGTGTCTGCCCTACCAGCTCATCTGGGGAACGCTGGCGGCCTTTCTGGAGGACCATCCACCCGAGCAAGACGGGCAGCGACCCATCTTCGTCAGCGTCGGCCGTGGTTTTGAGGCCTGTCGGGCGAACGTGTTTCCGCTGGCCGAGCAACTGAGTTTGGAACGCCTCGGTCTCGGCGGCTTCGTCGAGGTCGCAGATTTCACGCTGCTCTTCGAAGACTGGGCCCTCACCAGCGTGGTGTGGATGGGGCTTGTGGCTGTCGACCTGCTCAACATGATGCGCTTCTACCACCTGGCCAGCGAGACCGAGCGTGGCCAGGCCGACGCGACGTTCGAACGCTACGCCGACCGCCTCACGAGCCTCCTCGAACGGCCCCGCACGGCGGTGGGCAGTCGCGCCCGGTGGGCTGAGACGCTGGGTGTGCTGGACGAGGTTGGCGAACTGTTGAGTGAGGCGGCGCGCGCCTTCGGGCGGCTCACGCCGCCCGCGGCGCGCGCCGCCCACCTGCGCGACGTGTTCCTCTGCGGCGACCTCTACTTACGCGTCGACGAGTGGGGCAATGGGGATCTGCAGCGCAAGCTAGCCGATCAGGGTCTCCGCCCAATCTTCGAGCCCTTCGCCGAGTTCTTCGAGCTTCTGGCCCTGCACGACGTGCAGCAGCATGGCCTGACGAGCAAGATGGGCGCCAAGCGCGCCGCTACCTTACGCTTCATGCGCTTCATCGTGGAGCGCTTGCTGAACGCCTGCCGGGTCCAACAACCGTGGATGTTCTGGCAGGACGTGCGTGCCATCGAGCGCGCCAGCCGGCGCCTCTTTGACGGTTACCCGTTCGGCGAGACCATCCCGACCATCGGGAGTGCTCTGCTCGCGTGGCGTGGGCAGCCGGTGGACGGCGTTGTCGTGGTCAGCCCGCGTGGCTGTGGGCCAGCCCTCATCGCCGAGGCTGAGTTGCGGCGGCAGGCCGATTTCCCGGTCCTGTTCGTGTACAACGATGGCGATCCGATCGACGAGGAGCGCCTCGCCGGCTTCGCCTGGCGTCTCCGCGGGCAGCCGGCGCGGCGCCAGTCTCCTTAGTGCGCGGCGAACAACGGGCGCAGCTCGGCGGCCATCCGTTCGGGTGGGTCGAGGACGAGCTCGCTGCCGAGCTGACGCTGGAGGAAGTAGTCGTCGCAGCGGTAGTCGGCCCGGAAAGCAGCTCGCGCGACGATGCGCAGCACGATGGGGAAGCCGGCTTGCCGTCCGTCGAGCGGCGCGCTGTAGAGCGTGAAGTTGAAGGACGACAGGCCGTTTGCTTCATACCACGCGAGCACTGTGGAGAGGCCTCGTGCGAGGGCGGTGACGTGGTCCGGGTCGAGCTGCGCGAGGTGCTCGCGGTCCGGCAGGACCGCGAGCACCTCGCGTCCGCCGGTCGGGGCGAAAGGAACCAGCCAGGCTACGCCGCTATCGGCGGCGACGAAGCGCTCGCCGCGCTCGGCCTCCTCCTCAACGAGGGCCTTCCAGTAGGAGACGCCGGTGCGCTCCAGGAAGCGCTGCGAGGCCGACCAGAACGTCTCCACCAGCCAAGGCACCGTGTGGCCGCCGTAAATCTGCAGGTGCGGGTGAACCACGCTGGCGCCCGCCGGCGGCAGGTTGTTGCAGCAGATGGAGACGTGGCGCAGATCGGCGAGATGGGCCTCGGCGCGGCCGGCGAACTCGATCGCCGCGCCGAGGCCCATCTCGAGCAGTTCGGGTGTGAATTGAGCGGGACGCAAGAAGTGGTAATCCGGCCAACAGGCGATGGCGTGCAGGGCCGCCAAGGGAAAGAGGTTGGGAAACACGAGTGCGGCGCCGCGCTCGAGACGTCCGCCGGGGACGAGCTCATCAGGGTAGCGCGGCGTTCCCTTGGCGATCGCCTCTCGGCAGAAGAAGCAGTCGGCTCGCGTACGCTGGGCAATCTCCTCGGCGTGCTCCCAGTCGGTGACGCCGAAGAAGAGTTCGGCCTTCTTGGCAAGGTCTTCGGAGGCGACCGCGGTCTGGCCGGTCAAGGGATCGCGGCGCACCTGCACCTCCGAGTCGGTGAGCTCCATGCCGTTCAAGGGGCTGTGGAACGTCGCCTTCTCGGTCCAACTTTCAAAGCGGATCTTCTCCATCGCGCAACCTCCCGTGCGGCCATCATATGGCCCGCCCGACGGGCGAACAAGCCGGCCAACAGTTGCCCAGGACCGCGGCAGCGGACTAGCGTGAGGGCTGACATGCGCGACGATCGCCCAGACAGTCTCGCATCTGCGATGCCTCGCTGGCCGACGACGGCGGAGGAGCTTGAGGCTGTGCAGCGCGCGCTCGCGCAGCGAGCGCGCGCTGCACAGCCCTGGGCCCCGACCAACCTCGCTGAGGTGGTCGTGGCCGCCGTCTTCGCGGCCTTTCCGAGCGGCCTGCACGGTCCCGGCGCCGCCGGCGACCACGTCTGGGTGGCTGCGGTCGCGATGCGAGTGGGTGCGGCGA
>Ga0207433_10011942_pt1 | contig 13107 bp, 23 predicted proteins | sample YelNatPaOPGAMG01_FD_187559 | JGI IMG/M metagenome (GOLD analysis project Ga0207433, IMG submission 187559) | Hot spring thermophilic microbial communities from Obsidian Pool, Yellowstone National Park, USA - OP-RAMG-01 (SPAdes) (version 3) | ecosystem: Environmental > Aquatic > Thermal springs... | reverse complement strand
GCCGCTACTGCGACAAGGTCGAGAGAGACAGACCATGGGTAGCCGAAAACCTCTGGAACTCAGCCTGGACGTTCCGCAAAGGCCTACTCGCGCAGATCAAGACCCTCGAAGAAGACATCGCAGCAGCAAAAAGCAGTAGCGATCCAGGCTGACACACAAGGCCCCCTTCTAGGCCCACCCAGCCCAGGAGGGGGCCGTGCTGTGGTAAGTCATCACATTCACAACTGCCAAGGGAGATGCCATGTCCTACAACACATACTGGTCCGGCGATCTGACATTCACGCCGGCGCTCAGCAAAGCCGATGTAACCGTGCTTGAAAACTGGCTCAAGTTCTACGACCCCCGGCCAATCGAAGACGAACGTCTGGACGAGCTGCTGATCAACAATGGCTACAATTTCAGCGCCGGATACGTCTACAACATCTTCGATTCTATCGACCGTGTCGAAATGACAGCCGCAGGTGAGGGCTCCCACCCAACCATAGTAGCCATCCTGGTCTACCGGCTAACCGAGATTGTCAAAGAGATGGGCTCAGAAGTCACAGGCGAGCTCTTCTGGAGCGGCGATGACACAGATGATCTAGGCCGCATAGTCGTCAGACAGGGACCACAGAAAACCGAAGTCTGGATCTGCGACGCCATCCTCACCCACTCCGAGCCTGGCAGCAAAGACTCATGGATGATCAGCGATAACCTCTGAGAGGAGCGAGATGAGAGAGCACACGACGCACTTCACCGACTGCGGTTGCTTCACAGAGATGTACAAGAGACGCATTGTCGAGCTGGAATCCGACCTCGCCGAGGAGCATCAGCAGGCAGACAAGGCAGTAGATAGCCTGAGACAGCGCATCGCGGAGCTGGAGCAGAAGTACGAGGCAGTGCTGTCCTTGCACAACGACGAGATGCATCGGAGAGAGCAGGCCGAGGCCGAGCTGGAGCATCTGAAAGCACGACGCTGCGAGAACTGCGTGAATGCAGACATAGTGCCCATCAGCGAACTCCCAGATCACATTTGGTGCAACCTCCTGAGTGCGGCCTGGCGGAAAGCCGATTACTGTTCTCACTGGGCCCGAGCCGAGGAGAGCAGGGGATGAGTGAGACGACGACCGTTCATGCGCTCGTGGGTCGTGTGTGGAGGCTGGACGCACGAGTGGCCGAGCTGGAGTCCGAGGTTGCCTTGTGCAGAGACGAACTCGCCAGTATGACGGCGCAACACGACGAATTGCACGACCTTTGGCTAGACGCGGAACAAGGAAAGACGGAGGCCGAGGCCGAGGTTGATACGCTGAAGCGAACCCTGCGCATCGCTGCCGCCGACTACTGGCGTGAGCAGATGGACGGCCTCGATACCGACCATCCAGTTGACCACATCATCGACGCGACCATCGCAAAGTGGATCGCCCGCACCAAGGAGAGCAAGGGATGAGTGGACTACCCGACTACGATACCGACCCAGTCAGCGTGCTCAAGTGGTGGCTGGATCACTACAGCAAGCGCAAGCTCCTCGTCGCTTCCGACATCGACATCATTCGCGGAAGGGCAACTGCGGCCATCACCAAGCTGCAAGACGAAATAGAGCAGCTGAAGGCTAGGCGATGTGAGACCTGCGCATCACTCACAACGTGCTACATCGGCTGCGAAGCCTCACAGCTCGACTCGTGGCGCGAAGATGGGGTGGGCTGCAACCTCTGGTCCGCACGCACCAAGGGAGGGAGCGAGTGATGAGTGCGCTAGATGAGTACCGGTCCTGGACGCCGCCCGAGCCTGGACTGGCAGGAGTCGTCCCGCGGCACCTTGCCGATGCCGCCATCGCCGAGCTGGATGCCGAGGTGGAGCGGCTGAAGTGCTGCGGGAACTGCTCGTGGGGCTCGCTTGAGGACTTCGCGTTCATGTGCGGCCACAAGAACGACGACAGCGTTCCGGGCGATTGGGGTGGCGATGTCCACGCCGACGACCCATGCCACTTCACGCCGTCCCGATGGATCGCCTGCGACGAGGGAGGGAGAGAATCATGAAGGTGCTGAAGACAGAGGTGCTGAAGACAAAACCTCTACTGCCTGCCATCACCGACCAGCAACACGCCCGTATCGCCGAACTGGAGGACGAACTGGAGAGGGCGAAGGTCTGTGGAAGCTGCGCGCACTGGGATCCCGTGCGATTCGACTGCAAGTTGAGGTCTACATACGACAAGAAAAGGCCATGGAGCGGTTACCACTACAACTTCAACCACTGCCACTTCGCTCAATCACGCTGGACTCCTTGCGGCAAAGAGAGGAGCAAGTCGTGAGCATCCGATACGACGCGGAGCGCGACGGCTTCGTGGATGGGAAGCGCTACGTGCCACCGGCAGTCGTGGCAGAGAAGCTGGCGCAGGCCGAAGCCGAACGGGACCGCCTCCAGTGGATCCATCAGTTCATCGCCTTGCTCGACGTCGGCATCGCCACGGTCGCTGAGAAGGCATGGGAAGACCAGAAGGCCTAAGAACCTAATAAGACCTGCAAGAGGCGCTCAAAATGTGCGCAAAATCCGCCATTTGCAGGTCTTTCTGGTATAATGAGCAGTGGGCAAATCACCAACGAGAGGAGCTTTGCTATGCCAGAATACGAGATCATCACCAACACCGTCACCGAGAGAAGCTACAAGCTGAAGCTCTCCCTGCCTGTCGATATGGGCAGCGCCACCAACCGCATCACCGACAAGATGATCCGCACGGCTGCCAGCGAGAAGATGCTCAACCTCATCCTAATGGATGCCGAGATCGTCGATGACGGCCTCGAGACCGAAGAGAAGGTCACCCACATCTACCGCGACAATGTCCAGATCTGGCCACGCCCACGCAAGAAGAGCGACCCACTCTCCAGTGCCAAGGCCCTCGGCAAGAGCCCGAGCAGAACATCGGTCCCCGACATCGAAGACATTGCCGTCGAGGACGCGATGAGCAGCGAAACGGAGGAGTGACATGGGCTTCGGTAGCAGCTCGAGCAACGACAGCGGAGAGAGGGAGATCACCTTCGAACGGAGAGACCTTGTCTTCGTAGACCAAGAAGACAAGAGGACCAGCGGCGGCAAGGTCTACTGGCGCGTGAAGGACAACGTCGGCAAAGGCCGCTTCTACTCCGTCTGGGATGCCGAACTGCTCGCCCAGCTGCAAGACCTTCAGGGTGAGAACAACACGCCGGTCCCGTGCGTGGTCAAGGTAGAGAAGCTGCCGGACGGCAAGGTCTTCTACTCCATCACCGACTGTGGTGTCGCCGCGGAGACGGTGGCCGCCGCCAGCAACGAGAAGCAGCAGGCCTCCCGCCAGCCAGGTGGCAGGAACAGCGAGTTCGGCAAACGCATGCACCCCGACGATGCGCTGCGCGTGACCAACCTGGCCCTCGAGGGACGCGCCATGCAGTTCATCGAACTCATCATAGATGACCGTCCCGAAGGCATGACTCGTGAGCAGTTCGCCAAGGGCAAGCTCATGCCGATCATGCAGTTCCTCGGGGAGTTCATCGCCATGCCAAGGACCATGACGCCTGACTCCCCGGCTCCCAAGACTGAGGAGGCTCCTGCCACGAAGGCCTCCACTGGCTTCGGTGCCAACGCCACCACCACAGACATCGACGAGGATATCCCCTTCTGACTATGGTGTGAGCGCATCAAGAGAGCCTTCGACGCGAGAGAGGAACCAGAGTGATACAGACAGACAAGGGTGCCTTCAGCGGCTTCAACACGCTGCGCAAAGCCTATCTCGACGCCTTCCATGGCAACCCACCCATCGAGAAGTACTTCAATGTCGATGAGTGGAGCGACAAGACCCTGCACATCAGCGAACTGGGCAAGTGCCCTCGCATGCAGATGCTGCGACTCCTCGGTGCCCCCAAGAAGAAGCGCAGCGAGGAAGCAACCGCCAACGACGATCTCATGTTCTACCAGGGCAACATGATCCACGCCCTGTCCGTGGGTGCCTGCGACTGGTCAGGCATCCTCGTCAGCTACGAGCAGGGCCTTCCCGGCCTGCCCGACGGCTGGTCTGGTCACTACGACCTCATCTACGACGACCGGGCTGCCTACACAACACCTGTGCGTGACTTCAAGACGGTCAGGCAGAACGCCTTCGAATGGGCCTACGAGTGGCCGAAGCCGGAGGAGCAGGCACAGATCCGCGGCTACATCAGGTTCTTGCCGGACGTCGAGTACGGAGAGGTCGAGCACATCGACCGTGGCGGAGCCAATCCGCCGCAGGTGCATCGGGTCGATGCCAACAACGCTTGGGTGGACGCCAGGATCGCACAGCTCAACGACTGGCGCGAGCAGATCGACGGGGCCGTCTGGGGACCAGAAGTCCTCGACTATCTGCCGCCTGTCCTAGAGCGAAACTTCAAGATTACCTATCGTAAGATGCCAGGCGAGCTGCTCCACAAGTGGGCCAACATCTGGTACCAGAACAACTGGCAGTGCGGCTGGTGCGACTACCTACACGGCAAGGAGAACAAGAAGACCGGCGAGTGGTGGATACATCCCGACTCTCCCTGCAAACCAGACATGCAGCCCAAGGTCCTCATCGCCAAGAACATCAAGGGCAGGTTGCAGCTCGAGAGTGGCACCGAATCAGACCGTCTCGCACTTCAGACCTGGCTTGAGGGTCAGCTTCTGGAGTGGACGGAAGAAGAGGTAGATGTAGACTGACCTAGCCCCCACACCAACCATCTAGCCAAGGAGATGCGATGGCAAAAGCGACGCTCCCGCAAGGCGCAGAAGCTCCTGTGCTCTGCGCCTGCGGGACACCGATCTACCCCTACGTCATAGGGGACTACACCTACCAAGCAGCCAAGTGCCCGGCCTGCCTCAAGAAGGAAGAGGAAGAGAAGGAAAGGCAGAAGCAGGCCTCCAAGCTCGTCAGCCTCGGACTCCAGCGTAGGTACCGCGACTCAGGGTTCGACAACCTGCACGACCCGAAGCCGCCACAGCACATCATCGAGACCTGCCGCACCTACGCTCTCACCATCGCCAAACAGACCGAGCCGAGCGGGCAGGGCCTCTATCTCTGGGGGCCAGCCGGGACCGGCAAGACCCACCTCGCCGTGGCGATAGCCAAGACCTACGGACAAGCCCTCTTCCTCAACACTCTCCACCTCTTCGACGCTCTCAAAGACAGCTATCAGACCAAGACGCGCTGTGAGCCCTACGAGTCAGCCCGCTTCGCTCCTCTCCTCATCCTCGATGACCTGGGCAGCGAGCGACCCACCGGCTGGGTACAGGAGAGGCTCTATTCCCTGCTCAACAATCGCTGGGACGAGATGCTCTCCACGGTCTTCACCAGTAACTACTCACCGAACGAACTCGAAAGCGTCATCGGACCACGCAGTGCCAGCCGCGTGCTGGGCACCTGCCTGACCATCGAGATCGACGGACCCGACCACCGGCGCTTCACCTGCGCCGCCGTGAGATAGGAGGGCGCATGGAGAAAGAAGAACTGGAGGCAGAAGCAAGGTTCCTGCAAGGCATGAGCATGTCCTTCATGGTCTGGCTCTCGTCCTTGGACGGGTTCACATTCAGTGTTAGCAACGAGATCCTCTCCGTATTCCCCTACGACGACTACGACCTCATCGTTGACCGCTCCGACCCGAACGTCACCACCTACTCGCTCCACCCCAGGTCCAACAAGGTTCTCTGAGAGGAGGCTGCATGAAGCTGTATCCAATCGTCGACAAGAACACGATGCAAGGCACATTCTTCCTCGGCGTCTACGAAGAGAGCGAAGCATCGGACGCTGCGAAGAAGGAGGGCATGGAGCGCGTTGCCGTCCACGCCAACCCGCTGTGGATGGACCTCGCCTACAACGCGATCCGCATAGCAGCCGAGAGTCTCGAGGACTTCACTAGCGACGACGTCATGGACTTCATCCCTGAGGAATACGACACCCACGAACGTCGTGCCCTCGGACCAGTGATGCTCAAAGCCGCTCGAAACGGACTCATCGTCAAGACCGGCATGGTACGCAATAGCAAGCGCCGCAGCCTACATGCGTCACCACGACAGGTCTGGCGCAAGGCATGACCATCCTCGCCTTCATCGGTTTCTTCTGGACCACCTTCATCGTAGCTCTACTCAGCCTCTGGCTGATCCTTCGCCGATGAACTCGGGCAAAGCAGCGAGAGACAAGGCCCACCGTGCTGCAAGCAGACTGGCATCGGAGCGGTCTTGTCTCTCCTGCGGAGCCCCTCCTCCCTCCATGCCCTGTCACTATCCCAGACACAGAGGTCTCGGCAGTGGGCACGCCGGCTGGAGCGTGAGAGAGTGGGTGCCGCTCTGTTACAAGTGTCACGAGATCCTCGACAAGCGCGTCGGCCTGAACGATCCCAGCCAACGCGAGCGCGTCGTCAAACACATCGAAGTCGCATTGGAGGAGGGACTGTGGCCCTGACACCCGAAGAGGTAGAGAAGCTGTTCAACAAGAGCAAGCGAGAAGTCCTCGAGGACACCTTCGCCCTGCAACTGAAGAGCTACAACATCCCCTACGAGAGACAGTACCGCTTCCACCCCACCCGCATGTGGCGCTTTGACTTCGCCATCCCCGACGTCAAGCTGGGCATCGAGATCGACGGTGGCACCTGGATGGCCAAGAGTGGACACACGACCGGAAGAGGCTACCAGAGAGATCGCGAGAAGGACCAGCAGGCTATCCACCATGGATGGACGGTGCTACGCTTCACCGCGAAAGATGTGAAGAAGCTCGTGGCCATCAAAGAAGTACGTCACTTCATCGGGAGGAACCGTGTCCCAGAGTAACCCATTACTTCCCAAGAAACCCACCAAGAAGAAGACCAGAGCCAAACCAGCCCCCAAGACCAAGGCCACCGACGCCACACGCGCCGCCGACGCTCGCCGCTACGAGCGGGACAAGCCCAAGCGCATCGCCGCAGAGAAGGCCTACCAGAAGAAGGAGAAGGCGCAGCACCCCGAGATCTTCAAGGCCAGAAGCAAGGTGAACAACGCCGTGCGCGACGGCAAGATGGTGAAGCCAGCGGGACAAGACTTCCATCACACCAGCTACAGCGAGAAGGAGCCCAAGGGAAAGTGGATGCCGCAAGCCAAGCACCGCAGACTGCCAAACCCGAAGACGCCAAGGACCAAGTGATCCCAGCCACCTTCATCCGGATCAACCACTCGGGCAACACGGTCCACATCCTGAGTAACCAGAAGAAGGTGGTGGGCAACATGAGCTTCCCGCGAACCATGTGTGGCCTCGTGGTACATCGAAGCTCTCTCTACCTGCCACCGACCTCAAAGCTCCCCGATCAACTCTGCATTGTCTGTGGCAAGCGGTCCAATCTCATCAAGGAGGTGAACGAATGAGTAAGCAGCTGAAGCAGATCGTCTACACGGTCATCAGAGTGATGGCCGGTACTCTCGTAGCGATGCTGGTCGTCGACCTCGCCAACCTGATGAACTTTCACTGGGCCGACTGGAAACCGGTAATCGTGGCGACCATCGCGGCCGGCCTCGTCGTGATCGGAAACAGCCTGAACAAGGAGGATACGCGCTACGGTCTAGGCGCATCCTCGAAGTAGGGTACACTACAGGTGTTCCTCTCTAGGCGGTCACCGGGATCCTTGGCCCCGGTGGCCGCCGTCTCTTTGCCTCTCTAGGCGATCAGCTTGGCGAACGGGAAGTTCTGGCCGGGACAAGAAGTACTGTTCCGTGGCATGTCCCGATGTTTCTTCACCTTGTTCTTGGGGATAGAGAACTTCTTGCGCCAACGCTGGACGAGCCACTGACCGGCAGCCAGCTGCTTGGCGGGCATGTTCTTCTCCCGGTCGTAGTCACCCTCGAAACAGATGCCCAGCCAGTCACCAGCGCCCAGAGTGTGCGCACCCACGTACCCTGGCGGCCGGCCACGGATGATGCGACCCTCCTTGGTAACGAAGGCATGGTACGCAAACCCCGACCAGCCGTTGGCCAGATGCCACTGATGGATCTGGTCTACCGTACAGTTCGCTGCGTCGGCATGGTGGATGACAATACCCGGTGGAGCGTAGGGCCGCTTGATCAGTGGGTGTTCCCACTTGTACTTGTGTGACTCGATGGAGAAGGCCATCTCAGGCTCCTAGATGCGTGCGAGCAGATCCTTGAGCATCTGCTTCGCCTGCTTGATCTTGTTGCTTTTGCCACGGAAACCATCGAGCAGGGCGAAGATGCTGGTCAGACAGCTCTTGGTATCCGGTTCGGGAGGAACAACAGGGAGAGGGAGCTCGACGGCAGCACAAGCTTCACCCTGCTGACTCATCAAGTAGGCGACATCACGCCACTCCATCTTACAGGTTCCATCTATCCCCCAGTCAGAACCCCACGAGTTCTCGAAGTAGACGTAGTTGGCATCGCAGCCATAGGCAACGATCCAGTGGCCTCCCTTCACTTTCCCGGTTGGCCTGATGACCCCCTGAGCGTCGGGCGTGAACATCCCTTCGTACCAATCGAGGCCGAAGCACACGGGACCCTGAGTAAGAAGGAACTGACGAGCATCGTTGATGTCACCAAAGGCATAGGCATTGAGCCGGCCACGAGCCTTCATCGCCTTGGCGCCGTCTCGTCCATAGGCTCCGTCCTCGCCTTTGGGATCCCCTTCGATGGCCTTGGCCTCGTAGTAGATGTTATGAGCATCAATGGCCAGGAAGTTGTCGTTCACCGGTAGCGTGTTGCCCCACTGTGCCCAGCCGAAGCCGACGCAGTGGCCGGTGTCCTTCTGGTCGAGGACCGCGTGACCCCTATCCCAGAAGGTGGAAACAGGGAGAGTGACCGGCTTCAGATAGTTGGCCAGCTTGTAGTCCCGTTCGTCAGGTGGACTGGGTTTTCGGTCAAGTACACGGTCGATCATCAGAAAGCCCCAAGCAGCTTGAGCAAGAGTTCGTTGAACTGCACTGCCATGACTACCTCCGTATCACGTTTATGGACGACCGTAGAAGAGGAAGTTGAGCATGATCCCGGCGAGGATGCCGACGATCACCAGCACGATCTTGCCAAAGGTGGACGCGAAGAACCAGATGAGCTTGCCCTGGAACTGCGAGTCGCCAAGAGACGCCACATAGTCGGCATGTGCCTGATCGTGCATCTCCTTGGCGATCTTCTGCACCATGGGAACACACTCGTGACGACGGTCCTCGAACTCGATCTCAAGGTTGGTGATGCGCCGATCACGCTCGATTGTCTCTTTGGCGATGCGCCGCTCCAGCTCGCTCGACTCTTTGATGTGCTCCTCTACCAACTCTTTGATCGACTCGTGCCAGAGACGGGTCTCCTCGTGCTTGTTAACGAATTCCTGATGCTGTGCCTCGAGCTTGTCGTCGAGGTCTTCGTTGGTGGCGATGAGGGCATCGAGAAGATGATCGGTGGTGACACCACCATTGTTCTTCGCCTCCTTGAGGATGCGCTGCTGTGCCCTCTCGAAGTGGTCAGTCATCAAATCCCTCTCGCCGTCCAGGGACGCATCTTCTTGGCATTGACCTCAAGATCAAGGAGCATCTTGTAGTACTGCACCGTCTGGAGCCGGTCACGGTACGTCTCCCTCGATTCAAGGCCGGTCTCTTTTGTGCTCGTGAAAACAGAGGTCGTGGTGTTGTCCGTCGACTGGTCCACGGTGATCGTGTTGTCTTCGGTCGTCGTCTGGTCACTCGTCTCCAACACGCTGATGGTGTTGTTCTCGGTACCGGTCTGGTCAATGGTCTCAGCCACCACGTTGACATCGGTCTCGTCAGTGGTGACGACGGTGTCCTTGTCGACAAGGACGACGTTGTCTTCTGCCGTGCCCTCGGTCGTGACCTCGCTGTAGATGGTGACGTTATCCTCGGAGTTGGTCGCCACCTTCTCCTGAAGGTTGAGCACAAGGTTGCTCTCGAAGCTGGTGTCCGTCTTGTCGGCCTTGGTCGAGGAGACGTTGTCCTCACTCGTCTTCTCATCCTTCTCGGTGCGCGTGGTAGAAGCGTTATTCGCCGACTGGGTCTCCGTCTTGGCGACGCGGTCAGAGGTGGAGTCCAATCCGATGGAAGTCTCAAGACCTTCCGTCGCCTGATTGCCAGAGGTCTCATCGAAGCCAGAGGCGCGCTGGTTGTTGGTCGTCACCGAGTTGTCGTTAACAACCTGAGTGGTATTCTGGGTGGAGCCCGTCTGCACAGCCGGCGTAGTGCGATCCCAGGTAGCCGTATCATGCCCGTTGTTGGTGGTGATGACGGGGCCCTTCTTACTAACCGTGTCGTCTGTGCCAAGATCGGTCGTCTTGACCTCGTAGGTCTCCTGCGTCTGACCGGTCTCCATCTCCGACTGCTTGGAGACAATGATCGTCTCATCGCTGGTCGAGTGCAGCGTCTGATCGTTGTTCTCGGTAGCGGTCTGCGTGTCGCCACCACTCACAGCCGCCGTGCGATGCTCCGTTACGTTCTCGGAACTTGCGCTCAAGGCTGTCGCGTTCTTGTCCTCGGTCTGCTCGAGGTTCGTGTCCTCCTGGGCCAGAGCCGCCTTGGTCTCCGTCGTCGTGGAGTCTCGCGTTCCAGTGACCGTAGGCGTCTTGTCCTCAGTCGTGGTCGAGTTCTCGGCGGTGCTGACGGTGCCGTCCTTGGTGTCCGTCTGCGTACTATCCCGCTGCTGACTCTGTGTGCTGTTCTTGTCCTCGGTGGTGGTGCCTTCCTTGGAGAGCCCCTGAAGCTGGGACTTGTCCTCTATCTGCGTCTGCGTCTGGAAGCCGGCGAGGATCTCACTCCTATCCTCGGTACCGCTCTCCGTCTGGCGGCTCATCAGCTTGAGCTCTTCCTGGCCGATGGCTAGACGCTGCGCGAGCAACTGCCAGCAGGTGTAGTAGATGAGACAGTTCTTCATCCTCGAGGGCAGGCCCAGATCCGGGAGCGTGTCGGCGGTGGAGTCGAAGTGATCGACCCTCGTTGCCGCAGTGACCAGCACCTGACCGGAAGGAGGGGAGAAGAGGTTGAGGGAAGCTTCCTCTGCACCGCTACGCAGCAGACGATAGTCCCGCGCCGGAGAGAGGCGAACGCTCTGGGCCTTGATGTAGTCAGCCGGAGAGATGCTCATGGTTCCTCGATGATGACCAGGCCATTGCTTCTGAGCAACGGCGTCTCATACCCGGACCCTGTATGGGTAGCGCGCACCAGTGCCCGGAAGCGACCGGCGATCACCGGTGCGAGCAGGTCGCCGATCCGCGTCGTGGCGAAGTGCTCGGTGCCCACCGTGGTGAGTATGGCATCTGCCCACAACGCCTTGGCGTCATCAAACGCCGTGCCGACTGGGCACAACGCCGCCTTGGCTGTCCACTCCGACGGATCGAAGACGTAACCCGTGCGCGTGCATTCGACCTTCATGACCACATTCTCGTCGGTGCCCACCAAATATGTCGCGTTCACGATGCGTCCCTCCTGACCGCGGCTATACAGCCGCTCGGGATTGTCTCTGCCTGCCATGCCTTCTCTGCCAAGCGTACGCCCCACGCCTGCCTTTGCGTCTCCGCCTCCCAGCCGCTCGGCCGCAAGGTTGCCTGCCAGCCATCCGAACACAACGTCACGGTGAAGGCAAGGTCCTGCCCAAACATATGCGCCGAAGCGGTGACTGCACTCTTGGCCTCAGAGGAGAACTCCAGTTCGTGATACACCAAGGCGTGAGTGCGAGTCCCGGTCACGACGACGGCCGACTTCGCCTCGCTGGTGAAGTTCATCTCCAGCGTCTGATGCCGGATCGCCGTGACGGCGATGGCCGACGTGGCCTCGCTGGCAAGGACGAGTTCCCACGTCGCATGAACCACGGCACCGGTGACAGCAACGCTGCTCTGCGCCTCACCAGTGAGGGCCAATTCCCATGTCGCATCGGCCTTGCCGGCCGCGGCAGAGATCGCGCTCTTGGCCTCGCTCGCAAGCGCAAGTTCGTGCGTCTGCGCGCCCTGCTTCTGCCCGCTGGCCGCGACCGCAGACACCGCCTCGGATGCCAGCGCAAGCTCCCACGTGGCCTGCGTGAGACTGCCGCTGACACTGGCCGCGCTCTTCGCTTCTGAGGCGAGCGCGAGATCCCATACGGCATGAGTGATGCTGCCCGTCGCCGTGACGGAGGACTGGGCTTCGCTCGTGAAGGCCAGTTCCCATACTGCGTGTGTGACGGTGCCGGACGCGCCGACTGCCGACTTCGCCTCAGAGGTCAGGGCGAGATCCCATGTGGCATGCGTGACGAAGCCGGTAGCCAGGGCGGCGCTGACGGCCTCACTGGCGAGTACCAGTTCCCACGTAGCGTGGGTGACGGACCCTGTAGCGGAGACTGCGGACTTTGCTTCGCCGGTGAGGGCCAGCTCCCATACTGCGTGAGCGACGCTCCCCATCGCCGCGACGTCAGACTTGGCCTCACTCGCCAGCGCGAGTTCCCACGTGGCCTGGGTGACAGAGCCAGACGCCGCTACGGCACTCTTGGACTCGCTTGCGATCGCAAGCTCCCACGTCGCGTGGACGACCGATCCCGTGGCGGAGGCTGCGGACTTGGCCTCACTGGTGAGCGCAAGCTCCCATACGGCATGGGTGACGCTGCCGGTAGCTGAGAGTGCGGAGAGGGCCTCGCTGGCGAAGGCCAGTTCACAGGTGACGCCTGCCCTGGTGCCGGTGGCGGCTACTGCGCTGACGGCCTCACCGGTGAGGGCAAGCTCCCATACGGCATGACTCACCCCGCCCGTGGCGGAAACTATGGAGGCCGATTCCGAGGCAAGAGCCAGTTCCCATGTGGCGTGAGCAACGCTGCCGGAGGCGGAGACTGACGAGATTGACTCACTGGCAAAACCAAGTTCCCATGTCGCATGGGTGACGGAGCCACTGACCGCTACCGCACTCTTTGACTCGGATGCGATGGCGAGATCCCACGTAGCGTGGACGACGGAACCGCTGACGCTGACGGCACTCTTCGCCTCGCTGTCAAACGCAAGTTCCCATGTTGCCTGCGTAACGGAGCCGGTGGCGGCTACGGCACTCTTCGCCTCGCTGTCAAGGGCAAGTTCAAGCGTCGTTCCTCCGGTCGAGTAGCTGACCGCCGACTCGTTCGAGGCGGCGGAGGTGACTCCACCAGAGGTATGCGTCGCCTGGTAGGTGT
>Ga0207433_10011934_pt1 | contig 13116 bp, 12 predicted proteins | sample YelNatPaOPGAMG01_FD_187559 | JGI IMG/M metagenome (GOLD analysis project Ga0207433, IMG submission 187559) | Hot spring thermophilic microbial communities from Obsidian Pool, Yellowstone National Park, USA - OP-RAMG-01 (SPAdes) (version 3) | ecosystem: Environmental > Aquatic > Thermal springs... | reverse complement strand
GATTGTCCACGATCAGATAGTCGGCACCCTCGCGCTCCAGATCGCCCACCAGGGCGTGGGTGTACTCGTGCTGCCCGAACACCGGGACCGTTATCAGGAGTGACACGAGCCAACCGTACCCCGGCGGCGAGCACACCCAAGACTGTTTAGAGGTGAACCAGGTCAGCTTCGTCTACTCGCGGGCAACACCGCCGCCGGCCTTGACGGGTCGTCGCGCAGCCGCCGGGCATGCGCGAACTCCCGATAGGGTGCTCGAGCAAGGATCTTCAGCCGTGACCACCGCTGGGGCCCGAACAGCATGACTTCACCCATGGCCACCAACCATGCTGGTGGCCACAAAAACGTCGACATGATGCGAACGGCAGCGGGCGATGCCGGGTCCACGATCAGCCAGCTGAGAATGCGTAGGTGGTCGAGCCACCAACGCCGGGTTGTGACGTTGCGCGCCGTCTCGGTGCCACCGCTGTGGCTGCGCACCGACAACTCGCGTGGGACGAAACAAACCGCCGATCGCAGCATCAAGCGGTACCAGAAATCCAAATCGACGAGTTGGAAAATATCGTCGCGAAGTCCCCCGACCTCCACGGCCAATTCGCGGCGAAACATCACGCATGTCGGTTCGCCGATCCAATTGCCCTTGCCGCCCTGCAACATCATCTGCGTGACTAACCAAGGACCACGGTTGTATGGGCGGAGCCTCCAAAAACGCGTATGCGGCGTACCGCATTTCCGAAGCCACTTACGGTCTTCGGTCACTACCCGTCGGGGTGCAAACGCCAGCCCCACGGTCGGGTCGTCGAAGCACTGAGAGAGTGCCTGCAAAGCGCCTGGAAGCAACCGGTCGTCACCGTGGACGAACTGGACGCAGTCGCCGCGTGCGTGTTCCAAGCACCTGTTGTGGTTGACGTTGAGGCCGGCGCGCGATTCGTTTCGGATCAGTCGATCTCCCGGCCTGAGCAGTCGCGCGGCGATGGCGGCACCGTCGTCGTTCGAGGCATCATCGACGACAACTATCTCGAAGTCGACGCCGTCCTGCTGCAGGATGCTCCGCAGGCAGCGTTCGATCGTCGCACCGTTGTTGTACATGGGTACACATACCGAGACACGCGGAGTGTTGGCCGCTTCGTCAAGATCGATCGTCGTGGCGTCTACGGATACCACAGTCGTCGCATCAGTCGAGAGCGAGAGCGCCTTCGGCGTGATCGGTTGCTCAGTCACTGCAGCCCTAGCGGCTGCGAGTTGGGCGAGCGCACTTCGCAGGGCGCACCTTTAGAGACTCCCTACGCCCTGAACCATCAACACCACTCCGCTAACACCCAGCGCCGCTTGGGAAATCCGGGCACGACGAACGCGTAGCCAATTCTGGACCCGCACCATGACCGCTTGAGTTTTCTCGGGTGCCCCCAGATAGCAGACCAGTGGAATCTCGATGACCGCAAGAACCATCACGGTGTACACGAGGAATGCGCTGAACTGCGTGCCGATGGCAGCGCCCGAAGCCATGATGATGGTCAGCAGCATCAAAGTCTCCACCGGCGGCGTCGCCGACCCGAGACCAACCAAGAACGCCGGCCAGAAAAACCCACGGTTCAGGATGCTTTGGTTAACAGCACCGAGCCTGGCGAACAATCGCAGCACACGCGGCTGCGCCGCCATCTCGGTCCCCCCGCTATGGCCAGAGACTGCGACGACGCGCCGCACTGTTCGCGCCCGCTCACGCGCCAAAAGGACCACCAGCGACACCAACGCAATCACACCAAGAGTGATCTTAAGGTGCCCACCTTCGAAGAAGGCGATCGAGGATCGCACGTCTGCGACCACCGCCGCCGCACTCCGCAAAGCTGCCATCGCGGTGTCGCGCATGACAACCAGCACAGCCATTCCGATTCCGATGCCCGCGATCATGCCGCCCAGCCAGAAGGCGAACAGATTCAGCATGGGGCGCTGGCGCGACAACACGACGGCGACGAGCCCCAACCGCAGCGGGTCGAGCGCCATCCCGAAGCCCAGAAATAGCACGCTGTTCCACAACATCACTCGGGAGGCTACTATGCGCCGACGCGTCTCGCGGCATAACGGCCGGATCGCCACATCGAGTTCTCTCTTGCCAGCTACCCGCCTACCAGCTACCGGGCGCGGGGCGAAAGGCGACTTCCCGTGACGGTACATGTGGGCCCGTGTTGTGGATGTCGCCCCGAAGTGCTACGACATGGCCTCGTTACCTTTCGGCAAGGTCAGGTATCGACGCCGTTGCCACCAGTACGCGCCACCAGTTGCGGTGCACACGTCCCAACCCAGACTCGACGAGACCCAACCCGGCTGGACAAGCTCGCCACTCGATACCGACGTCATCCGAGCGGCAACCAGAAGGCGGCGAGCCTGTCATTTTCGCCACCCGCGACGCGCGCTCAGCAACGAAGCGGCCAAGCAATGACTGATGACTTTCCCACCCGCACGCGGTATACAGCTAATACTCGAAGCGCGCAGACAGGTCGCCCGGCTGCAGTCAGTAGTATCAGGAGCAGTCCGCGGGAATCGGGTCGAGCAGTCTGATCATGTGCTCGCATGCCCCTGTACTTTGGACCGGGCACAGGCGCTGTGGTCCGGAGTGCACGGACAGAAGTGGGAGACCGGTGAAGCGAGCGCTCATCACGGGGATAACCGGACAGGACGGGTCCTACCTCGCCGAGTTGCTGCTGCGCAAGGGATACGAAGTCCACGGGCTCATCCGCCGCGCCTCGACTTTCAACACGTCGCGGATCGATCACCTCTACGTCGACCCGCACGACGCGGGCGCCCGGTTGTTTCTGCACTACGGCGACCTGATCGACGGGACCCGGCTGGTCACGCTGCTCAGCACCATCGAGCCCGACGAGGTGTACAACCTCGCGGCACAGTCCCACGTGCGGGTCAGTTTCGACGAACCGGTACACACCGGCGACACCACGGGCATGGGATCGATGCGTCTCCTCGAGGCGGTGCGCCTGTCCAAGGTGCACTGCCGCTTCTACCAGGCGTCGTCCTCGGAGATGTTCGGGGCGTCCCCGCCGCCCCAGAACGAGCAGACGCCGTTCTATCCGCGCTCACCCTACGGCGCGGCCAAGGTCTACGCGTACTGGGCGACCCGCAACTACCGCGAGGCCTACGGGTTGTTCGCCGTCAACGGCATCCTGTTCAACCACGAATCACCCAGACGCGGTGAGACTTTCGTGACCCGCAAAATCACACGCGCGGTGGCGCGGATCAACGCCGGACACCAGTCCGCGCTCTACATGGGCAATCTCGACGCCGTCCGCGACTGGGGCTACGCGCCCGAATACGTCGAGGGGATGTGGCGGATGCTGCAGGCTCCCGAACCCGAGGACTTCGTGCTGGCGACGGGCCGCGGATACACCGTGCGCGAGTTCGCCCAAACCGCCTTCGAGCATGCCGGACTCGATTGGCAGGAGCACGTCAAGTTCGACGAGCGCTACCTGCGGCCGACCGAGGTGGATTCGCTGATCGGCGATGCGTCCAAAGCGTCCGAGAAGCTGGCATGGAAGGCCTCCATCCACACCGCCGAGCTGGCGCGACTGATGGTCGACGCCGACATCGCCGCGTTGGGGTGCGAGGGCACGCCCTGGATCGACATGCCGGTCCTTCCCGGCCAAACATGAGAGCCGACAACATGCTTGGCGCCCTCGACCGGGCAGCGCCGGTCTATATCGCTGGGCACCGGGGGCTGGTGGGGTCCGCGCTGGTGCGCAGGTTTCGCGCCGAGGGATTCACCAACCTGGTGGTGCGGGCACGGTCGGAACTCGATTTGACCGATCGGGCCGCGACGTTCGACTTCATGCTCGACGCCAAGCCGCGGGTGGTCGTCGACGCGGCGGCCAGGGTCGGCGGCATCCTGGCCAACAACACCTATCCCGCCGATTTTCTGTCCGAGAACCTGCAGATCCAGGTCAACCTGCTCGATGCCGCCGTGGCCGCGCGGGTGCCGCGGCTGCTGTTTCTGGGCTCGTCCTGCATCTACCCGAAGTTCAGCCCGCAACCGATCCCGGAGAGCGCGCTGCTCACGGGCCCGCTGGAGCCTACCAACGACGCCTACGCCATCGCCAAGATCGCCGGCATCCTGCAGGTGCAGGCCGTGCGGCGCCAGCACCGCCTGGCGTGGATCTCGGCGATGCCGACGAATCTGTACGGCCCGGGCGACAACTTCTCCCCGACCGGTTCGCATCTGCTGCCTGCGCTGATCCGCCGCTACGAGGAAGCCAAAGCCGCCGGCGCACCGGCAGTCACGAACTGGGGCACCGGGGCACCGCGACGCGAGTTGCTGCACGTCGACGACCTGGCCGCCGCGTCGCTGTTCCTGCTGGAGCACTATGACGGACCCGAGCACGTCAACGTGGGCACCGGCGTCGACGACTCCATCGCGGAGATCGCCGGGATGGTGGCCGCAGCGGTGGGCTATGTCGGCGAAACCCATTGGGACTCAACAAAACCGGACGGCACGCCACGCAAGCTGCTGGACGTCTCCATGTTACGGGAGGCGGGATGGTCGCCGCGCATCGCGCTGCGGGACGGCATCGAAGCCACGGTGGCGTGGTATCGCGATAACGCCGACGCGGCAAGAAAGTAGCTGCCCACATGTTAGTGTGACGCAGTGGCGCTATCGCACCGTGCTCGTATGTTCACGCGCCGGATTGGTTTCGACGTATCCCGCTATCGCCCCGAGTTGGACGGAAAGCGTAATTTCCTGAATCAGCTGAAACACCACGGGGTAAACCACGTTCTCGACGTGGGCGCCAATTCGGGGCAATATGCGGCGGGCCTTCGGGAAGCCGATTATGCCGGCCGTATAACTTCTTTCGAACCTTTGGCAGGTCCTTTTGCGCTCCTCGAACAAAGGGCCTCGAAAGATCCGCTTTGGGATTGCCGGCGGTGCGCGATTGGTGACACAGAAGGAATGATCTCAATCAACGTTGCCGGCAACGCCGGTGAAAGCAGCTCGGTGCTGCCCATGCTGAAAAGCCATCAAGACGCCTATCCGCCGGCGAACTACGTCAGCACCCAAGAGGCGCCCATCAGTCGACTCGACTCGGTAACCGCAGAAATTGTGTCGCCGAGCGACGTTGTCTTCATGAAGATAGACGTTCAAGGCTTTGAGAAGCATGTTCTCGCCGGCGCTCAGAAAACCCTGGAAGACCGTTGCGTCGGCATGCAGCTGGAGCTGTCCTTCATACCCCTGTACGAAGGCGGCATGCTCATCCGCGAAGCGCTCGATGTCGCGTACTCCATGGGCTTCACACTGACCGGACTGGTTCCCTGTTTCACAGATATGCGCAATGGCCGGATGCTTCAGGCCGACGGCATCTTCTTCCGCGAGGACAGCTGATCGGGAATGGTTGTACCGCCGCTGTTCTCCATCGTTGTTCCCACGTTCAACACGGCAGCGACCCTGAGTGCCTGCCTCGACAGCATCATCAGCCAGACGTGGAAAGACTTTGAGCTTGTCGTGGTCGATGGCTGCTCCACGGACACGACCCTGGACATCGCGAACGGCTATAAACGCGACATGGACGGGCGTCTGCTGATTCACAGCGGACCCGATCAGGGCCCTTACGACGCGATGAACAAAGGCGTTGCGCTAGCCACAGGAACTTGGTTGCTGTTCTTAGGCGCCGACGACACCCTGTATCAGCCGGACACGCTTTCGCAGGTAGCCGCCTTCATCGCCGAAAGCGGCCCCAGCGACATAGTGTATGGCGACGCCATGATGCGTTCGACCTCATCACGCTATGCGGGCAGCTTCGACCTCGACCGGTTGCTATTCGAGCAGAACATCTGCCATCAGGCTATCTTTTATCGTCGTGAGCTGTTTGCCGGTATCGGCCCCTTCAACCTGCGCTACCGCTTGTGGGCGGACTGGGATTTCAACATTCGCTGCTTCTCCAATCCAGCACTGGTTGCCCGGTACATGGATATCGTGGTGGCCGACTACAACGATGTGAGCGGGCTCAGCACGGCAGAGGACGAGGAACTCAAGAAGCGCCTGCCGGTCTTCATCAAAGTGTCGTTGTCGGCGATGTTGCGCCGCAGAATTGAGCCGTGGCGCAAGCTGATCAGCGTCAGGCACGCGCACGACGGTCGACAGTAATACCCTGAGTCCGGGCACGACTATTCCGCACAAACGGACTCAACCCGTCGGACGCCCGCCGCTACTTGGAAATTCAACGCTGGAATTTATGGGCGGTGGAACCAGCCGGACAAGCCGGTTGTTGCGCGAGACCAGGAGGGCAAGCCCCGGATCATCCAAAGGTACGGCAACCCGCACATCCAGGGATCTGGGTACAGAACCGTCAACGGAGACAACTGTCACCGTAGCGCCGCTGAGCTCTATCTGCTCGCCGGCGCTCAGGGGCGTGCGAGAGGACCGAAATGTCTCCTCAACTGGGTTGGATGCCGCAGGGCCGCCGATCGTGTCAAGGCGAAAACTCGACGCACCGGTCCGTGTCAGCCGGTGACCGCTCTGCGCCATCGACAAGATGTGCCAGGCGTTGACGGCCCTCGGTGCGAGCGCCTGGTCAATCGCAGCAGGGTAGAAGGCTGTTTGCATATCCGGTGCGGCCAAAACGATCACATGACTGACCACGGAATCCTCTAGACCGGCCGTGTGAAAAATCTCGATTTCCTGGCGAGCAGTGTGGATGAGTTGACCGACACCGGAGACAAATGCAATCGGCGCAAATACCAAGTGTAACAACACGATTGACAGAAGACCTACGCGGAGCACCTGCCGTGAACCTGACGTGGCGAGTTGTTGGCCGGCCCGATAGAGCAAGACCGCGAGAAAAAATGCTGTTGCGATGCTCGGGAACAGTAAAAGCCTCGGGCTTGCGGGGCCCGCCGAGCTGATTGTCAACGAGAGCAAGGCTCCCGGGAGTAGCCAACGCAGCGTCGCGCGCTCGTTATCGGCTATGGCCGGCCGGACGAGGCGATAGAGCACAAAGAGCGCGAGCACGGCCGCAATTCCAATTGCGGCGCCCGTTGCCGGCGACACATTGGTAATCGCGCCGAGCACTGAAGATCCGACCAATGTAGGGACGCGCTCGGCCGCCGCCCGCAGGAAGCCGATCGGATCACTGGTAGGCCCGACGTAGAGGTTCCCACCAGCGCCGAAGTCGAGGAGGCTGTATAGGCCCAGGTAGGCTGCGGCGATCGCAAGCACCGGCGTACTCGCGAGCAAGCGAGAGCGCGCCGACGACCGATTCGGCGGCATGAGAGCGAACGCGTCGAAAGCAAGCCAGCAAGCTACGGCGCCCAGACCGGTCTCACTGCCCAGCAAGGCCACTATGACGCCAAGGGCGGCCAGCCATGCCCCGGGTCGCCACCTGTCACGCACGAAGCGCACGTGTGCGGTAAGGCCAAGCGTGGCGGGTATGGCGGCCACCATCACGTGGCGCGATGCGATCCAACCAGCGGGCTCACTGTGAAGCGCGTCGATAGCGAATAGCAGCGCGGCAAGCGTCGCGGTTGCCGCATGCGGTCCCAGGTGTTGGACCCCGAGTGCGACACGAAGTAAAACGCCTACGCATAGGACGAGCGCGACATAAAGCAGAATCGACGTTACGTGATAGCCCGCCGCGAAATGGCCCCAAAGACTATGGTCGATCGCAAACAAAAGACTTGTCAACGGCCGACAAAAGTGCATTTTAAAGCCTGGATCGGTGAACCAGGGCAGTGGACCGTCCTTGATCAATTGGTCGACTTCGGTGCGGCCGGAAGCGAACCGATAGAGGTCGATGGGCGATTGGTGCGCATACGACGGCACGGCGTGCTCGATTTCTGCGAGCAGAGTGTAGTCGTCCGCGAAAAAGCCGATTTTGAGCGTGGGCAAGGCGATCAGCACTGTCAGCATGAGAACCGCCGGCAGAGCTCGCCGGCCGCCAAACAGCTTCAGGGCGCGCGAAACCCGGCCAGTTGGCACCGCGGAGCTGTCGGCGGCGTCGGCATGGTCAACGTGAGGGTGGCAACCGAGGTTTTCGTACTCGGATGCGCCAGGGATGCTGTCACGTTCGGCTTCCACCGCGTCGTGGTGCGGTTGCAACGCGTCTCCGCGAGGCGCGGCGCACTCGTCCCGGTCCGCTACCGGCGCAAGCCGTAATCGATCAGCCGAAGCTGATCGAAGTGGGATCAACTTGAGGAGTTTGTCCACTTATCCCCTTTTGGCCTGGTCGAACGGCAGCTGCCGCAGAGCCTCCCCACCACAGTCTCTCAGAGCTTAGTCCGGGGCCCTTCTTATCGGGTCGAATTGCGGAATCTTGGTGTGACGCGGTTACGACACCTGAACGACAGCGCAGCAAAACCGAGAATTGATCCTTGGGAATCCCCGAAGGGCGTGACAGACGGGGAATGGATTGGCGTTGGGCGCGCTGTGGCCGGGCCCGCCGGCGCAGGCGGGGCCGCTAGCGGTGGGCCCGGTAGCAGGTGGCAGAAATCGGCGTTCGCGTCGCCACCGGCCACATCAGCGATGCTGGACGCAGACCTGCCGCTTCGACTCTCAACCGTGTTGTGCACCGAATTGCAAATTCAAGAAGCCCCTACGCCACCGGATACGCTCCGGATCCAGTGGGCGGCAAGCGCGGGCAACGACGGTCGACCGTCGCGTCACCCGACCTCGACCACGATCGAATCCAAGCCGGCACGAATCACCGAGTCCGCAAACGCTGCTCGGGCGGCGCCGGTGATCGCGTCAAGTTGCGGAAAACCTGCCAACCCCGAACCGAAGAGCCGCAAATCATCTATCACGATTGTGGACCCGGCTGGACATACATTGGCCAACCGCCCCAACGTAGATTGCGCGGGCTCCATCTCCTCACCTGTAGCGGTACCAATTCCCGAGAAATGGCCATCCAAGAATACGAGCGGGGGCGAAGAACAACGAGCAACGAGCCTCGGGATCTCAGTCAACGAGTCGCCATGGACAATGCTCACATTGGCCGTACCGGCGAATCGTCGCTTGGCTGAGGCGAAGAGCGCATCATCCAACTCGACCGAGATCACTTCGTCGGCGTGCGCGGCGAAGAACGCTGTCGTCGCGCCCTTGTAAGTGCCGGCCTCGACGAAGATCCGATGGCCGCGTGCTTTGAACGTGTTCAGCAAGTGGCACCGCTTCGCGACCGCAGGAGGAGAAATCAGATAGTCGCCGTGCAGCCACGCATAGATCGCCGCCCGGCGGGTGGGCTCAAGCGATGTGGGATTACTACCCAAGTTCAACGCGGCGGTGAGCAGATTCTGCGCAAGTCCCGGCATAACGGCCAACCCTAACCGCTACTCGCACGCCACAGGAGTGAGGTCGGGAATAACGGTGATCGCACCGTGGGAGGTTAGCGCGCATAAAACCACCACCGCTCGGTTCGCCGCAGGATCAGCTGGCCACCGGGGAACGGCAGGCCGGTCGGCGCGATCGAACTCACCACATCCACATGGACAACCGCGGGTACCGCACGAACCGGCGGGCCGGCGGCAGGGAAGCTGTTGCCGCGCAGTGTTAGTGGGTTGTCATAAGCACCGGCCCGGCAAGCTGAGCCGCCTACCCGAAGCGATGTGGCGGTAGCTTCTCAAACAGCCTGGCTCCTCGGGAGCTTAACTCTGGCGCCTACAGGAGGTGGTGCAAGCGGAACGAGGTGGCCGTCACGCCAGGTCAGTAGCGCCAGTGTGGGATCTTCCAAGGGGACGTCGACGGTGACATCGAAAGATGTCGGGGCGGCCCCGCGTACCGTCACGATCGTCACCACGGCGCCAGCGAGTTTGACGGAATCACCGACCCGAAGAGCGCGAAGCGAGGACCAGAGTCCATTGATCGCTCCTTGCCGATCTGTCGGGCAGCGCTTTTCGCAGCGGCGCCGACCCGGGGCCGTGGGACCAGCTGGCGTTCGCGCCGCTGACGTGTCTGCTGTTCGCCGCCAGCGGGCTGGGGATGGACTGGACGTTGGAGGCCTCGGAGAACCTGGAGGCGCCCCCGCGCAACAGCCGCTATCAGACCACGTTTGAACCGGGCTGGGCCGCGGCGGCGGCGTGGACGGGGGATCGGCTGTTCGAGGCGCGGGTGCGCCCGGTGCTGAACATGGATGCCAAGCAGCGGGACTCGGTCAAGATGACCGTCACCAAGGTGCTCACCGCGTGGCTGTTGACCGCGCGGCGCGATCGCGGGCTGCCGGTGCTGGAGTTATCGTTTCTCGATGACGGCGACGCCACGCTGTACCTGCTCACCCCCGCCGACGGCACGGTGGCCGCCCAGGCGATCGTGTTGATGGACCTGCCGATCAACCGGCAGCGCACGAAAGTGGGCCAGTGGGAGGAGTTTCACCACATCGGGCTGTTCCTCGACGAGATCACCAACACCCCGATCCCGCGGCTACCGCAGTACCTGGCCGAATCGCGGGGCCTGGGCTGCGCGATCTGCTTTGCCGCCCAGGCGGGTTCGCAGCTCGACGCGATCTACGGGCCGCTGCAGGGCAAAGCGATCCGCGACGTCACCCCGGCCGCGCTGATCATGTACGGCTCCCATGAGCGCGACGTGATGGAATCGGCGGCGTTCTGGTCGGGCAAAGCCGACCCCGAGCTGACCGGCGACACCCAGGCCGCGCTGTGGCGCCAATTCCTCACTGCCACCCTGTATCACCGCACCGGGCGCTGGCCGGATCTTTGCGCGGCCACCGAGGTGTGCCCGCCGCCGACCGCCACCTACGTGCCCGCCGAGGCGCTGGCCGCCACCGCGACCCTGCGGGCGATGGCGCTGGCGTCACTGGGGCAGCCCCGGGCCGCGCTGGACCTGCTGGCGCAGGTGTCCACCGGCAACGTCTACATCGCCGCCGACGCGGCCCTGACCAAAGGGTGGTGCCTGCGCGAACTCGGCGAGGACGACGCCGCCAACGACGCCTTCCTCAGCGCCGCCGTCGACGGCCAGGTGATCCCGCAGGCCCGCACCGCCCTGCAGGAGCCGACCTACCGCATCGTGACCACCGACGCCGAAACCATCGCCACCCGCACCGACAAGTGGGATCCGGGCACCGAGACCAGCCGGGATGCCCGCGCCGCGGCCGCCCTGGCCACCGAACGCCAGCAGGTGCTGGCCCGCGCGCAGGAACGCATCGACGAGCTGATCGGCCTGCAGGACGCCAAAGAACAGATCGCGTTGTGGCGCAACGAAATTCAGATCGACCAGCTGCTCGCCGAGCAGGGCGAGGCGGTGGCCGCCAGCAACGAGAACCACATGGTGTTCCTCGGCCCGCCGGGCACCGCCAAAACCACCTTCGCCCGGGTGGTCGGCGACGTGCTGTTCGGGCTGGGCAAGATCGCGCGCCCGGACGTCAAAGAGGTCACCGAGGAAGATATCGTGGTGGGCTACGTGTCGCAGACCGCCGCACGGATGAAAGAAGTCTGCGAAGAAGCCCGCGGCGGGGTGCTGTTCATCGACGAGGCCTACCGGCTGGTGCCCAAGACCGAGGGCCACTCGTTCGGCGTGGACGCCATCAACACGCTGCTCAAATACATGGAGGACTACCGCGACGAGCTGGTGGTCATCGTCGCCGGCTATCCCGCCGAGATGCGCGACTTCCTCAAAGCCAACCCCGGGCTGGCCGGGCGGTTCCACTTCACGCTGACCTTCGCCAGCTACACCCCCGAGGAGATCGTGGCGATCGGGCGGCACTTGGCGGGCAAAGAGCGGCTGCTGGTCGAGGACGCGGCGTGGGAGTTGTTGGCGCAGGAGGCCTCAGCGCTGCGCTCGGTGCCCTATCAGAGCGGCACCCTGCTCGACGTGGCCGGCAACGGCCGCTACGCGCGCAAGGTGACGGTCGCCTGCCGCCGCGAACGCGCCCGCCGGCTGCACCGGCTGGCTCCCAGCCCGGCAGAACTTGACCAGCTGGTGCGCAGCGACCCCTCGGTGCTGCGGGTGAGCGTGGAAGACATGGGGCGGGCGTTGGCCGAATTGCGGCCGGGGGCGGGGACCTGAGTGGCCGGGGGCGGGGACCCGAGTGGCCCGGGCGCCGGGGTGCGTGAGGCCCGGCGGCCGGGTGCGTGCACCCGCGGCAGCGACGTATTACGGTTGCCGCCGCCGGTCAAAACCGGTAGTGTAACCGGAATTAAAACCGGAAGTGAGGAGCGTCCACGATGACGATTGCCCTGGACCGGGCGGTCGAGGCCAGTGAGATCGTCGACGCCCTGAAGCCGTTCGGCGTCACTCAAGTCGACGTCGCCGGGGCCACACAGGTCACCGACCGCGCGGTGCGCGGCTGGCGCACCGGCGACATCCGCCCGGACCGCTATGACCGGCTCGCGCAGCTGCGCGACCTGGTGCTGCTGCTGTCGGACTCCCTGACACCGCGCGGCGTCGGGCAGTGGCTGCACGCCGGAAACCGCCTCCTGGACGGCGAGCGCCCCATCGACCTGCTCGCAAACGACCGCTACGAGGAGGTCCGCGGCGCAGCCGAGTCCTTCATCGACGGCTCCTACGTGTGAGCCTGGACGGCACGGTCGCCGCCGCGCCGCGCCGCACGTTGCGCGGCCACTACTGGCATCAGGGCCCCACCCGGCACCCGCTGGTGTCCTGCGCAGAAGTTGACCACGGGTGGTCAGCATGAGTTCGACGCTGTCGCGGTCGACGGTTCAATCGTCGCCTCGATCAAGTCTGCGTCGGGTCGGACGGCTGGCGGAAACCTACCTTCCGGGAAGATTGCAGACTCGATCGCCGAGCTCTACTTCCTCTCCCTTATCGAAGCTCCACGGCGAATGCTCATGCTGACCACTCCCGAGTTTCACAAGATTCTCTGTCGAAAACTCGAAGGCAAGGTCGCTTCCGGGCTCGAGATCGTCTGCGAGCCGCTCCCACCCGATGTGCAGGCGGAGGTAGAAACCGTGCAGCAGACCACGAGGGGCCGGCAGACCGCGAGCGCCGAGGTGTTTCCTGTGGTCGACCCCGCAACAGGCGACGTTTGACCACCGAACTCTTGGCGTTCGTCGACGCATCCAGCCGAACGAGCGAGCATCTGCTTGATCCGAGCCCGGATTACCTCAACGACAACACTGTCAGCGAATACAGCTAAAGCGTCTCAGGCGCAGCCGTTCGTTTCC